>ERZ802831.1649-NODE-1649-length-10796-cov-14.6355_pt1 | contig 10796 bp, 9 predicted proteins | sample MGYA00345655_ERZ802831 | MGnify/ENA primary metagenome ERZ802831 (study PRJEB30503, sample SAMEA104212376) | marine metagenome | biome: Westerlies Biome; feature: [SRF] surface water layer (ENVO:00010504) within the epipelagic zone...; material: water...
CCATTATTCGGCTCGCTACAGATTGCTTCCGTGTAGTCTGCGGGGGTGACACTGGGCATCGGGACTATATCTGGATGCGAAATATGAGTGATAAGCGCGGCTTTGACGTCAACGACTGCAGTTGTAGGTGTCGTAATGGTTGAATTAACAATCTGAAAAGGAATAGATAAAAATGCGACGATTGTCGAACGTGTTGTGCCTTCTGACCGCACTATCACCTGTCTTGAGTTTTTCGCATCGCATAATAGATGAACTTCCCCTTGCCGAGCCGCTGCTGCCTTCTGCGGACAGATTACCCGGCTCCGGTCTTGCTTTGATGCAGACAGATTCTATTGAAGGAGCGAAAATGCCCCGCTTCGCTGCCGATCCTTCCTGGCCCCAGCTGCCGGAGGGTCATTTGATTGGTCAAGTCAGCGGCGTATCCGTCGATAAAGAAGGAGACATTTGGGTGGTCAACAGGCCGAACTCGCTTCATTCGATGGACACGGGCGCGTTACGAAATCCACCAATTTCCCTTTGTTGTAAACCGCTGGATGAGGTAATCGAGTTCAGCCCAGATGGCCGTATAAAGCGTAATTGGAGTGGTCGGGATTCGGCACCCGTTATCGGTGGTGAAATTCAGTATCCGTCAAATATCCACGGCATTTTTGTCGATTCCTTGGACACCATCTGGATGGCTGGGAATGGGCCAGGAGACCACCTGGTGGTCCGTTACACAGCGGATGGTGAATACCTCGGACAATTTGGGCTCAGAAATGAAACTAAAGGTAACTTGGATAGGCAGGCGTTGGGGAATCCCGCTGATATTTCGTTTGACCCCTCTACTTCTCGGGTCTTGATCGCCGACGGTTACACAAACCGGAGGATCATCGAGTTCAATTACAAGACCAAGAATTTTACAAAATATTGGGGCGCATTCGGAGGGTTACCAGAAGACTCTTCGAGACAAGAGGACTTCGACTTCACCCAAGCAATGACTACTCCTGAAGGCGGCGTGGACCCGAAGACACTGGTTTTTAGTGATATTGTGCACTGTATCGTTCGGGGTCCAGATCAGCTGCTATATGCTTGCGACAGACGAAACAACCGCATTCAGGTTTTTGCCGAATCACAAAACGGTGCAATCACTTACAGAGAATCCATAGAAATTGCGCCTTTAACCGGAGGAACGGGCTCAGCTACAGACATAGCGTGGTCGCCTAATGGATCCTTCATGTACGTTGCCGACATGATCAATGGCCGAATTTGGGTATTTGACACCAAGACTCGAGAGAAAGTCGGATCAATAGGAAGACCCGGACGCTACGCAGGCCAATTTCATTGGTTGCACAGTTTGGATGCTGATAGTGAGGGTAATCTTTACGCGACTGAGGTACACACAGGGCAGCGAGTGCAAAAACTCGTCTTCCTCGGTGTCGAGTAATTTATCAGCGGAACAAGGTTTCCGAGGCTGGTTTTATGTCTGCCCCCATACAACTCGATTTCTAGTTCGACCTTGTTAGAAAGCCTTCACGTTGTTCAACTCGCACGGTTGACATAAAGGGAGGTAAATCGTTCCGCGGCGAACTCCGTATAGTCGTTTCTCATCGAGACTTTTTGGGGGCACCTTTGGGGGAACAAAACCAATTTCGCGATAAATAAGGTAACTAAATCAGTAAGTTATCGATTTTTCTTGGTCCCGTCCGCTCCGCCATTTATTACAACGCCCAACCCCGACCGTTAGGCGTCCGCTTGTCCTCCTGTTCAAAGCAACCGAAGTCATATCCCGTCAAGCTTATCGACCAAAACGTGTCACTCGCCGACTTGGAGTTGATCACTAGATACTTCTTAGAATGCCTTCAAAAAACCACACCGAGCTTGATCGTTTTGAAGGTTTGTCAAAGCGGGCCTGACTGTGAGTCTACGAGGCCTCGCTGCTGAAGTGGTAGAGTTCAGGCTATCTACTGCGATATCTGAATGAGAAATAAAGAATGAGGAAGTTGGTACTTTTACTCGCTAGCCTGCTGTGTCCGCTTTTGGCGCTGGCGACAACCAAGGTTGTCATGCTGGGTACCGGAACCCCAATCCCGACCCCGAAACGCGCTGGGCCTGCTACGGCCATTGTGGTTGATGGACGAGCCTACCTCGTAGATTTTGGGCCGGGCGTTGTACGCCGTGCCGCAGCGGCTTCTGCAGAGTATGGCGGCTCATTGGAGGCATTGAACGTCGAGCGCTTGGATATCGCGTTTTTGACCCACCTGCACCACGACCACACGGCTGGATTACCAGACCTGGTTTATACGAGTTGGACCCATGGTCGCGAGGTACCGCTGACGCTCTATGGCCCTGAGGGCACCATGGCCATGGCTGAGAATGTGTCGAAGGCTTGGCAGGAAGATAATCGCTACCGTCTTTACGGTTTAGAGCCAGCCACCAAGGAAGGCTGGAAAATCGACGCGCACAACATTCAAGAAGGGGTTGTTTACACCGACGACCGAGTCAAAGTCGAAGCGTTCAATGTAAAACACGGTACTTGGCCGCACGCCTTCGGCTACCGATTCACAACCAAGGATAAGGTCATTGTCATTTCCGGGGACGCCGCCTACGACCCGAAAATTGAGGCTATGGCAAAGGGCGCTGATATCCTCATTCATGAAGTAGTCTCCGAGCGGGCCTTGAGCGTAAGAACTCAGTTCTGGCAGGACTATCACCGCAGCAACCACACAACCAGCTACGAACTGGCCGGTTTGGCGACGCGGGCAAAGCCCAAACGGCTGATTTTGTATCACGTGCTGGTGTTTGGCTTGGAAGACGAAGTGGTGCTCGAAGAAGTGCGAGAACGCTACGACGGTGAAGTCATACTGGCCAACGACTTGGATGTATTCGACTGAACGCTTTCAGCGAGTGCTTCCAGAATTTGGGCTTCAAGAATGTCACGCATAGAAAATACGGCTGCATGTATCGCCTCCTCTTAAGGCGGTCTGCTGCGCAATTGTGTTCGATTGCTGTGAAACGGCAACGTGATGACCTGAGCACAGTCTGATTTATTTTAAAAAAGGCGCCTATGAAAATTCTCGCAATTGGCGGCAGCGGCGGCATGGGTCGGTTTGCTGTGGATGCTGCTCAGCACTTTGATAGCGTGGAGCGAATCGTAGTCGCCGACCTGAATGAATCCAGCGCGCAAGACTTTGCTGCTCAACTTAATAATAAAGTCAGTTCAATGGGTTTGGATGTCAGTGACGATGTGGCATTGCGAAAGGCCATGGCGAATACGGATTTGGTGATAAACACCTGCGGGCCTTTCTATCGTTATGGTGTGCCGGTCTTGCAAGCGGCAATTGATACAGGGTGCCATTACGTGGATATCTGTGACGATTGGGAGCCCACAGTAGAGATGCTGAAGCTGGATCAACAAGCCAAAGACGCCGGTGTATGCGCTATCGTGGGATTGGGCGCCAGTCCTGGCATTTCGAATATGCTGGCGTTAATGGCGATGCAAGAACTGGATTCCGTCGCTACTTTGTACACCGGCTGGGACCTTGGTGGCGCTACGCCAGAGGGAGAGTCTTCTCAAGCGGGTGTTAACGCGGCAATGCTCCACGGGATCGAGCAGATGACCGGCAAGGTGAGGATCTTCCGAAACGGTGCTTTTGAGCTGACGAAGCCTATGGCACCAGTGCCGGTTCGCTTTCCAAGGTTAACGCCATTTCAAGGTTATATTTTTGGTCATCCTGAAGCCGTAACGTTCCCTCACAACTATCCGCAATTGCGCGAGTCCATCAATCTCGCTCACGGTGGTGATATCGATTCCTGGCTGCTCAAAGGCATCCTAGCCTTGGTAAATCGGGGTCTGATAAGTCGCTCTCGAGCAGCTGCTCTATTGACCTGGTTTGAGAAGCACAGAGGCGCCAGCAATGAAAAGAGAGACTCTGACGCTCCTCCGGCTATGTACGGAATGGCCATCGGCACCAAGGGCGCAGAGGCGGGCGTTGTAGGTGTTGCGTGGGTCGGCGAGGCGGTCGAAATTGGCGGAGACTCAGGCCTAAGTATGGGCGCGGTGACGGGTGCACCTTTGGCCTGTGGCGCAAAACTGTTGTCAGAGGGTCAGATTAAAAAAACGGGTGTGTTTTCGCCGGAGGCGGGTCATATAGAGCCTCGAGAATTTTTGACGGAAGTTTTTGCGCAACTGGAGAAGTTTGGGAATTTGTCGTCAAGCGCTCTTGAAGACAACATACGGATCTCGCGATCCTGGTGAAACCTCGCCCAAAGATTCTAAGAATTACGTACTTGCAAAGACGTTGGGTGGGTCTGTCGTATTTGAACGCTGTTCATTCATACCGTCGGCACATCGCAAGCCTTCGATTCTAGACGCGGTGCGTAATACTCTATAAAAAAAGAAGCGATTGCTGCATGCAAACCGAACGCTCGAACGCACAAATAGTGAGAAACCTACGCCTTGCCAATGAGCAAGCAAAGCTGTCTGTCGCGCGAGGTAATCACCCGTTTGGCGCCATCCTAGTCGACGCCGACAACGAAACCGTACTGATGGCCAGCGGCAACCAAGGCTCGCTGCGACACGCAGAAATAGAGTTAATACGCGAGGCAAGTAGTGTGTATTCGCCGGAGCAGCTTTGGCGTTGTGCGCTTTATTCCACGGTCGAACCCTGTGTGATGTGTGCAGGAGCACAATACTGGGCCAACATTGGTACTCTGGTTTACGGCATTGCTGAGAGCACTCTTTTGCGCCTAACCGGCGATCACGCTGCCAATCCCACGCTCAATGTTCCCAGTCGCCACGTTTTTACGCATGGGCAGAAAGCGATTGAAGTGCTGGGTCCTGTAAATGAGGTCGAGCAAGAGATCGTCGCCCTGCACGAGACTTTTTGGACGTAGACGCCAATCGCGTGCAGGGTTTTCGTTTTGCAAGCTGAGGCTCTTTTTATGCGACAGGCGTTTTTGATAGCGCGACATACACGCGTCCATTGTCGCAATCGGCGCAACACCATGAATTTGATGGTTGGAGTTTGAATGACAGATCCTCGCGAAGTGGCTGAGCCTGCGGTTATGCAGCGTAAAGAAATTGGGTTTTGCATCCTGCTCGCCGTGTTTGTCTGTTGTATGGGCGCGGTGAACATTCTGAGCGCGAAGCTTTGGACCTTTGCGGGCTTGGCAATAAACAGCGGCATTATCATGTATTGGATTACGTTTCCAATTACCGACGTGATCGGCGAGGTTTATGGTCGACGCCGCGCAACGTTAGTTGTTTGGCTGGGCTTCGGCGCAGCGCTGCTGATCGTGCTGTTGTCGCAAATCATCGTGGCTCTACCAGCACACCCGAATTATGCGCAGCAAGGGGCGCTTGAAACGACCATTGGCATCGTGCCGGTCATGGTGTTTGCGTCGCTGAGCGCCTACCTATGTGCGCAAACCCATGATGTTGCGGCGTTTGCCTTCTGGCGCAATGTGACCAACGGCAAACACTTGTGGTTGCGCAATACCCTAAGTACCACCTCGTCGCAGCTCATAGACTCAGTGGTGTTTAACGGCTTGGCCTTTTACCTGTTGGCAACCAGCCCGCTGCCGTTTGCCGAGATACTGACGATGACGTTGGCGCTATGGGTGTTCAAAATAGCGATCGCCATACTGGATACGCCCATCGTCTACGGCTTGGTCTGGCTGCTCAAGCGAGAGAACGCCGGGCCGGTGGCTAAGGCTCAGAGCTAGAGCGCGCGGCACAGGTTACGGTGCGGTAAGGGTGTTCTCGATCAATTGCATCACCGCCGCAGAATCGACTTCGGTAGTAATAGACGCTAGAGGTATCCCGTACCAAGGGCCTTGTTGCTCATAGTGTGCGGCAGTTGCCGCTATGACGTCGCCAATGCTTATGCCGTCTGTTACCACCCTAATGGCACGCTTTTCAGTGGCAAAAAGAGAGTCGTCGAGCATGTAGGCAATGGCGGTGGGGTCGTGGTTATAGAAACCATCGCGGACGCCATTTTGCTCATAGAACCTGCGATAGAACCGACTCACGCGATAGATCAAGTCGCCCGCTGGCCCAGCGCTGTCTCGCACGCGCTCCATCCACGCATCGGTTACCCTGACCTGACGTGTGGTGTCTGCCAGCACTAAGGTGACGTCCCAATCCGTGCCCAGCACAATATCAGCAGCATGAGGGTCACCTAGGATATTTGCCGACGCCACCGGCGAGACATTGCCTGCCACGGTGAGCACTCCGCCCATCGCCACCACCCGTTTTACATTCGCTGCCAGCCTTGGTTCTAGCGCCAGCGCCAGCGCAATATTGGTCATGGGTCCCAGCGCGACGAGGGAGACTTCACCGGGGTTCTGCATAACTGTTTCGACAATGAATTGCGCAGCCGATTGATTTAACGGTCGACGTGTCGATTTGGGCAGCCAAATTTCGCCAAGGCCGTCTTCGCCGTGAACAAAGTCTGGTGTTGGCAGCCTTTTCGCGTACAGGGGTTTAACGGCGCCAGGTGCTACGGGTATGTCTTTGTCGGTGACATCGAGCAGCCTGAGGACGTTGTCGACAGCAAGGTCTGTATCGACATTGCCAAAAATGCCGGTAAAGCCAACCACCTGCATATTCTTTGCGGCCAGCGCCAACAAGATGGCCTGGGTATCGTCCACGCCGGGGTCTGTATCAATAATTACCTTTTCTTGGGCCGATATGCTGGCGGCGGCGGACAGCAGTAGGGCACACAGGCTCGCGGATATTTTTGTTCTTAAGGTGTTCGTGACGTGCTCAACCCGGTTGTGTAGTCGCTAAGGTAGAGAGGATGGGCGACAACATCAACGTAAAAGCAGTAGCCGCATCAGGCCGAGCGTTAGCCTCAGCTTACCGAATCAGTGATAAAACCAACTGCGAAGATGAGTTTGCTTGAGCGAGCATCGCAGTGCCGGTCTGCTGCAAGACCTGAGCCTTGGCAAGCCTTGCACTTTCTACTGCAAAGTCCGCGTCCTCGATTCTTGAGCGCGCAGCGGTCGTGTATTCACTCACGTTCATCAGGTTGGAGACGGTGTATTCGAGGCGGTTTTGCGCAGCGCCCACAGAAGCCTGCTGGAAATACAGTTGCGATAGCGCGTTATCAATAACCTCGAGAGACGTCGCTGCATCGTTGACGAGGTCGACTTGATCCATACCAAATTCGGCCTTGTATATGGTCTCGCCTGCGGGCACCTGCGATGCGTCTTGGTAGACCATCATGCCGTCGTCCAGCGAGGTAATGACGTAAAACAATGTTTCTGCAGCGGGTGCGCCGAGAAACGCGAAGTCGCCAGCTCTGACGCCAGGGTCAAAAGTCGTCGATCCAACCACGGTGGTGTTATTCGAACTGTCGTAGACATTGCTGCCATCGGTAGCAGATCCGGTCGATGTTGCGATAAAGCCAAGATCAGCCGATTGCAGTGAATAAATGCCAAGGTTGATGGATTGGCCAGCTTCACTGCCCACTTGCACAGTCTTGTTGAAGAAAGTGCCATCTACGATGTTCTCGCCATTGAAGCGAGTCTGAGTACCAATGCGATCAATCTCGCTGATTATTTCATCGACCTCTTGCTGCAGGTAGCCCCTGTCTGTCGCACTGTTCGTGTCATTTGCTGCTTGAACCGCGAGTTCGCGGATGCGCTGCATCATATCCACAACGTCGCTCTGTGCGCTTTCAGCGACAGCGAGCAGGGACAGCGCATCGTTGGTGTTCTTGGTCGCCATGTTGAGACCGCGGATCTGTGCCGTCATACGTTCGGCAATGGCAAAGCCAGCAGCATCGTCGGCTGCGGAATTGATCGCCTTACCCGAAGAGAGGCGGGCCATAGCGGTCTGTAGCTCATCGCTAGACGACGCCAGAGAACGTTGTGCGTTGAGAGATCCAATGTTGGTATTGACGACCAAGCTCATACCGTAACTCCTAAAGTCACTGCACAAGCCGATCCTTAATCCTGTTTAGGACCCCTCCAAAGCAATCAGAAGGTCAGCTAAAAATTTTCTTAGCGGCAGAGAGCTGCCACTTTCTACGCAAAAACGGCAAAACGTTGCCGTGTATAGAGAGCATCGGCGCCGTTTTTTAGAACTTTAGGAATCCAGACAAATGTGTCGGGTGCGCGACTTATCGGCGCCCGCCCAACCTGTGATGCGGCGCCTGTGCGAAAGCAGCTTCCCTCTAGCCAAGGATTCGGTCAGACTTTTTGCCAAGGGAGGACTTAACTGATCATTTTCAAATAAGAACAAGGTGAAATATGAAGATTTTTTCAACACTCGTCGGATTGCTCCTACTCACACAGACAGTTGCTGCGGCCACGCCCGTTGGAACGTATTACCAAGTAAACGTAACTAACCCAGCAGCGGTAGTGGCCGCATTGGATGCCTACGCTGATTCGCCCACTGGGCAAAAAAACCCGGCCACAGTGACGTTATTTCAAATAACGTCGAACGGCACCAACCCCGCAACACATGCTATTTCAGTTTCCTTTGCCTCCGCCGAGGATATGGACAGATCAAGAGCTCTAAACATGGCTTCCAAAGATTTTGCCGCAATGCAGGCATCAATGGCCGGTGCGATGACTCCTGTGAGCGAAAGCATGTTCCGCGGGACTGGCATTACGGCGGGTTCGTGGGCTGCGATTACCTCAGACAATCCGGTTGGTCGATTTATTCTGATGGATGTTCAAGACCCTGCCGCCTACGTGGCTGCTTGGACGAAGATGATGGCCAGTCGTGATAGCGATTTACCATCATCCGTGTCTCAGATAATGGCTGCCGGCACTGCCGATACTTCTCATGTTGTAGGCATCTTCGCCAACAACATGGCCGAAATGATGGCTCTGGCTGATGCGAACCAAGGCAACCCTGCTTGGGCTGAGTTTCTTGCCAGCGTCGATGGCATCCGCGCAATTGAGGACGACGCGATGGTCGTGCGAGTTAAATCTTGGGCGAACTGATGCAACATTTCTAAGCGAAGTGAAAACAGGTCGGGATTCGGGCAGCGCTTTTGCCGCCGGAATCCCTTTCTCACAGCGCCTTACTCGGGCAAATTGCCAGCCAAGCAGCTTCATCTACGGGTGGTACTCGATGATGGCTAGTGGCGATCTTCTTTGAGGTCGCGTTAACGTTCGCAATGGTGGGTTACCGCTATCTCTCAGATCATTCAACAACGCATCGGCAATATCGCGCTGCTCGTCGACGATTACGACGAGGCCATCGCGTTCTATACTCAAAAGCTCTGCTTTGATTTGGTCGAGGATACGCATCTCAGCGCTGGCAAACGCTGGGTGCAGGTTTCGCCGCCGAACGGTAACGGAACAAATCTCCTGTTGGCGCAAGCGGTCAGCCCAGAGCAAAAGCAGGCGGTAGGGAATCAGGCTGGTGGACGAGTTTTCCTGTTCTTGCAAACCAATGACTTTTGGCGTGACTACCAGCAAATGAAAGCCAAGGGCGTGCATTTCAATGAAGAGCCTCGTGAAGAAGCCTACGGGCTTGTTGTCGTGTTCGAAGACCTCTACCGCAACAAATGGGATTTAGTCGAGCGAAAGAACCAGTTGGGTTGACCGCAGACAGGCATCGTTTGCAGCAGCATACGCCGCAAATTACGCTGAATTTAGCCCGCCTAGGCAGACGTATTTCACGTCCAAATAGTCATCAAGGCCATATTTCGAACCTTCTCTGCCGTGCCCGGATTCTTTTACCCCACCGAAGGGCGCCATCTCGTTTGAGATAATCCCTTCATTGACGCCGACAATGCCGAACTCCAACTGTTCGCTGGCCTTGATCATCGTGGTGGCGTCTTGCGTATAGACGTAGGCGGCTAACCCGGCTGTGGTTTGGTTGGCTAACTTGATGGCCTGATCAAAGTGATCAAAGCTGATGAGCGTCGCTACGGGTCCAAAGATCTCTGCATCGAAAATTTCCATGTCGGCAGTTACGTCTTTGAGTATCAAGGGCGGTACAAAGTTGCCCGTGGACGGTGTTTCATGGAGAGGATTCACTGGCGTCGCACCCTGTTCGATTGCCTTGGCGACTAGGCCTTGAACTTTTGCTACGGCGTTTTTCTGAATTAGCGGTCCAATGGTCGTGCCTTGGCTCAAGCCGTTGCCGATCACCGATTTCGACAGCCTATCCACCAGCATCTGCGTGAACTGGTCAGTAATTTCTTCGGCGATGAGAACTCGATTGGCGCAAACACAGGTCTGCCCGCTATTGCGAAATTTCGAGGCCATCAGGCCATCAAGGGCGGCGTCTAAATTGGCGTCGGCGAAAATTATGAAAGGGGCGTTACCGCCCAGCTCCATGGAGGTTCTTTTCATGGTGCTGGAGCATGCTGCAGTCAGCATCTTGCCCACGGCGGTTGAGCCGGTAAACGAGAGTTTTCTGACAACTGCACTGCCGGTAAGGGCTGCGCCAATTTCTTGAGTCTTGCCGCACAAGATATTGATGACACCGGCGGGTACTCCCGCTTCGATCGCGTAATGGCCCAAGGCAAGTGCCGAAAGCGGGGTTTCGTTTGCCGGTTTACAGACGACGGTGCAACCTGCCGCTAAGGCCGGCGCGATCTTGCGCGCGAGCATGGCGCTGGGAAAATTCCATGGTGTGATGCACGCCACCACGCCGACGGGCTGCTTCAGCGTGTAGATGCGTTTGTCCGTGCTCGGGGCGGGAATGACGTCGCCATAAATGCGTTTGGCCTCTTCGCTGAACCACTCGATATAACTAGCGCCGTATCGCACTTCGCCGAGCGCCTCGTCTAGTGGCTTGCCTTGCTCGATGGTCAACAGGCGCGCAAGGTCCTGTTCGTTTTCGATGA
>ERZ802831.1650-NODE-1650-length-10795-cov-101.518_pt1 | contig 10795 bp, 8 predicted proteins | sample MGYA00345655_ERZ802831 | MGnify/ENA primary metagenome ERZ802831 (study PRJEB30503, sample SAMEA104212376) | marine metagenome | biome: Westerlies Biome; feature: [SRF] surface water layer (ENVO:00010504) within the epipelagic zone...; material: water...
GCTGGCAAATTTTTGCTTTCAAGTTCTGCTTGAAGCTGCACCATCGCCAGCTTGATGATGTCGGCACTGGAACCCTGGATGGGAGCATTGGCCGCGGCGCGAAGTTGCTGCGCCTCCATTCCGCCGCGTCGCGCCACGTCCAAATTGATCTCGAGTGGATCCATGCCGCTGAGGCGGCCCAGACCATTGCGATCGAAGTGGAAAGGACGCCTGCGCCCCAAAATGGTTTCCACATAGCCCTGACTGAGGGCAAGACGTTCTTGAAGTTCAAGGAAAGCGAACACCTTGGGATAGCGCTGTTTGTATTTGCTTAAAAAGTCTTTTGCTTCGCTTTGGCTGACACCTGTTTCGCGCGCGAATCGCTGGGCACCCATGCCATAAATCACGCCGAAATTGATCGTTTTGCCTAACCGTCGTTCGTCGGCCGACACCTCGTCTTTGTCGAGAAGCAAGCGAGCGGTGAGGGCATGCACATCGTCTCCATCGCGATAAGCCTGTTGCAGGACTTCTTCTCCGGATAGATGCGTGAGGATGCGTAGTTCGATTTGGGAATAATCGGCGCTGAGCAATTGCCAGCCCTGTTGGGGCAGAAACGCCTTGCGAATTCTTCTGGAAAATTGGGTCCGAATAGGAATGTTCTGCAGGTTGGGGTTGCTGCTGCTTAGCCGGCCTGTGGCGGTCACAGCCTGATTGAAGTCGGTGTGGACCCGTCCGGTTTCAGCTTCCACCAGTTGCGGCAAGGCATCCACATAGGTGCTCTTCAATTTGCTCAGCACCCGATGTTCAAGCACCAGGGGCACAACGGGGTGATCGTGTTCCAGCTTCTCGAGCACGGTGGCATCGGTGCTGTATCCGGTTTTGGTGCGACGTGATTTTTTGCGGTCCAGTCCGAGGGTGTTGAACAGCAATTCACCGAGTTGCTTCGGGGACGCGAGGTTGAAATCCACCTCTGCAACTTGTTTTGCTTTCGATTCCAGTTGTTCGAGAGTGGCTCCGATTTCTGAGGAGAGCCCCGCTAGGTAGGGCACATCGATGCGAATACCGGTGGCCTCCATCACGGCCAGCACGGGCTCAAGGGGCAGCTCCACTTTGCTGAGCAAGTCCGGAAGCTGGGGGCCTAATTCCTCCAGTTGCTTGTTGAGGTCGATCGCGAGTTTGCGGGTGAGATGCACATCCATGCCGCAGTACTGGGCAGCTTGTTCCAGGGGCACCTCGGAGAAATTGCTGGCCTTGCCGTCTTTGGCTTTGCCCACCAGATCACTAAACAGGGTGGGACGAATGCCGTAATCCCGCTCGGCCATCACATCCAGGCCATGTTTCGCTGCCGCATCCCTGAGGTAATCAGCCAGCAGGGTGTCCATGACGACGCCGGCAAGGGGGAGGCCGTGTCTCAACAAAATCAGGCGATCGTATTTGGCGTTCTGGAGCGCCTTGGGGTGCTCGTTACTGGCCAACCAAGGAGCAAAGGCTTGCAGCACCGTTTCCAGTGGCAATTGCTCTGGATCAGGGTCTCCGCGATGACTCACTGGGATGTAAGCCAAATCGCTAGCTGCTGCTCCCCAGCAGACGCCAATCCCTACGAGTTGAGCGCGGAATGGATTGAGGTCGGTGGTTTCCGTGTCGAGGGCAACGGGGGCCAGGGGATCACGGCAGCTCATTAACTGCTTCAGCAGCGCCTTGAGTTGATCAAGGTTTTGAACGAGTCCAGGTTGTAAGAGCGGTTGGGTTTGGCTGGAAGCGGCGGCGGATGTCGCTTCGGCTGGCGCCTCGAGTCCTGATGGCTCAGCTGATTTTGTGGCCTCAGCCTTGATGGTTCGTGGCTCCTCCGCTGTGGCGAGGAGATGGGCATTGGCCGCTAATCCACCACTGGAAAAGGTGGCCACAAAGTTGGGGACCTGACGGATCAGGCTGTTCAGCTCGAGCTCCTGCAGACGCTGACTCAGGCCCTCACCGTCAACACTGCCCAGGTCGAGTTTGGGCTCCTCTGGCAAGGGAATGTCCACCAGGATTTCAGCCAGGTGCCGTGACAGGTAGGCATTGTCTTTGTCGTTGGCAAGTTTGGCTTTCAGTGCCCCTTTAATGGCGCCTCGACTCGCGTTTGGCCCCTCCTCTTCCACTTCGGCCAGGGCCCGATACACCCCATCGAGATCGTCGTTGTCTTTCAGCAGGCTGATCGCTGTTTTGGGACCCACTCCCTTCACGCCAGGGATGTTGTCGGAGCTATCGCCAGTGAGAGCCTTGAGTTCAACCACCTTGGTGGGAGCCACGCCGAGCTTGGCTTGTACGCCAGCTTCATCGATCAAGGTGGGACCGCTGCTTTTGGCATAGGGCCCGCCGCCCATGTAAAGGACAGCGATGTTGCGACTGTCGTCCACCAGTTGGAAGAGGTCGCGATCGCCGCTCAGAATGCGCACGCTCCAGCCATCGGCCGCGGCGCGGTTGGCCAGGGTGCCGAGCACATCGTCGGCTTCAAAGCCCGGGGCCAGGCAGAGCGGCAGTTGCAGCTGGGTCTTCAGAATCTCTTGGAGCTGCTCAAGGTCTTGGAAGAAGTGAGCGGGTGCGACGTCGCGATGAGCTTTGTAGTTGGGATCTGCCTTATGGCGAAAGGTGGGTTCAGCCGTATCGAAGGCGATCGTCACACTGTTGGGCTTCAGCCCTTTGCAGTTATCGAGCAGAGCCTTGAGAAATCCATAGGTCACGCTCGTTGGAATTCCATCTTTGGTGGCCAGTCCACCCTCACCGCCTTTGCTGAAGGCGTAAAAACTGCGGAACGCCAGTGAGTGTCCGTCCACCAGCAGGAGCAGGGGTTGATCGGAGGTGGGGCTCATGGGTTTCGGCAGGGGTGGGCTGAATTAGTCGCGTTGTTTCGCCCAGGGCGGCAAATCGATGAACACCGGGGTTCCAGGTTTCACTCCGGAGAGAATCGCACTCTGGCTGCCGCCGCTAGAGCCAAGTTCGATGGCCTGGAATGTGGGTTGATCGTTCTTGCCCACCAACAACACGCCTGGTTTGCCATCCTCCGTCACGATCGCCACGGTTGGCACCAAGGTGCTTGCTGCGGTGCGTCCGGTTTGAAAGTTCACGTCTGCCGTCATGCCGATGCGCAGGATCGGAGGTGGATTCAGAAGGGTGAGTTCCACTTCAAACGAGATCACATTGTTGGTTTTCTCGGCGCGCGGTGCGATGTCGCGAACTTCAGCGGCAAAACTTTGATCAGGGAACGCATCAACGCGGACGTTTGCAACCTGGCCGATTTTGATACGACCGATATCACTTTCTGGAACTTTTGCTGTGACTTCAAGGCCCTGGGAGAGCTCAACAATCGAGGAGCTGGTGGCGCCTGCTGATGAGGATGCTGCGGTGGTGGGTGTCACAAAGGAGCCGGGTTCGGCATAGCGCTCTGTAATCACCCCGCTGAATGGGGCCCTGATTAAGAGTTCACCACCCTCCACATCTCGCTGCTGAATCCTTTCTTGTGTCGCTTCAAAATTGGCTTTGCTACTGAGGTAGCGGGCTCGATAATCATCTCTATCTGCTGCGCTAATCGCACCACTAGCAAATAACGTCTGACGGCGTTTGTAGTCAGAGGCTTTGGCTTCATAGTCGGCTTTGGCTTGACGCGCCAAAGCCAGGAATTCATCCATACGGTCTTGAAAGTCTCCCCGATCCATGCGAGCAAGCACCTGCCCTTTCTCAACGCGGACTCCTTCATCAACGAGCAAGGCATCGAGTAATCCCTGCCGTTTTGGGCTCACGTTGACGCGGCGAATCGCCTCTAGCTCGCCGCTAGCGGTGACCACACCAGGAAGGGAGCCACGGGTGGCTTCAACGGTGTAGTCGGATAGGTCGCGACTTCCGCTGCGGTTGCTGGTCAGCATCCAAACCAAACTGCCACCGCCCACAACTGCTGCAGCTACGCCAGCCATGACCAGGCGTTTGCGTCGTCTTCGATTTCCGCTGAGGCGAGTAAGAGAGGTCAAGTCATGGTCCTTGGCGAGTAATGGGGTTTGCCGTTGTTGGCTGACCATGACTGCGCCTGTATCAGAACTTCACACATAGTCTCGCTTGTGTCCTGATGAATTGACACGTCAGTTTGAAATTTGCACGCTCTAGTCACGTATTTGTGTTTGTGACGTGTCTTTTCTGCGGTTTGTGGGCGCAAAAGCTGCTGAGGGCAGGTGGATAGATTTGACCACATGCTTAAAGCTGGAATCGTCGGATTGCCCAACGTTGGCAAATCCACCTTGTTCAATGCCCTGGTGGCCAATGCGCAGGCTCAGGCTGCCAATTTTCCGTTCTGCACGATTGAGCCGAATGTGGGCACAGTGGCGGTTCCCGATGACCGCCTCCAAAAGCTCTCCGACCTCAGCAAGAGCAAAGAGCTGATCCCCACGCGGATGGAGTTTGTGGATATCGCCGGTTTGGTGAAGGGTGCCAGTCAAGGCGAAGGCTTGGGCAATAAGTTCCTGTCCAATATTCGTGAGGTCGACGCGATTGTTCATGTGGTGCGTTGCTTTGAAGACGACGATGTGATTCACGTGTCTGGATCGGTGGGACCTGCTCGCGATGCAGAGGTGATCAATCTTGAGCTTGGCTTGGCCGATCTCTCTCAGATCGAAAAGCGGCGGGAGCGGCTGAAGAAGCAAATGCGCACGAGTAAAGAAGCGCAGGTGGAAGATGAGGCGCTTGCACGCATCCAAGAGGTGCTCGAAGCCGGTGGCGCCGCACGCAGCATTGAGCTGAGCGATGAAGAAGCTCTGATGATCAAGCCGCTCGGACTGCTCACCGCCAAGCCAATCATTTACGCCACCAATGTGAGCGAAGACGACTTGGCTGCGGGCAATAGCTACTGCGAAGAAGTTGCGGCCCTTGCAGAGAAAGAAGGTGCTGAGTCCGTCCGCATTTCAGCTCAGGTGGAAGCCGAGTTGGTTGAGTTGGGTGCTGAAGAATGCGCTGATTATTTGCAAGGGCTGGGCGTAAGTGAAGGAGGGTTGCGCAGTCTCATTCGTGCCACCTATCGCTTGTTGGGTTTACGCACCTATTTCACAACTGGTGAAAAGGAAACACGGGCTTGGACCTTCCGTGCCGGGATGACCGCACCGCAAACAGCAGGGGTGATTCACACTGATTTTGAACGTGGATTCATCCGTGCTCAAACCATCGGTTGGGAGAAGTTGCTGGAGGCTGGCTCACTTTCTGAAGCTCGAAATAAGGGCTGGTTGCGCAGTGAAGGGAAGGACTATCTCGTGGCCGAGGGTGATGTGATGGAATTTTTGTTTAATGTTTAATCGGCTCTCTGATTTCTTCAATAGAATTGCTAATCCCATAAGGCCTGAAACAAAGTAAACCGTTTGCCTTGCTGCATCAGCTTGTCTATAGGGCTGCGGTAGGAATGGGCCGCAAGCAAGAGTCATATTATTGCAACTAGTTACTGTGACTTGCTAATCAATAACTGTTAGGAGTAGTAGCCATCCGAGCTTATTCTTCATTGCTTAGTTAGTCAGTTGAATTCAGAGAAACCATCTTCTAAATCCCACATCCAGAGGAGTTCCAAGCTGCCTTCAATTTCTTCCTGCGCCTCATCATCATTGACAAGATTGCAGGAGTAGAGTTTTGCGTAGTTGAATTTCTCAGGATTATCTTTGTAGGCCTCCTTTATTTGTTTGACCATCAGCTTGAGAGCAACCAATGCTTTCTTTTTGTTGGTGAATGTTTCCCAAGCACTTTCAGCGACAGTTGTAATGCAGACAATCCTGTAGAACTTAATTGGTTTGGTCATCAGCGTCATTGGCTCGTAGTTCGATCAGCAGCTCCTGAAGCCGAGCCAGCGTCATCTGAATGTCGAATGTCATCGATTGACGCTAACTGCTTAAAGCATTGCCCGTGGCAATAAAAACCCCCTACTCATGGAGGGGCGGACAAGAAGACAAGTCATGCATCTCCTTTGCCGTCAATATGAAAGACGTCTGGAACATGATTGCAAATGCATAACTCTGCTGATGTGCACTGGCGATCTAGCAGATATTGCTTCTAAAAGATTCTGAATTCTTAAAAACATTATTTAAGAATCACCGAAATCGATTGTTAATGGTAAATGGCTCGCACTTAAAGTTGCGTGTATGAAGCCAATAATCCTAGAATATGATCCCAGCAAATATCGATTTCAGGAATGGGCTTGCCAAGTTCTTGGGGTTGCAAGCCTAGAGACGGCTCACGCATCAGATCAAGTCAAGATATTAAACAGAAGTCCAACCCAAAACCAGCTAGCAGATTCTTTTGATGAAATTTTTGAGAATTATTGTTCATTTATATCCGATATCATTGTAGATAAAATTGGAAAGATTGCCTCTTACCAGAGTCCACCATCTTTTCGCTTTCATTACTGTGGACTAGGGAGTAGTGTTTTTCACAAGGATCGAGACTTTGGTGTTGAACAAGGAAGATTGAATATTTGGGTCCCTCTTACCAAGGTTTGGGGGGATAATAGTCTTTGGGTCGAAAGTAAGATTGGGGCCAAAGATTTTAAGCCAATTACAATGCATCCAGGGCAGGTTTTGGTTTTTGATGGTGTTAATCTTGGGCATGGATCAAAAATAAATACAACGATTTCGAGCCGTGTAAGTTTCGACTTTCGCGTTATGCCAGGCCCCGGTCCTGCCATGCCAGCTTCCTATTGACTTCTAATAAGGTTATAGAATGATCAATAAGATAAAAACCCCGCTTTTGGCGGGGCTGGTAAATATTGAGTTGGGAGTTTGATGCGATGCCTATCTACCTTGCGGTTTTGGCTAGGGAAGTGACCAAGACTTTGCAAGGAAAGCTAGGAAGTGTATTCCTCAGGGTTAACTCATCAGATAAGTTTTCTGGCAAATAAAGTTATTGTATTTGTTTATCAAAGAGCTTCAATGGCTTCCATTGCTGGAACAAATTGTGTGCTGTTTTGATTGAAATCTGTGCACTCTTGATTCATGGCCTCACTGACCAGCTGGATCGTTTGAGTGGCTTGGGATGACTTTAGCCAGTCCTTTTGCGACTCCCATTTGTTTGTTTTGATGGCTGTGGCCACGATGAGATCAACGCGCTTTTGGCTGTAGTCAGCGTGAAGCATCTTGCAGGCTGCATAAGCCGATTGACCTACGAGTGCTCGGCGCATGTCTTGCTCGGATGTCTGGTCGGTTTGGGCTTGGGCACCACTCCAAACGATCGACTGACTCAGCATCAAGCCAAGGCTGATCCAGAGCATGGTTGTGCTGGGCATCATTGGCTTAGTTGTAGTTCGCGCTGAAAGTCTCGCCTGTGGCCATCGGGATGACGAGCTCTTTTCTCCATTGGCTTAGAGGTTTCTCCCAGCCTTCTTCCCAGCGCTGCAAAACCAGCGGCTTGGCCTGCAGGCCGACGCGTTGGCCGTGAGCAATGGCGCGACTGATCGCTTCGTGGTCAGCGGGTTGAAAGCGGAAGGCCTTAAAGCTGGCCAGAAGATTGAGCAGCACGTAGGCGGGGAAGCCAATTTGGGTGGCGGTGATCGCCAACACGGCCGACTCCCCCTGCGCTTGGGTGTTGAGCCCAGCGATCACGTGATGAATGTCGTGGGTGGTAGCGATGCGTTGGGTGAGCCAGAGGGCTTCCGTGCTCGTGTCTCGAGGACGGAAAAAGTCGGCGTCGTAATTCAAGCGGCGAATCATTCCCGCATAGGCCCGGCCCAGTGTTCCTTCCGGAAGCAACTCCAGCGTCTCAATGTTTGGTTGAAAGGCTGGGAAGCGCTGTTCCATCATCTCGGCACCGCCAGGTAAGGCCTTAAAGCGCGCGATCGAAACGTCCATGGCCTCACTGTCGAGGAAGTTGTCAATCAGGTCACCCACCCCTTTGAGTGAACCTTCCGTGACTGCAATCTCGCGCAGGATGCGCAGATTTTTAATGGAGCGCAGCAGCTCGCGGGTTCGTGGCATCTAGGGGTTCCTCGATCGGGCTCGCACTCAAATTTGGCTTGTAGCGGGGACGGACGGCCTTCAAAAGGGGCACCACCGCTAAACAGGTGCAAGCCATCAACAACCAAAGCACCAAGCCGTGGCCCTGTTGGTCTAAGAGGGCACCTGCTAGTAGAGGTGCTGCGATGGCACTGATCGCAAAGCACTGCGAGAACAAGGCCATCGCTAAACCGCGATGTTGCAGTGGCGTTTCTTCCACCATGGCTTCTGCCGCCGTTGGTAAAAAAGCAGCCTCTCCAAAGGCGATCGGAACCATCGCAAGCGCAATCAGGCTGCTGCCTCCCGACCAGAGCGCGGATCCAGCCAACAGGAGGCAGCCTGTGATGAATCCGAGCAGACCCATGCCTAAGCCAAAACGCAGACTTCGCTTTGCAACCCAATTGCCGATCGGCCACTGAAGCACCATCAACAGAAGGAGCTGCCAAGCAATCAAGCCGCCGCTGGAGGCTTCGCTGAGCGGTGCGCGGGCAATCCCTCCTCGCACCATGTCCAGCGGAAGGGCGCTTTGCATTAAAGACACAATTCCAGTGGCGACTACGCTCACAACCAGCACTGGAATGAGGGGAAGAAGCCAGTGCCAGCCTGCCTCTGAGTTGGCTATAGCCTTCGTCTTGGCGTCGCTGTTCGACGCTGTTTCAGCCTTGAGTTTGTGATTGTTGGTTGTCGTGGCGCTGGCATGCAAAAGCGCTGCCCGTCCGTCTGGCAGGGGCGTGAGCAACAACACCACCAGCATGCTCAACACGGCCGCGGCCTCCACCGCATAGACCATCCGGATCATCTCCATGGCGGTTAACACCGCACCGAGTAAGGCGCCAGTGGCGACTCCTAAGGCGTCGGCGCTGCGAGCGAGAGCGTATCCACGGCTGGAATTAAAACCGCTGCAGCTCAAGGGAACGGCCAATTCAATGGCAGGGAAATAAAGGCCAGCCGCTACACCGATCAGCAACTGTCCAACGAGGTATCCGTTAAAGCCTGTGGCCTGAAACAGCACCAAATCCGCCATTAAGGCGAGCAGGGCAGCGGCTCGAACTGGCCATGAGCAGGTCAGCCCGCGGTCCAGCAAGACGCCACTCAACAGCCTTGCCACCGTGCCGATCAAGGCAGAGGCCGCCAAGCCTTGACTCACTTGCACTGCCGTGAAGCTGGCCTGGTGAAACACGATCGGTGTCAGATAAATGACACCACCCGCTCCAAAAGATGCGAGCAGGCGAATAAACGCCACTTCTTGCAAAGGTGCGGGAAACTGGTTCCACCAGTGGACTGGTCTTGGCCTTGCGAAGACGCTCAACAGGACTGCGAATAGCTGCAGGATGCGTGTGCAGTCTGCTGTTTTTAGGCGTCTCACCGCGTCCGTTGTGGGCTGCTTCTCAGCTGGAAGTGCAGATCGATGGCACGGTTATTCCATTTTCGATTGGTGATTTGGCGCTATGGGCGCGGTCTGATGGACGTCACCGCTCCGAGCTCAGTACTTGGTTCTCATTGTTAGCGCCAGATAGTCGTGCAGAGGTTTTGGAGCTGCTTCAGGCTCCAGTGGTCCTTGATCGCAGCATGGCGCGCCAGCTGATGAATAGCTGGGCTGGCCGGCAATTGTTTGATCAAGTTGCCGATTTAGTTCGGGTCGACAATGACAAGGAGGGGGTCATCGTTCGTCAAACGATTAACGACCTTCTAAGCCGACAGCAGCAGGTCTCCAGCTTGGATTTGCTTGAGGCTTTACCTGCGGACAGCGTTCGTCTTGATCTCGATCTCTTGCTCGAGCTGGCATCCAGTTGGCGGATGCAACTGGAGCGCCAACAAAATTTGGTGCGCAGTTTGGATCGTTTCCCCGTGACGGCCTCAGCTGCTGATCGTGCCGCTGTCTCCCCTCAAGACTCGGGCTCATTGTTGGAACCGCACTTGATGTCCTTGGCGGTCAGCCATCGCGAGGAGCCATTGGGGTTTCAGCTCTGGTTGCCTGTGGAGGGGTCCCCAAAACGAGAGCAATGGATGGTGCTGATGCCTGGATTAGGCGGTAGCCCAGATCATTTTCGCTGGCTTGGCCGCGGCCTGAGTCGTCGCGGTTGGGCCGTCTTGGTTCTAGAGCACCCGGGCAGCGATGACGTAGCGGTCCAAGCGCTATTGGAGGGGCGTCTCCCCCCTCCCGGTGTGGAAGTGCTTCCCGCTCGGCTGAAGGATCTTGATGCCCTGCTTAAGGCCCGTGATCAGGGAGTGTTTCAAGTGCCGGGTCAACGCTTGGTCCTGGCTGGCCACTCCCTGGGTGCCTTCAGTGCGTTGCTATCCACAGGTGCACGGCCGGCTCCAGGTCTTGCGCGGCGTTGCTCTTCGGTTTTGGGTGATTTACCGCTCAGCAATTTGTCGCGCTTGTTGCAGTGTCAGTTGGTCGATGTTTCGTTGCCAAAGCAAGTCGCACCCAATGCGTTGTCTGCTGTGATTGGCTTCAACAGTTTTGGCAGCCTGCTCTGGCCTGCTGGCTCTCTTTCAAAGACCGTCAAAGTTCCTGTGTTGTTCACTGGCGGCACCCTTGATCTGATCACGCCGCCGCTCAGCGAACAGTTGGGTTTGTTATTGGCAATGCCTGCCGATCCTTCTAGCCGCGTGGTGCTTGTGGAGGGGGCGAGTCATTTTTCCCCCGTGCGCGTTGAGGGGCAGAGGCAAGGTGGACGCGGTGAGGATCTCTTCCAGCTGGGTGAAGAGCTCGTGGGTGTTCAGCCGCTCCAGGTGCAAGCGCTCTTGGAGCAGGAGGTGGTGCAGTTTTTAGTGGACCAAGAACAGAGCAAAGCTGAGCATCAAACTCCTGCCAAGACGCTGCA
>ERZ802831.1661-NODE-1661-length-10757-cov-8.21706_pt1 | contig 10757 bp, 9 predicted proteins | sample MGYA00345655_ERZ802831 | MGnify/ENA primary metagenome ERZ802831 (study PRJEB30503, sample SAMEA104212376) | marine metagenome | biome: Westerlies Biome; feature: [SRF] surface water layer (ENVO:00010504) within the epipelagic zone...; material: water...
TTTCTCTAGATGATGCAGAAGAAAGTTATGAAGCCATATCAATAGCTGCAGCCCACCCTAGAACCAATGATCTAAGGGTTGACGGTGTTTCATTTAATGATGATTTTGGTTTGAACGGAAATGGATATCCTTCTCAAAGAAGTCCCATTTCTTTGAATGCGATTGAGCAACTCGCAGTAAAAGTAGCACCAGCATCTGTTGAGTATTCAGGGTTTAGAGGTGGAGTTATTGAGGTAATTACAAAATCTGGAACGAATGAATTTACTGGTGAGGTTTTCAGTTATGATAGGGGTGATTCATTGATGGGCGATAAATCAAAAAGTGATGAATATACCTTTGATCTAGATGATACTTCTGAAGGTTTTGCTTTTGGAGGCCCAATCATAAAAGATAAAGCTTTCTTTTTTGTAACATTCGAAGAAGCTGAGGTTTCTAGACCTATTACTCATGGTCCTATCGGGTCAGGGCTTCCTAATGAAATTAGAATTACAACTGAGGAGGTCGCTAACATCAGAGCAATTACTCAAGATGTATATGGTTTTGATCCTCTGAGCTATACAAACTCAAACATATCGTCACAAGAATATACTACGGCACGTCTAGATTTTGATATAAACGATGTTCATCGATTAACTCTAAATTATAAAGAAGTTGATAGCAGTCAGCTTCGAAACGTCAACAGTAGCTCAAGCAATTTCTCTTTTGCGTCTAATGAGTACACCAAAGGAGAGGTAACAGAGACAAGTGGCTTGTTGCTTGTGTCAAATTGGTCAGACGACTTTATAACTGAATTTAGCCATTCTACTAAAGAACAAATTACCTCTCAGCAGTCTCCAATTGGTCAAAATACTCCTGCGTTTCAAATTAATAATTGTGGTACGCAGGGCATTAGATGCTATTTAGGACCTGATATCTCAAGATCCGCTAATGATTTGGCCACTGAAACCACTTTTACAAAACTAAAAGCTACCTATTATGTTGATAATCATAAATGGACTTTTGGTTTTGAGAAAAAACTTTGGGATATTTACAATGTATTCATAGAGGAGCAAGATGGTTCATTCGAGTTTGACGGTATTACTGGATTTCAGTCTCAAACCGCTACTAACTTTGGTTATGCTAACTCAAGAACATTAACCCAAGCTGGCGGCGCTGCTGAATTTGAATATTATCTTGATTCATTCTATCTGCAAGATGAGATTGATATATCTGAAAAATTGAATGTTCTTATTGGTCTTAGATACGACAGATTTGATGCTGATGATGCTCCAGCTATTAATCAAGGTTTTGTTGATGAATACGGGTTTGCAAACGGTGGCATTGAAGGCACTGATCTTCTCAACTACAGATTAAGTTTTGATTATCAGATAGACGAAGTTAGCTCGATCAAGGGAATATATGGTACCTTCTCATCCAAGCTACCAACTGTTTGGATTTCAAATGCTTACACTAATGACGGAACCAGAATTGCTCAATACAACCAAGCCAATGCACCTGCTGGTTGTGATCCATTGGTGAATGTCTCAACTACATTACCTGCATGTGTTAATAGTGCAATTACAAATGCACCACTGCTTGCTGCAAAAGTCGATTACATAGCACCCAGCTTTGAATGGCCAGAAACCAAAACTTTTAATCTTACTTATGAAAGAGAAATGGGTAATTGGATGATGACTGCAACTTATCTTAACTCAGAACAAGAAGAGGCCAACTATCGTATTCTTGATGCTGGAACTGGTGTTATTGGTGATATGCCATTAGCAGCAGTTTTAACTGCCCCTGATGGAAGACCAGTTCTTAGTCAATCAGAATCTCAATTCAAAACCACAAAATTTGGTCTATATAATAATGGAGGTGCTCAAAGAGAGGTCACCTCAGTTCAATTCTCTACATTTTTTAATGATGGAGAGGGGGCATTTTCAATTGGGTACACTCATCAGAATATAGATATGATTTGTAGCATGCAATCTTCAACTTCCCATTCCAATTATGGCAAGTGCCCTGGATCTGATTTCCAATTTAGACAGGCATCACGATCTATATACGAGACTGAGCATAGATTATTTGCAACATTATCTTCTACTCATTATTTCTTTGGACCAGAAAGCCCAACCACTTTTAATTTGTTCTTTGAAAGAAAATCTGGTCTTCCTGGTACCCTTACTTTTGATACTTTCTCAAGCCCTGGAAGCTATAGAACGTCAGCATTTGGTCATGAGAGAAGAACTAATGATGATAGCGCTCAATTGCTCTATATTCCTAGCGGAGTCAATGATCCGTTAATTTGCTGGTCCTCATGCACATCCCCTAATCCTGCTGTAGCAGCTGAAATTGTTAATCTTCTTCACAACACTTATGGCCTAGATGGTTATGCTGGTCGAATACTTCCTGCAGGTGTCTATGAGTTCCCATACCAAACTTCATTAGATCTCAAAATTACGCAAAGATTACCTGGTTTTAGAACCAATGATGAGTTTGTAATCTCACTTGGTATTGAAAACTTATTGAATTTAATTGATTCAGATAAAGGTGAGATACGTTACGGTGACTTTACAGGTAAAGTACCAGTTCTTGACGTTCGTATGACAGAGGATTTATCAAGATATATATATGGTAACAGTAGAGGAGCAGATTATGCTTTCCGCTATAATCCAAATGATCCTTATGATCTTAGGAAATCTGCCACACAAAGTATATGGAGAGCTCAACTTGGGTTTACATATAAGTTTTCTTTTTAAGAAAGTTTAATATTTGAAAAAGGCGGATTTTAACCGCCTTTTTTTTGTTAAAATTAATTATGACTTTGAATACAATTCCCGAAATTTCAATGCTTGATATTAAAAATCGAGATGAAAAAACAATTCATGAGCTTAGCCTGGCATTAACCTCGCATGGTTTCTTTACTATTACAGATCACGGTATTTCGGATGAAATTCTTACGCAAAGTTATAAGTTAAGCAAGGATTTTTTTGATCTTGATGAAAACATAAAGAATACATACGCTCATCCAGAGAAAGCAGGTGCAAGAGGTTATACACCGTTTGGAAAAGAAACTGCTGTCGGTGAGACAACTCCTGACTTAAAAGAATTTTGGCATCATGGGCCTCAGGTTGATGAATCTTTCGATTCAAGAATAGCCTCAAATATAAATGTAAAAGAAGTCCAAGCTTTTAATGATCAATGCGATTTATTGTTCAATCAACTAAATAATTTAGGAATAGAAGTTTTACGAGCCATTGCTTTGATTCTAAAGCTGGATTCTAAATTTTTTGATGATTGGGCTTTAAAAGGCAATTCAATTCTGAGACTGATTCACTATCCACCAGTTTTAAATTCATCCAATACCTTAAGAGCAAGAGCTCACGGAGATATCAACCTTATAACCTTACTTGTAGGTGCTGAAGAATCAGGTCTTGAAGTTTTAAGTCAAGACGGTGATTGGGTTCCTATAGTTGCAAAAAGTAAATCAATAGTATGTAACATTGGAGATATGATGGAATTGGCCACACGTTCTCAATTAAAGAGTACGACTCATAGAGTAGTTGATAACAATACAAAAACATCAAAATCTAGATATAGCATGCCTTTTTTTCTTCATCCGTCTCCCGAAATTGATTTATGTTCAATTGTAGATGATTCAACTGAATCTATTAGTGCGCATGATTTTCTTGAACAAAGACTTAAAGAGATTAAATTGTATTAAATTATGACAGTTCTTAATATAATACAGGCAATTATTGGTTTTATTGGATTAGTTTGTATAGCTATTCCATTTTCAAATAATAAGTCTTCAATAAACTTTAAGCATATTTTTGTAGCCATAATCTTGCAGATTTTGTTAGCATTTGCTTTGGTAAAAATTCCATTTATAGTTCAAATATTCTCCTATCTTTCCGATGGCGTTAGCGCCCTTCAAACTGCAACACAAGAGGGTGCTGAGTTTGTCTTTGGTTATCTAAGTAATAATTCAATGTCACCATTTGAAGATTCTGGCACAGGTAATTCTATGATTTTTGCATTTCAAATATTGCCTTTGATTATTGTTATATCTGCTCTTTCAGCATTGCTCTGGTTTTGGAACGTTTTGCCACTAATTATTCGAGCTATATCAAAAATTTTTGAAAAGCTTTTTAATATTGGTGGCCCAATAGGTTTGGGGGCAACTGCTAATATCATCATGGGTCAAGTAGAAGCTCCTTTATTAGTAAAACCATATCTGTCTAGGATGACTGAAAAAGAACTGTTAATTCTAATGACAGCAGGAATGTCTACAGTATCAGGCTCAATTATGATTGCGTTAGTGTCAATGCTGGCACCTCAATTTCCTGATACAAATTTAATTCAGCATTTGGTATCAGCATCCATCTTATCTATACCTGCAGCTATTATGTATGCAAATATTATGATTCCTTCAAACGAAGTTACTAATTTTGATGGTGCATCTGTCCCAAAAGTATATGACAGCTCGATGGATGCTATCACCAGAGGTACAAAAGATGGTCTTGATATATGTTTGAATGTCGCAGCAATCTTAATAGCATTCATAGCTCTTGTCTCATTGCTTAATTCTATTCTCAGTATTTGCGGAGGTTGGGTTGGAATATCAGATTTATCATTACAATTAATACTTGGTTATATCTTCTTTCCCATTGTATGGCTGATGGGAGTCCCGCTATCAGAAACTCTTGCATCGGCTGAATTGCTGGGTTTAAAAACAGTATTAAATGAGTTTGTTGCTTATGGCGCTCTGGCAAATATTGAGCCTGGAATACTGTCAGAGAGATCTAAACTTATTACTTTGTATGCTCTTTGTGGCTTTGCTAATTTTTCTTCTGTTGGAATTTTGGTGTCTGGAATAAGTGCGATGGCTCCAGAAAGAAAAAATGATCTAATTAAGGTTTCATTGAAAGCACTTATAGGAGCTACGCTTGCCTCATGCATGACTGGTTTAGTGATTGGAATATTCTAATTTAACCAAACTATTGATGCATTTAAGAATGCAGCAAAAGATAACCATATAAGATAGGGCAAATATAAGTAGAACAAAATCCTCGATTCTTTATTTATTATCAATAAAATTCTTTGATTTAAATAAATTAGAATTGTTATATCAATTAATGCCACTAAAGGAAAGTGAAAATAAAAAAATAGCCATGACCAAGCAGCATTAAATATTAACTGGATAATAAAAATCAAAGCAATTTTATCAGCCACTCTAAATGAAACAAAAGCCATAATCACATAAAGAATTGGCCACACAAATCCAAAAACATAACTAGGAGGGTTTAAAGGGCTTTTTATCAACTCCTCATACCATCCATCAGAATTTATATAAATATTAGCGAGAGAACCAATTATTGAGGTCAATATGACCAACAACGGAAGAATGTATTTCATTTAAGCTTTTTCTAACAAGATAGAGCAAATAGAATACCCAGCACCAAAAGAACAGATGATTCCTTTTTGACCCTCTTTCAGATGGTTGCATGTATGAAAAGCAATAAGAGATCCTGCAGAGCTAGTATTCGCATATTCATCAAGAACAATTGGAGCACGTTCTTGAGGGAAATCATCACCTAACAATTTTTTGATAACATAAGCATTCATATTAATGTTTGCTTGATGTAAAAAATATTGCTCAATATCATCAGGTTTCAAGTTATTTTCATCTAACTGTTCCAAAATTAGCGAGGAAACAAATGGCATAACTTCTTTAAAGACTTTTCTACCATTTTGGACAAATAAGAGCTCTGATTCTGAGTATTCTTTGTTTTCAATAGCATTCATATAACCATAATTATTTCTAATGTTATTAGAAAATTTTGTCTTAAGTTTAGTATTGATAATTTTAAATTTATTTTGCGATTTAGAGTCTCTCTCTATAACAACCGCCGTACAAATATCACCAAAGATAAAATGTCCATCTCTATTTTTAAAATTATTATGTCCAGATGTAAGCTCCGGGCTAATTACTAAAACCTTTGAAGCTTTGCCAGATGCTATATCAGAACAAGCATTGCTGATTCCAAAAGTAGATGCTGAGCATCCAACCATCATATCGTAGGCAAAGCCTTCAATGCCTAGCTCTTCTTGCACTTCAATAGCTGTAGCGGGATATGCTCTTTGAAGGTTGGCCGCTGAAACAATAACTGCATCTACGTCTTTAGCTTCTAAATTTGCATTTTTTAACGCCTCTTTAGCTGCTATAACGCTAACTTCTGCAGAAAATGATAATTGATCATCACTTCTGGCCTCAATTTTAGGTTTCATGCGAGTTGGATCAAGTAAAGACTCTTTTTCTACAACATATCGATTTTTGATTCCCGATGCTTTGACAATAAATTCACTTGAGGAGGGCTCTAATGCTTTCAAGGATCCCTCGGAAATCTTATCCGAATGTTCTGAGTTGTATAGCTCAACATATGTATTAAACGATTTTACAAGCTCATCATTAGATATCTTGTGAGGTGGCGTCCACATTCCAGTCCCTGAAATATATATATCTTGCATGTCTTTCCTTGATTACATGTTATTTTATAGACTTATGGAAAAAATATCATTAGATACAAAATCTGATTCAAATCTGCAATTTGATCTTCACCATTCAAAAACGAAAGAAGCCTTTGGTTTGATCCAAATCTCTCATGGAATGGCTGAGCACAAGGGGAGATATGTAAATTTTATAAACTATTTAAACCAACATGGTTTTCACGTAGCAATATATGATCATAGAGGTCATGGCGAGAGGATTATTGATAGCAAGATTGGTTTTTTTGATAAAGATAATGGGTGGGAGTTAGTTGTTATGGATTTAATTAGAGTTCATGAGGAAACTAATAGGCTATTCCCTAAAATTCCAAAAATTTTATTAGGCCATAGCATGGGTTCATGGATTGCTTTGGCAGCCTTACAAAAAGAATCTTTATTTAATGCAGCTTTAATATCTGGATCAAACTATCCAAATATATCAGAGACAATGCTAAAAATAGTATTAAAATTTGAAATCTTAAGACTTGGAAAAGAGGGCTACAGTAAACTTTTACATAAAATCATTTTCGGTGGTTTTAATGCAAGATTTAAAGATGCAATAACCTCTAATGACTGGCTTACACGAGATAAATTAAGTGTAAAAAATTATACAGAAGATCCTCTATGTGGTTTTATAGTTTCAAATAAATTATTGTCTGATGTAATTAATGGAACTGGAGAAGTTTTTAAAAAAGCAAATTTAGAATTATTAAATAAAGAAATTCCTTTACTAGTTTTTTCTGGTACTCAAGATCCTGTGAGTAATATGGGTACAGGAGCGGTCAAATTGCACGAATGCCTAAAAGAATATAATTGCAAATCAGAGCTTTATCTTGTTAACGAAGCCAGGCATGAAACTCTTAATGAAATTGATAAAATGAAAACTTATAATTACATCCTCGATTTTTTAAGAAATAAACTTAATGTAGCGTGATGGATTTAGATAATAAAGTTTCTCTAGTTACTGGTGCTGGTCAAGGTATCGGAGAGGGCATTGCTAAGAACCTTGCATCAAAAGGATCAAAGGTTATTGTTGTTGATCTTAATAAGCAATCATCAGAAAATGTAGCTGAAGAAATTAATGCTAAATTTCCAAATACTGCATATAGTTTCCAAGCAGATCTTACTAAGTTAGATGAGATTGAATCCATGCTTGAATTTGGAGTTTTGAAATTTAATAAGATTGATTGTATTTGTAATAATGCTGCTTCTTCAAAAGGCATTGGACCAGTTGAGAGCTATTCTCTTGAAGATGTTCAAGCAACACTTGATTTAACCTTTACTTCCCTATGGAAATGCCTCCAAGCGGAAATAAGATTTTTAAAGCAGCAAGCAATTTCAGCCTCAGTTGTAAATATTTCTTCTAACTCTGCTATAAAAGGGTATGCATTTAATTCAATATATGCCGCAAGCAAGGCAGCGGTAAATAATTTAACTCAATCAGTTGCAAAGGAGATTGCTAGAAATAATATTAGAGTCAATGCTGTATCACCGGGCACAATAAATACACCTGGTGTAAGAGAATATTTTAAAGCTGAACCTAAAGCTAAAGAAATGCTTGAAAAATCATCTCTGTTTCACAGAATCGGCGAGCCAGCAGAAATTGGAGAATTAGTCTCATTTCTTTTATCAGATCGAGCATCTTTTATTACTGGTCAGATTATTTCAGTTGATGGTGGCGCTTCAATTAAATAGATAATGATTACAAATCTATACCAATATCCAGAACTCACAAGAGTAGAAAAAAATGATGTGAGATATTATCAGGATTCACTATCTAATTTGGTTCCTTCGGTAACAACAATTTTATCTGCAACAGGAGATCACTCTGGAATTGATGCATGGAAAAGGAGAGTTGGCCCCAAAACAGCAAAAGCAGTAGTTGACGAGGCTACAACAATAGGCACTGCTGTGCATTTAGCAATTGAGAATTATCTTTATGGTAAAGAGTGGGAGCAATTCACAGACGATAAAATGGGGATGCTTGCTCATCAAATTGCCAAACGTTTTATTTGTGACTGCTTAGGTGATATAGATGAAGTGTGGGGTCTTGAATCTGGTTTAGTTTTAGATGGTTTATATGCAGGAACGGCAGACTGTATAGGTATTTTTCGAGGTAAACCTACCATCATAGATTTTAAAACTGCAAAGAAAATTAAACGGAAAGATTGGATAGAAGATTATTTTTTGCAAGGTGCAGCATATGCAAATGCTCATAATGTTATGTATAAAACTAACATAGAGTCCATTGCAATCTTGATGGTTGATAGAGACCTTCTTTTTAAAGAATTTTTGGTTAATAGCAAAGAGTTCAATAGTTATACTGAAAAATGGAAAAAAAGATTAATAGGTTATTATAAAACCCATGAAATTTTAGGGAGAGAGTAAATGAATGATTTAAAAGATAGGGTGGTCATGATCACTGGTGCAAGTTCAGGATTTGGAAGGGAGGCTGCAAAGATGTGTGTAGACCTTGGAGCCAAAGTAGTCCTTGGCGCTCGAAGAGAAGAGAAACTAAAAGAACTTTGCGATGAATTAGGAGTTGATTCTGCTTCTTATAAAGTAACTGATGTAACCTCTAAAGAACAAATGCATGGTTTGGCCAATCATGGCATTGAAAAATTTGGAAAAATTGATTCATTAGTCAATAACGCAGGAATCATGCCATTGTCACTTCTTGCAAAAGGAAGAACTGATGAGTGGGATCATATGATTGACGTTAACATTAAAGGTGTTTTGTATGGTATCGATTCTGTTTATTCGCATATGATCGAAAGAGAATCTGGTCAAATTATTAATATTTCTTCAGTAGCTGGAAAAAGAGTAATGCCTGGAAGCGCAGTGTATTCTGGAACAAAATATGCTGTTAGAGCTATTTCTGAGGGCTTGAGATTAGAGTCCTCAGGAAAAATTCAAGTTACCTGTATTTATCCTGGTGCATTTAAAACTGAGTTAGCATTTTCCATTAAAGACGAATCAATGCTTGAGGCGTTAATGAGCAGAGGAATAGGGGCTGTTGCGCAGCCAGCAGAAAGAGTTGCTGAATCAATAATATATGCTTTGCAACAAGATCCTGGTGTCTCTGTTAACGAAATAGTAATAAGACCAACTGCCCAAGATGCATGATTTTTTTGTTTATTAGTTTTTTAAAATTAAATCTGCGCATTTGGCGCCAATCACATTGCAAGTTGCATTAGTATTACCAGAAATAATACTTGGAAAAATTGATGCGTCCGCCACCCTTAAACCTTGAATGCCTTTGACCTTTAAATCATCGCCTACAACGCATTCATTTCCTTTACCCATTTTACAGGTTCCTACTGGATGATAGACAGACAACGATTCATTTTTGATAAATTCTTGAATCGCTAGATCTGTATTATATTTAATACCTGGTTGGGTCTCTGTAGCATCTAGTTGTTGCATGGAAGGAGTTTGAAATATTTCTCTTACTTTATTAACACCTTGTACCATATGCTTAAGATCTATTTCTTTAGATAAATAATTAGCATAAATTTTTGGAGCATCATCTGGGTTAGATGATACAAGTTCAATATGACCTCTACTTTCTGGTCTTAAGTTACAAACTGAAGCTGTAATACCCGAGGATGGTTTCATTGCTCCATTTTTATTATATTTACCAGCTCCAGGCGCAAAATGGATCTGTGCATTTGGTGTTTCTTGTTCTGAATTTGTTTTAAAAAATACCCCAATGTCTGATGCAGGATAGGTCATTAATCCTTTTTGTTGAATAAAAAATTCATACAAATTTTTTATCATTCCAAGTGGCTTCATGAGCTCACTAAAAGTTTTCAATCTATTGATTCTATAACTTACATTTACTGTTAGATGGTCTTGTAAATTTTTACCAACACCAGCCAAGTTTTTGACTAAAGGGATTTTTAAATCGTCTAAATGTTTTTTTGGACCGATTCCTGAAAGCATTAATATTTGTGGGGAATTAATGCTACCACCAGATAGAGTGACCTCCCCAGAACAACCAATTACTTTGGAGCCTTTCTTATTCTTAGCCTTAACGCCAATTACTTTTTTATTCGTTATTATTATTTTTTCGACCAATGTATTTGTTATTAAATCTAAATTAGGTCTTTTAAGTATAGGTTTTAAAAAGGCATCAGCGGCACTGAAGCGATTACCATTTTTTATATTGACTATGCACCCACACTCATAATCATAAAATCACGTTTATTTTGTAAAATACTTAGTCC
>ERZ802831.1668-NODE-1668-length-10720-cov-60.4793_pt1 | contig 10720 bp, 7 predicted proteins | sample MGYA00345655_ERZ802831 | MGnify/ENA primary metagenome ERZ802831 (study PRJEB30503, sample SAMEA104212376) | marine metagenome | biome: Westerlies Biome; feature: [SRF] surface water layer (ENVO:00010504) within the epipelagic zone...; material: water...
TGAAGCGCTTTGGCGTCGGGTCAAGCGATGATGAATTTGAAGCCTATTTGTTCCAACGCGAAAATCCCAAAGGCCTACATTTTGAACGTTGGCGGCATAGCTTTGGCTGTGGAAAATGGTTTCATGCCGCGCGCTGCACTATGAGTTTGGAAGTGTTTGGAACCTATTCGGCGCAAAGTTTGGCCCCTCCTGAAGATATCAGAAACGCCATTTCTGCAAAGCGCCCTGGCTGGTCGTGGCGGGAGTTTTCGTAATGTTTATTTGCCGCAATTTTAAACGCTGCAAGCCAGCGCCCCAACCCTTCGTTTTAAAAGGCAGCATGCAATGAGTACGCGTTTGCAAACGGGCGGTCGTCTTTTGAATAAAGACGTCCCTTTAAATTTTACGTTTAACGGCCGCAAAATGCAGGGCTATGAAGGCGATACCTTGGCCTCGGCCTTGATGGCGAATAATCAAATGCTGATGGGCCGCTCTTTTAAATATCACCGTCCGCGCGGCGTTGTCAGCAGCGGCGCTGAAGAACCGAATGCTCTGATTAATATGGGCGAGGGCACCCGGTTTGAGCCCAACCAGCGCGCAACGACGACCGAATTATTCGACGGTCTTGTGGCTGAATCGCAAAACCATTGGCCCAGTTTGGAATTTGACATCGGCGCGATCAATAGCAAATTGGCGCGCTTCCTGCCGGCCGGGTTCTATTATAAAATGTTCATCCATCCCCGCCCGCTTTGGAAACATGTCTATGAGCCCTTTATTCGCCGCTCGGCCGGTTTGGGCAAAGCGCCCAAAATGCGCGATAGTGATACTTACGAGCATTTTTACGCCTTTTATGATTTGGTTATTGTTGGGGGCGGCATTGCCGGATTGATGGCCGCGAAAGCCGCGGCAAGCTCGGGTGCACAGATCTTGGTCATGGAGCAAAGCGCGCATTGGGGGGGGCGCTGCGTGGTGGAGCCCGATCAGATTAACGGCAAAGATCCCGAATATTTTATCCAGGATCTGGTTGCAGAGCTGACGGCCCGGCCAAACGTAACAATGCGCACCCGTTTAATGGGCGCAGGTGTCTATGATCACGGCTATCTTCTGGGATATGAGCGGCTGCGGGATCATGCACCATCAGAGCCAGGCCCACGGCATCGTTTATGGCGGATCAGAGCGGCAAAGATCCTGACCGCGACGGGCGCGATTGAGCGGCCGCTTTCTTTTGCGGGCAATGATCTTCCGGGGGTGATTTTGGCCTCGGCTTTGCGCGATTACGTTGAGAATTTCGGCGTGTCTATGGGCGATCGCACGGTCGTTCTAACCAATAATGATGATGCGTATCGTACGGCCATAGCCTTGAAAGCTGCGGGGCTTGATGTGCCGGTTATTTTGGATGCGCGCAGCGCAGGTGGTGGCGCCTTGGCCGCGGCGACAAAAAAGCTGGGCATTCGCGTGGAAACGGGCAAAGCCGTGGCGTTCGTGAAGGGGCGCGGGGCGGTGACGGGCGTGGCCATTTGCGATCAAGCGGGGCAGGGCACGGTTTTGGAAGAAATCGCATGTGATTGTTTGGCGATGTCGGGGGGCTGGTCTCCGGTGGTGCATTTATGGTCGCATTGCGGGGGTAAACTGGTCTGGGATGAGGCTCTGGCGATGTTCCGGCCAGATCCTGAAAAGGCGCCGCTTAACCAAAAGGGCGAGGGGTTTGTTTTGGCGGCTGGCGCGGCCAATGGGCATTTTTCTCTGGGCGCAGTGATGCAGGATGCGCTGCAGCAAGGCGCAGAGGCCGCGGGTATAACAGCGGCTTCACAATCCCTGCCTGAGGTCGATCAAACGGCGGAAGCCGCGATGGAAGCGGTCTGGATGATGCCGCAGGGTGCGGGTGTAAAACTACGTTCAAAAGCGTGGTTGGATTTTCAAAATGACGTCAAGGTCAGCGATGTGCAATTGGCAGCGCAAGAGGGGTTTGAAAGCGTCGAACATGCCAAACGCTACACCACATTGGGCATGGCGACGGATCAGGGGAAATTGTCGAATATTAATGGTTTGGCGGTGCTCGCTGGGGCTTTGAATGCCGATATTCCAGCGGTGGGCACAACCACCTTTCGCCCACCTTACACGCCGATCTCCATGGGCGCGATTGCGGGCGCGGCGCGCGATGAAATTTTTCAACCCGTACGGCAAACACCGATACATGACTGGCATGTGGAACAGGGGGCATACATGGAACCGGTGGGGCAATGGCGCCGCCCCTATTGCTATCCTCGGGCCGATGAAACCCATCAAGACGCGGTTGCGCGTGAAATTCGCCAAACAAGAAATTCGGTGGGGCTGTTGGATGCCTCTACTTTGGGCAAGCTTTTGGTACAGGGGCCAGATGCCGCAAAGTTTTTGGATATGCTCTACACCAATATGATGAGCACGTTGAAAATCGGAAAATGCCGCTATGGGTTGATGTGTTCGGAAAACGGCTTTTTGATGGATGATGGGGTCGTGGTACGCCTTGATGAACAATCATTTCTTTGCCACACCACTTCTGGCGGTGCCGAGCATATTCATGCGCATATGGAAGAATGGCTGCAAACCGAATGGTGGGATTGGAAGGTCTATGTGGCCAATCTTACCGAACAATATGCGCAAGTGGGCGTGGTTGGACCAAAAGCGCGCGACGTCTTGGAAAAGCTGGGCGGTTTAGATGTCAGCAAAGAGGCGCTGGGCTTTATGGAATATGCCGAGGGGTGGCTGGGCGCTTTTGACGTGCGTGCCTTTCGAATTTCCTTTTCGGGCGAGCTTTCTTACGAAATCGCCGTACCTGCGGAGCAGGGGCTGGCGTTTTGGCAGGCGCTCTGCGCGGCCGGAGAAGAATTTGGGATCATGCCCTATGGCACCGAGGCGCTGCACGTGATGCGGGCCGAAAAAGGGTTTATTATGATCGGCGATGAAACGGATGGTACGGTTATTCCGCAGGATTTGGGATTACATTGGGCGATTTCAAAAAAGAAAAGCGATTTTCTAGGCAAGCGCGCGCAAGAGCGCAGCCATATGGTAGATCCAGACCGGTGGAAACTTGTCGGATTGGAAACGCTTGATGGCAGTGTTCTGCCAGATGGGGCCTATGCTGTGGGTGAGGGCGAAAACGCAAATGGCCAGCGCAATACAATTGGCCGCGTTACCTCTACTTATTTCTCGCCAACGCTGAATCGGGGCATTGCCATGGGGTTGGTTGCGCAGGGGCCTGAACGAATGGGAGAGATTTTGAATTTCCCCGATCTTTCGGGCAATGAGGTGAAGGTAAAACTGGTTGATCCGGTGTTTTACGACAAGAATGGAGATAGACAAAATGTCTAAGCTGCAGACACAGGATAAACCCGCAGATTTTGAAGGCATTGCTCGAATTTCTCAGGTGTCAGGCTTGGGCATGCTGACTTTGCGCGGTGATTTTTCGGATAAAAAATTTCAAGCCGGGCTGAAAAAGGCCACGCGCCTATCGCTGCCAGTGCCGCGGCAAATTGAGCAGGCCGGTGGGCTGTCTCTTGCCTGGATGTCACCCGATGAGGCGCTTTTGATCGGCCCCGAAGACGAGGTGTCTGAGGTTTTGCCCTTGCTTGAAGCGGCGTTGAAAAATTGCCATGCCATGGTGGTTGACGTGTCAGATGCGCGGGCGGTTTTCGCAATTTCGGGCGGGGCGGCGCGCAGCGTGGCGGCGAAACTGGCGCCGGTAGATATGCGCGTAAGTGGCTTTCCAATTGCCGAAATAAGGCGCACTCGGTTTGGCCAAATTGCAGCTGCGATGTGGCTGCCAGCTGAAGCTGAAATCCGCTTGATTTGCTTTCGTTCGGTGGCGCGTTTTATGTTTAAACAACTATGCGTTGCGGCTGCTATTGGCGCAGAGGTTGGCGATTGGTAATCCCCCTGCTGCGGACGCATTTTTCTTTAAGGGCTTGAACGGATCGCAAATTATTGCTTTTTATCGGGTTAGGGCTTGACCTCGCAGGGGGAACCCTACCATTTGTGCCTAGTGAATTTGTAAATTTGAAAGGGGGCCTTCTATGGCTTTTGAACTTCCTGATCTTCCCTATGCCCATGATGCGCTTGCCGATAAAGGTATGTCAAAGGAAACGTTGGAATATCATCACGATCTGCATCACAAAGCCTATGTTGATAATGGCAATAAACTGATTGCCGGCACCGAGTGGGAAAACCAATCGCTCGAAGATATTATCCGGGGCACCTATCAAGCCGGTGCGGTGGCACAAAACGGTATTTTCAACAATGCGAGCCAGCATTGGAATCACAATCAGTTTTGGGAAATGATGGGGCCAGGCGGCGCTGCCATGCCCTCAGAGCTGGCCGCGGCAATCAACGATAGCTTTGGAAGCGTTGATGCGTTTAAATCGGATTTTGCAGCTGCGGGCGCTGGTCAATTCGGCGCCGGTTGGTGCTGGCTTGTCAAAGATGCGGATGGCGGATTGAAAGTGACCAAGACCGAAAATGGCGTGAACCCGCTTTGTTTTGGCCAAACGGCTTTATTGGGCTGCGATGTGTGGGAACATTCCTATTATATCGATTTTCGCAATAAACGCCCGGTCTATCTGACAAACTTCCTCGATAATCTGGTGAATTGGGAAAATGTTGCCAGCCGCATGTAAGGCAACGCGCATAAATAAGATAGAAACCTGCCAAATCTTTGTTTGGCAGGTTTTTTCATGAGGGTTGACCCAGACAGGGCGGTGCAAAAGCGCAAGCCAGCAATGCCCTGAGCATGATCACAAGAAAACGACGAGGCTGCGTGATATGAACAGAACGGCCCAGGGCATTCTTGCTATTCTGGCGGCCTGCGTGATTTGGGGGCTCTCGCCTTTGTATTACAACTTGCTGACGATGGTGCCGCCGCTTGAATTGCTGGCGCAGCGCACCCTATGGTCTTTTTTGTTTTTTGCTTTGGTTTTGGGGCTGCAGGGCCGGTTTTCTGCGTTAACCCATGCGCTTGGCAACCGAGGGCATGTGATCACTTTATTCGCCGCAGCCTGTGCCATTGCCGTGAACTGGTATTTTTTCATCTATTCGGTCCAGATCAATCGCGTCAGCGAGGCAAGCTTGGGTTATTTTATTTTCCCCTTAGTCGCTGTGGTTTTTGGCTTGATTGTTTTCAAGGAAAAGCTCTCTGCCCTGCAATGGGTTGCCGTGGCGCTTGCGGTATTTGCCGTGTTGATTTTGACCTATGGTTTGGGGGTCGCGCCTTGGTTGGCCTTGGTTTTATCGCTGAGCTTTGGAACCTATTCGGTTTTGAAAAAGCGCTTGGATTTATCGCCTGTGATCAGCGTCACGCTTGAGGTGATGCTGCTCTTGCCGCTGACGGTGCCCTATCTGGTGATACAAAACTGGCCCATTCAAGACAGCACTGATAGCTGGCAGATATGGCTTTTATTGATGGGTTCCGGCCCGCTGACCGCAACGCCCTTGATCTTGTTTTCCTATGCAACGCGCCGGATTTCTATGTCGACCGTTGGGATCATGCAGTATATCAATCCCAGCATTCAGTTTTTGGTGGCTTTACTGATCTTTGCCGAGCCTATGACAGATTGGCATTTTGGGGCGTTTTCGATCATTTGGGTTGCCGTGGTAATTTATAGCTGGTCGGGGTTTTCGGCCCGCAACGCCGCCAAATAAGCCAAAACGTTGGTTGCGGTCGTCTGCACTGTGTAAAAATCCCGAAGGCTGGGATCTGCAAATTCTTCTGCAATAAAATGCTCGGCCAATTTTAAAAGCGGATCCCAATAGCCAGCCACGTTCAGGATGATAACGGGTTTGCTGTGCAGCCCCAATTGACGCCATGTCAGAACTTCAAAAAATTCATCAAGCGAGCCTGCGCCGCCGGGCATAAGCACCACAGCATCGCAATTCATGAACATCACTTTTTTACGTTCATGCATGTTTTCGGTGACGATAAAGCTGCTGAGATCTTGTTTGCCGACTTCAAGCTGCAAAAGATGCGTTGGAATCACCCCAAAGGTTTCGCCACCTGCGGCTTGTGCGGCGCGGGCAACATTGCCCATCAAGCCAACATCGCCAGCACCATAGACCAGTCTCCAGCCCCGCTCTGCAAGCCCGGTGCCCAAAGCGCTGGCCTCTTGGGCATAAATCGGCTTCGCACCGCGGCGCGAGCCGCAGTATACACAGACTGAAAAGCATTGCATTTTGGGGTCCTTTTGCGGCATGTCACACTTTGACCATGTTTACCTGCAGTGTTATGGTCTCTCAATGTTTTATTGGGGTCTGGGGGCTCCGAAGGGTGAATATGCAAGAAAACACGTCGCGCGCCAGGCTGCCTGCTTGGATTTTTTTCGCTTTGGCCATGATTGCGGTTATCGGATTTGTGGTTTTTCAACAAAATCGCCCGTCTGACGTGCCGCCAGAGGCCTCTGTGCAGCCGCCTGAGCAGCCTGTGAACAAGGCGATTGAGGCGGTGAAGGATCCCGCAGCACAATCCGAAGAAATAGCGGATGCACCTGAGAAACCGGCAATAGATACGGATGAAACGCCACCACAAACAGAATCGGCGCTCGAAAGTGGCGCCCCTGCAAAGGCGGAAACGGCTGCTGAGGTGCCGCAAGCCGCTGCGGATCGCGAGGGCTCGGTCGATCAAAAGCAAGCTGAGGCAGCCAACGATTCGCCGACAGATCTAACGCCCGCGCAATCCGAAGCTGAAATCGCTGCGGAAGAGACGCGGGCCACAGAATCAACCAAAGCGCCAGAGGCTACCCGAGAAGAGGCGGAGGGTGCTGCCGAAGAAGACGCCGCTGTTGGTGAAGCTGAGGCGCTCCACCCGACCGGCGCGGCTGGATCACAAACTGGCGCGGCGAAAACCGTCATTGATGATGCTGCAACCGAACCTGAGAACCTGCAAAAGCGACCTGCGGCAGAAGTAACAAATCAAGCAGAAGCGCCCGTTACACAGCCTACCGCTGAAGACGTGGATGCGACAATATCCGCTCAGACGCGCGAAGAGACCGCGCAAGCCGCCACCGAAGAGGCGGCAGACTTGCCGGCGAAAGAGAAAAAACCCTTGGCTAGGATGCCACAAATTGAAACCATTCGGATTGAGGCAGATGGTGCCGTTTTGATCGCCGGTTTGGTCGACCCCAATCAAGCCGTTGATGTGCTGGTCAATGATGTCGCGCTACTCACGCTTTACGCAGATGGATCTGGGAATTTTGCAGGCTTTTTTGATTTGCCCTATAGCAGTGAACTGCGCGTCATTCGGCTGCGCGTTGGGACCGCTGAGGCCTATGTGTTTTCCGAACAAGATGTTTTGGTCTTGCCCACGCAGATTGCCGCGCCGTTGCCAGAGGCGATCGAAACACCTGATGAAGCGGACCTCGAGCTTGCCGAAAACGCAGTGGCACCCCCTGAGGCGACCGCATCCGAGCAGCGCCAGGCAAATGAGACGTTGCAAGGCGGTTTAGATCCCAGCGGCCTATCAACCAAAAGCAGCAGCGCGGCGTCCGCCGTAGAGGGTGAGGACAACGATAACCAAAGCGCCTCGGAAGGCGAAACGACCGAAAGCGCGCGCGCCGATCTCGAAAGCTCCGAGGTGCAAAAACCCGCTGACGAATCCACGGCAAAGGCTGTGGAAACGCCAAAAATTGTAGATGCTAAGCCTGAAGAAACTGCGTCTGCGCAACCCCTATCTGAGGCTCCAGCCAAAAGCTCGGCGGATCCCGCTGCGCCGCCAAAAGTTTTAATCGCGGATAAAGACGGCGTTCGTGTTGTACAATCCGATGATAGCCTTGACCAAGACGCCATCGCTTTGGATGCGATCAGCTATGATGAGGATGGCCAAGTTATGCTGTCTGGTCGCAGCAACCCGATGGCTTATCTAAGGATTTATCTTGATAACGCACCGGTTCTTTTGGTGCGCCCGGATGATGAGGGCAACTGGAAAACCTTGCTCAGCAACGTTGATCCGGGGGTTTATACGCTGCGTATTGATCAGGTGAATGCGGCGGGTAAAGTGATTTCGCGACTTGAAACACCTTTCAAAAAGGAAAGTCCGCAAAAGCTTCTTACCCATCTCCAAGACACCAAAACCGAGGCGCGGATAAATGTGGTTACGGTGCAGCCTGGATATACGCTTTGGGCGATAGCGCGCAAACGGTATGGGCGGGGGATTTTATACGTGCGGGTGTTTGAAGCCAATCGTGATAAGATCCGTGATCCTGATTTGATCTATCCAGGGCAGGTCTTTGATCTCCCCGATTAGGGCGTTTCGAATAGGTCTTGCAGGCCACTTCTGGTGAGATCTGTACCACGTGTTGAGAAACGGTTCATCAAAACCGTGTTAAAGGATATGTTCCATGTCACCCAGCATAAAATCTGACCGAGAGCTTAATCAGGAAGAAAATCGCTCGGCTCTGCGCACCATCCGGCGCGTCGGTCCCTATCTGTGGCCGCAGGATAATTTAGCGGTTAAAACCCGCTTAATCGTATCGATGCTGTTGCTGGTGCTGGCAAAGCTCATTTCGGCTGGAACGCCTTTTTTGTATGGATATACGGTTGATAGTCTGGTGTCGCCCGACGCGTCTTTATTCGTGATTGGCGCGATTGGATTGATTGTTGCTTATGGACTGGTGCGGGTGCTTAGCAATGGCTTTCAGCAATTGCGCGATGTGGTATTTGCCCCGGTTGCGCAGCGCGCGCTGCGCTCATTGGCGCTGGAAACATTTCAGCATATTCACAATCTGTCGATGCGCTATCATATCACGCGGCGCACGGGCGGGCTCAGCCGGATTATCGAACGGGGTGTTAAAGGCGTTGATTTTCTGCTGCGCTATTTGGTGTTTTCAATCGGTCCCTTGGCGTTAGAGCTGGTTTTACTTTCGGTCTTTTTGCTGTGGAAACTGGATTTATGGTATGTTTTGGTGCTGTTCGGCACGATTGCGGTCTATGTGTGGTTTACCTTTAAAGTCACCGAATACCGGGTGAAATTGCGCCGAGAAATGAACGAACAGGATACAGATGCGGCGCAAAAAGCCATCGACAGCCTATTGAATTTTGAAACTGTTAAATATTTTGGCGCCGAAGCGCGCGAGGCAAAACGCTATGATGCGGCGATGGCCGGCTATGAAGCCGCTGCGTTGAAAACCAGTTATTCGCTGGCGGCGTTGAATTTTGGCCAAGCGCTTCTGATCACGGCTGGATTGACGATTGTGATGGTGATGGCGGGCTTACAAGTGCGCGCGGGCGCGCTCACCGTGGGTGATTTTGTGATGGTCAACGCGGTGATGATCCAAATCACCATGCCGTTGAATTTCTTGGGCACGGTGTATCGGGAAATACGTCAGGCCTTGGTCGATATGGGGCAAATGTTTGATCTTTTAGAGCAGCCAAAAGAAATCACCACGAAGCCGGGAGCACCTGATCTGAAGGTCACCGGGGGCAGCATTTCGCTGCGCAATATCGCATTTTCATATGAAGCGGGTCGGCAAATTTTGCGCGATGTGTCGCTCGATATTCCAGCCGGTCAGACCGTTGCAATCGTGGGCTCATCCGGATCGGGAAAATCAACCATCGGGCGACTTTTATTTCGGTTTTACGATGTTACGGGGGGGGCGCTCAGCATCGACAATCAAGATGTGCGCGATGTGACGCAAAGCAGTTTGCAAAACGCGATCGGAGTGGTGCCGCAAGACACGGTGCTGTTCAATGATACAATTCTATACAACATCGCCTATGGACGCGATGGGGCCAGCCGCGCGGATGTAGAGCAGGCCGCTCGCGATGCCCAGATTCACGCGTTTATTCAATCTTTGCCCGAGGGGTATGATACCGTTGTAGGAGAGCGCGGGCTGAAGCTGTCGGGCGGTGAAAAGCAACGGGTAGGGATCGCGCGTACGCTTTTGAAAAACCCTCCTATTTTGTTGCTGGATGAAGCAACAAGCGCGTTAGACAGCGAGACGGAGCATGAAATTCAAGGCGCTTTGGCGCAAGCGGGTCTTGGACGCACGGTGATTGTGATTGCGCATCGTCTGTCAACCGTGGCCGAAGCCGATATGATTGTTGTGCTCGAAAATGGGGTGGTTGTTGAAACCGGCAGGCATGAGGCATTGCTTGCCAAAGCCGGCCGCTATTATGATTTATGGATGTTGCAAAGCGCTGAGCAAGACAGCGATCAACGCGCCCAAGCCTGAGGCTGCGTGGGTGAGCGGAGGCAAGCGTCGGTTTTGCTGGGTAAGCTGACGGAATGGCATTTCGGCGCGCCGGCTTGGCGCGAAAAATACCTCAATTAGCTGCATATAGCCTACCTGCTTGATCACGCGCGCTTGGTTGCCCAAGCAGCGGCGTTTGCAATGCTAAAGGCGCCTTGCTCAGGTGCAGCCCGACTTACTCGGCGGCTTGCAATCCATCAGCTGATTTGCCGGTCGCGGTTTTTTTAAGCTTTTGGGCGACGGGCGTATCGATGAGGTCATCCCATATAATTTCTGGTTGTTTGAGGCGTTTTGCCATGCGATTAAGCGCCCAGTCGCGCGCAATATCGGCTTGCCGTGACACGCCGAGCACGGCCAGCGCCCGCGCGATCCAAACGATATAGGTAACCACCCAATAGCGCGCGGCCAACAAAGAGGGGGTAAGCAGCAAGGTGAGAACCGTCGCGATACCCAGCCCGAATACCACCGCCGTGGCCAGTTGTTTCCACCAAAGCGCGGTCGGGCTGTCGATAGAATAGCCGCCATTGATAAAA
>ERZ802831.1669-NODE-1669-length-10719-cov-16.707_pt1 | contig 10719 bp, 8 predicted proteins | sample MGYA00345655_ERZ802831 | MGnify/ENA primary metagenome ERZ802831 (study PRJEB30503, sample SAMEA104212376) | marine metagenome | biome: Westerlies Biome; feature: [SRF] surface water layer (ENVO:00010504) within the epipelagic zone...; material: water...
TCACTTCGTCACTATATGACGGTGCAGTGAAAGCGTGATGCGTGTCATTGAATCCACACACAAGAGCAACATTTCCATAACAATTTCGTCGCATCGTGATGTCACTCACGGTGAGTAGATTTGCTTATGAACCTCCCTGCTGTCAGCCAAGAGTTTGCGCAGAATCGTAGAGTCACTGTCGTCGGTGCAGGCTATGTTGGGCTGTCTCTTGCTGTGTTGTTCGCCCGCCAACATGACGTTTGCGTGTTGGAGATCGATCAGCGGCGGGTCTGCGACATCAATAGGCGGGTGTCACCCATTGCAGACGCCAAGCTCGAATCATGCCTGGCAAGCAGTTGTCTGGCACTCAAGGCCACCTCAGATGCGCATGCCGCATTGGCATCAGCCGAGTTTATTGTGGTTGCGACGCCTACCGACTACGACCCAGAAACGAATCAATTTGATACGTCATCGGTAGATGAGGTTGTTCGCCAAGCTCTGCAATTCAATGAGCGTGCGCTCGTCGTTATCAAGTCGACGGTGCCCGTGGGCTACACCGAGTCATTGCAGCGGCGGTATCAAACGAAGCGGATTATTTTTTCGCCGGAATTTCTTCGCGAGGGTCATGCATTGCATGACAACTTGCATCCATCGCGCATTATCGTCGGTGACGAGGCGCCGCAAAGCGCATGTTTTGCTGAACTGCTGCTACGCGGGGCTTTAGCGTCCAAGGTTGAGACCATACTCATGGCTTCCACGGAAGCCGAGGCGGTCAAACTCTTTGCCAACACCTATTTGGCGATGCGCGTATCGTTCTTTAACGAATTGGATTCCTACGCATTAGCCCGCGGTCTGGATACGAAGAACATCATCGAGGGGGTTTGCCTCGATGGCAGGATTAGCGACGGTTACAACAACCCGTCCTTTGGTTACGGGGGTTACTGTTTGCCCAAGGACACTAAGCAGCTTTTGGCAAACTACGAGCAAATTCCGCAAACGCTCATTCAAGCCATCGTTTCCTCTAACTCAACACGTAAGGATTTTATCGCCGAAGAAATTCTCAAGCGGCGCCCTCGTGTCGTGGGTTTTTACCGACTTACGATGAAAGAGGGCAGCGATAACTTCAGATCATCCGCCATACAGGGTGTGATGAAGCGCATTAAGGCTAGGGGCATCGAGGTCGTTGTCTACGAGCCATCTCTGCAAGCTTGTGTGTTCTTTGGTTCGCGGGTGATAACCGATTTGGCCGAATTTAAGCGCCGAGCCGACTTGATCGTAACCAATCGACAGGCCGAAGAGCTCAGCGATGTCTGCGACAAGACCTTCAGTCGAGACATCTACCGCGAAAATTAGTGCTTCGCGATCAAAGGTTCGCGACACAGGTTCACAAAAGATTCACGAAGTCTTAGCAAGAACGTAAGAAAAAAGGCGGAGTGTTAAAGAAACCTACTGCTTGGAACGCTATGAACACGCTAGCTCGTCCGCCGTTCTCACCTAACAAGTATCGCTCCATTTTTATCTCTGATGTCCACCTCGGCAGCTACGGGTGTCAAGCAGAGAAACTCCTGCAATTTTTGCAAAACACTTCCTGTGACCAACTGTTTCTTGTCGGAGACATTATTGACGGCTGGCAAATGCGTGGGCGGGTGTATTGGCCTGAAAGTCACGAGCAGGTGATGAAGCAGCTACTGGCGATCGCGAAAGCGGGAACCAAAGTCCGTTACATCACCGGCAACCATGACGAGTTTTTAAGAAACTACGGTGCCTTGCAATTCGATACCATCGAGATTGTCGATGAGTACCGGTTGCGTAACAAAGACGGCAGCGAATTTTTGGTCATTCACGGCGACCAGTACGATGTTATTACCAAGTACGCACGCTGGATTTCGACACTGGGTGATGTGGGTTACAACCTGCTGCTGCGCATGAACGTCGTCGTCAACAAAGTTCGGTCAATGTTGGGCTATGACTATTGGTCACTCTCGAAATGGGTCAAAGATTCGGTCAAGCAGGCTGTTAGCTATGTGGGCGACTTTGAATCGACGGTGGCAAGCGTGTGCAACCAACGTGGTTATGCGGGCATCATTTGTGGCCACATCCATAAAGCAGCGAATCGCAAGGTTGGTGGCGTTCGCTACCTGAACTGCGGCGACTGGGTGGAATCATGCACCGCGATCCTGCATACCCATGATGGTCAGTTTCAAGTGATCGAATACGACGCCAGTGAAAACCCTACGGTCGCCGATGTAGCAGCGACTGCTACGACCGATCATGCCGATTCTGAGCTTCCGCAAAGGGAGATCGCCTAATGGCAGACGTGGCGCTAAAAGTGGTTATCGCGACAGATGCGTGGAAGCCTCAAATCAACGGGGTGGTCACAACACTTACCCATGTTGAGGAATACTTGCAGGCGCAGGGTGCCGAGGTGCGGGTCATTCACCCTGGCGACTTTCGCACCTTTGCGCTGCCCAACTACAAGGAAATATGTGTCGCGTGGAACGTTTGGAAATTCGCCGAGATTATCGAGTCTTTCAAACCCGACTGCGTGCATATCGCTACCGAAGGCCCCATTGGGTTAGCAGCGCGGCACTATCTGACCAAGCACGGCTTGCCTTTCACAACGTCGCTACACACTAAGTTTCCAGAATATGTGAATCAGCGTATCGGCGTGCCGGTGCGCTGGGGCTACCATTTTTTGCGTTGGTTTCATGAGCCTTCGAAGGCGACGCTGGTGACCACAGAGTCCATGCGCGATGAGCTGACCTTACGCGGCCTAAAGGATTTGGTGGTCTGGACCCGAGGGGTCGATACACAGTTGTTCTGTCCTGAACGACGTGAAACGAGCGGCGCAGGACAGCACCAGCCGGTGATGATTTACGTCGGCAGAGTCGCCATTGAAAAGAACATTGAAGCTTTCCTAGATCTGCCCATCGAGGGTACCAAGGTAATAGTTGGCGACGGTCCGGCCCGCGCAAAGCTGCAAGCTGCCTACCCGAATGCGCATTGGGTGGGCTACCAGACCGGCGCGGATCTTGCGCGCCATTACGCCAATGCCGATGTCTTCGTCTTTCCGTCAAAAACCGACACCTACGGTATTGTCATGTTAGAGGCCATGGCCTGCGGTGTGCCTGTAGCGGGCTATCCGGCCACAGGCACGGTTGATGTTGTGCAAGAGGGTGTGAATGGCGCCATCGATGCTGATTTAGCCATGGCGGTTGAGAGAGCCTTGCGGATTCCTCGACACAGCGCCCGTGCCTACGCCATGACAAAAAGCTGGGATGCCGTAGGAGAACTGTTCAGACGCGAGCTCGTGTCGTCCTCTGACGCCGATCTGCGTAATCCGCGTGAGGTTTCTGTACCGACGGACCGCGCGGCTTAACCAACAGCCACCGCGCTCGCATCATGCAGCGTTATTCATCGCGATAAACCGAATCGCGTGCAAACTGATTTTCTACGTCACGCCAGTCGAGAATTTTAAAATTCTGATTCAGTGCGCGCTGATCCTGGTCGACATTGAAGCCGTCTTGTACCACCAGTAGACCCCTAGGGTGGGCTGATGTTGCGGCATTTGATACGGCAATACCGTCCGTGTCTTGTGTGCCGTCAATGCTGTCGTCTGGCGTCGACGCAATAGCAAACTTGGCGAGTTGTTCGGCGCTTGCTAAGTCATAGGCAACATAGCTGCTGTCACCTTGGCTGGAGGCGAGCAAAACCGAGCGGCTCTCGCCATGGTAAATATCCAGACCTTCTACATCACCGACCAAGTTCTGGTCATCGGTTGCAGCAAAAAGGCTGGGTGGTGTTTCGCCATCGAGGGCGACTCGCCAAATGCCGGTCATCTCTTCACCAACGTAGAGGTCGTTGTTGCGCGTATCGACAACGCACCCTTCCGTTTGGGATTCGAAGGTAAACGTTGCAATGGGTCCCTGACCATCCCAAGTCCATGCCTGCACCACACCATCTTTGTCACCGACATAGATGTGAGTGGGTGAAACGCATAGCCCGTAGGGCTCTTTGAGCGGTAAGTCAAAAGATGTGGTGAGTGAAATGGCCACAGGCTCGGTGGTTACCTGATAGACATCAACCTGTGTAGTCGTTCGATTACTGCCGGCAATGCGGAAACTGGCGGATTGGACGTCGTAGATACCGTCGATATTGTTCACTCGACCACTGTCGATGGACGCGATCCTTTGACCCTGCAGGCTGTAAAGTTCGACACCGCGCCGTTTATTGGTACCCGCAACAACAGTGTCGCCGGTGGGGGTGACCATAATGTAGGGGTCGTCCGCAGCATCGTCATCGTCAGGTACTGGCTGGGTTTCGGCAAAGGCGGTAACGGTGCGCATACCATCAGCCATACTGACCTGCGTTTTGCTTGGTTCATTGGCGCAGGCGCTGATGACGAGTGGCGCGAAGCTAAGAATGAGATAGGGCAATTTGTTCATGTTTTTCCGGCTCAAAAAAAGGAGCGCTTAAGCGCTCCTTAAAAAGCCTAGCGTACCGGCTAGGCGTTTGACACAAGGCTACAGCTTGTAGGTAAAGCCAAGCGAGTAGCTAGAGCCGTACTCATCGTATTGGCTCAGGCGAGTATCACGCCCCCAGTAGTAGAACTCGGGTCGGTCGCCAATGTTGATAGCCTCGAACTTGATGGTGATGTTTTCCGTCGCCTTATATTTAGCGGTCAAGTCCCACTGAATATGTTCGTCGACAAAGCGCGAGTTATCGACGGAAACCTTGTCGATGTCGTCTTCCTCGTCCGCAAGCCAGTCGAGGTATTCGCTTCGATAGTTCATCGCAAGACGGACATCCCACTGTCCTTTGTCGTAGCCCAAACTGACGTTGGCAGCGTCCTCAGCGAGCTTGCGAAAAGGTGTTGTGTAGGTTTCGTTATCTTCGTAGCGGAATGTGCTTTCCGAATCGAGCATATGCGTGAGGTTCGCTGCGATGAATAACCCGTTTTCCAAGCCGTACTGGAAGTTAGCTTCTAAACCGGTAATGGTGGATTCGTCTGCATTGATCCACGTTGCGACGCCGTCATTAAAGGTGATGCCGTTGATGGTGGCGTCTTTCTGAATGGTTTTGTAAATCGCATTTTCGATGTCTTTGTGGAAGATGCCAGCACTGGCAAAGGTCATGCCGTCACCATAGAACTCTAAGGCCAAATCAAAGTTGTTTGATTCGTAGGGCTCTAGTTCCGGATTACCGATTTTCCCGCTGATGTCATCACCATCAATCTCCAGCTCAAGAGCGGGGGCCGTAGCGGAAAAACCCGGGCGAGACAGAGATCGCCAAATGGCAGCCCTTAGAACGAGTTGCTCGTCAAAGTTATGTTTGATCGTGATCGACGGTGCCCAAAAATCATGGTCGCTTGACGCAGTGGTTTGATTGCCGTCTTGGTCGAACGCTTGGCTGTCGACTTGGGTGTCTTCAAAGCGAACACCGGCGACGATTCGTGTGTTGTTGATGGCAAAGGTGCCCATGCCGTAAATCGCGAAAATCTCTTCCTCAGTGACGAAGTCTTCGACAAAGGTTTCTTGGCCATCTAACTCCATACCCAGCGGCAAGCTGCGCAGTGCGTAAACGGCAGCCGGATCCGCCTGTTGACTGAATACTTGATTGGCAAAGGGCCAAGGCAGCGTTTGTGGGTTGAAGTCCGCCATGGTTTGGTCGTCGAAGGTATAAAAGTCTTTGTTATTGTCCCGGTCTTTTTCTCTGCTGCGGAATTTGGCGCCAAACTTAAGAGTACCGAAGTCGAACTCCTGCTCCGCGTTGATGGCAAAGGCTGTTTCCTCATCTTTGGATACAGAGTTCTCGAACTCTGCCTCGTCAAATTCTAGGTCTGCCGGATTACGCAGATTTGGATCTAATGCTACGACGTAGGGTTTTTGTGGGTCGTTCCAAAAAACACTGCCGCCAAAGTCTTTGTCGTAATTGCGAAAAGTAACGTCCGCATTGTCACTGTCGTCTTCTTCGGCGAAAGAAAAACTGAGATTGGCATCGGTCATCCAGCCGCTGATCATTGTCTCGCCACCGATGTTGAAGGCGGAGATCGTGCGCACCTCGTCGCGAACACGCGTCTCTGCATCGTGACGAATTCGGCTGGTGACCATGCCGTTGGTGAGTTCATCGGTGCGATCTAGCTTGCCGTACTCGTCTTTCCAGCGCAGCTCGTTGTCTGTGTACTCATTCCAAAAAGCGTTGAAATACACCCGTGATTCGTCGGCGAAAGCGTAGTCAACCTCGTAGGTGACACCTAACCTTTCGCGGGTAATGGCGTAGTAGCGCATCTCCCAGTCATCGTCCATATAACCGTCTGAATCCCAGCCAAAACCGGTCTCGTTGTTGTACGAGACGATCTCTTTTTCCGAGTAGGTCAAGCCAAGCACATGGCCAGCGTTGTCACTGAGTTTGTCTCCATAGGTCACCGAGAACCTCGGACTGCTGGCGCCTTCTGTATTGTCGTTGTAGGTGGTATCAATCTTCACCTTTAACAGAGTTTCTTTCAGGTCAGACGGATTCTTCGTCGTGAAATCAATGCGCCCGCCAATCGAGTCGGCGTCTTGATCCGGCGTTAATGATTTTGAGACGGTAATGGAGTCGAGCAGCTCCGTTGGCACACCGTCCAGTAGTACCGAGCGGTCGTTTTCTGGCGCGACGATGGTAGCGCCGTTAACGGCGATGGAATTGAGGTCAGAAGACATGCCGCGGATCGTCACGTAGCGACCTTCGCCTTGGTCATTTTCAATGGAAATGCCAGAAAGCCTGCGGATGGCTTCAGCCGCAGTGGTATCTGGGAAGTCGCCAAGCGCGTCGGAGTCAACGACAGAAATAAGTTTGTCTGCGAGTTCTTGCTTGTCGACCGCCGACATCAGGGATGCTCGTGTTCCGACGACGATGCTCTCTTCCATCACATTCGTCTCGGCTTGCGCACTGCTGCCAACAGCAAGGGCTAATAAGGACATAGAAAAAGGAAAGCGGGTCATTGTAATCTCCAGTGAAAAGCGGGGCTACGATGCCGCCTCTTGATAACCAAAAAATGAACGTTCTGTTTCATCTAGATGACATCTTGATAGCGCTTACTGAGCGTGCGGCTGGCCTAGCGTGATTGACGCGATCAATCTTTTTTGGGGTTTATCGGAGTAGGACGGCGCTGCGCACTTGAATCGCAGCTTTAACCTCGAAGTAGTTCTCGTCGCGAGTAACTCGGCAGGAGTGAGTCATAAGTATACGAATTGGCATTAATGGGTTTGGACGCATTGGTCGTTTAGCGATGCGGGTTGCGCAGGCAATGCCGGAACTCGATGTGGTGCATGTCAATGAAATCGCCGGCGATGCGGCTGCCGCGGCGCACCTACTCACCTTTGATTCCACCCAAGGCACATGGGAGATTGAGGTTGGCGTTGCAAATGATGGGCTAGTAGTTGGTGGGGTGGAGGTGTCCTACTCCAGTCATAGCGCCCTGCAACAAACGCCTTGGCAGGATCTTGGCGTCGATGTTGTGGTTGATTGCACCGGCGCCTTCAAAACCGTGGAAGCACTGCAACCCTATTTCCAACAAGGCGTGAAGAAAGTTGTGGTTTCTGCGCCGGTGAAGGAGCAGGTGCTCAACGTTGTGATGGGCGTCAACGATGCCCTATACGATTCCTCGCGACACCACGTTGTTTCGGCAGCATCCTGTACGACTAATTGCATCGCACCGGTGATTAAGGTGTTGCACGAACAATTTGTGATTGAGCATGGACTCATCACGACGATCCACGATGTGACGAATACCCAAAGCGTGCTGGATAATTTCCATAAAGATCTGCGGCGCGCACGGGCAAGCGGTGTGTCCTTGATCCCAACATCAACGGGCTCTGCCACCGCGATTACGGAAATTTTTCCAGACCTCAAAGGCAAGCTCGACGGCATCGCGGTGCGAGTGCCCATTGCCAACGCATCACTCGCAGATTGTGTCTTCGAGCTGGCCAGTAGCGTAAGGCCCGAGGAGGTCAACGCAGCACTGCAAACCGCCGCAGAGGGCGAGCTTCGTGGGATTCTCGGGGTCGAGCATCGGCCCCTAGTGTCGGTAGATTACCTAGGCGACCCCCGCTCTGGTGTGGTTGATGCCCTGTCTACACGGGTGGTGAACAACAGACAGGTCAAGGTGCTGGTTTGGTATGACAATGAAATGGGCTATGTCCATCGCATGATGGAGCTGGTTCGCAAGATTTGCTTCACGGTTTAGGCATGCGCCAGTACGCCCTCATCACAGGTAGCTACTGGGCGTTCACGCTCACCGACGGGGCGCTACGTATGCTGGTGGTGCTGTATTTCCATCAGCTTGGCTACAGTCCGTTGGACATCGCTCTGCTGTTTTTGTTCTACGAATTTTTTGGCGTCGTAACGAATCTCTTTGGCGGCTGGGTCGCGGCCCGGGTAGGTCTTGCCGCCACTTTGATTGCTGGGTTGCTGCTACAGGTTGCCGCCCTCGCCATGCTGCTGGTGGACGAACAAATGCTCACCGTTGCCTACGTCATGGTGGCACAGGCCCTATCGGGCATCGCCAAAGACCTCAACAAATTAAGCGCTAAGAGCAGCGTCAAGCTAATGGCGGGGGAGAGTCAAGGGCGGCTCTACCGCTGGGTCGCTTGGCTAACAGGTTCCAAGAATGCACTGAAAGGGCTGGGTTTCTTCGCCGGTAGCGCTTCCCTAGCTCTTGTCGGGTTTGGTACCTCTATTGCGCTTATGGCGCTGGCACTGCTTGGCGTTGCGGTTGCCGCGGTCGCGTTGCTTGACCGTGATATGGGAAGGGCGTCTTTCAAACCCAAGTTCTCAAACCTGTGGTCGAAAAGCGCGAAAATTAACAAGCTTTCAGCGGCACGGCTTTTTTTGTTTGGCTCAAGAGATGTGTGGTTCGTAGTGGCGCTGCCGGTTTTTTTGCAAACCCAGCTTGGTTGGTCGGGTGTGTCTGTGGGCACCTTTCTTGCCGTATGGATTATGGGTTACGGCGCAGTGCAGGCCATGGCGCCGACGATCACAGGCGTGGCTAAGAAGCCGACGCCGGATGGCGGCACTGCCATGATTTGGGGGTTGGCGCTGGTAGCGGTGCCGGTGGGTATAGCATTTGCTCTGAGGCAGCCGCTCAACCCTGATCTGGTGCTGATGATTGGTCTCGGAATCTTTGGCTTTGTTTTTGCCATGAACTCAGCCGTGCACTCGTATCTGATCGTTTCTTACGCCGATGCCGACGGTGTGTCGCTGGATGTGGGCTTTTATTACATGGCTAACGCTGCAGGGCGTTTGCTGGGCACTGTCTGCTCAGGGTGGATTTATCAGACTTACGGTTTGGTAGCCTGTCTTGTTGTGTCCGCTCTCTTCATTTGCATGGTGACGCTAATCTCCTATCAGCTGCCACGGAAGTCACAGTGAAAACAGTGGAATTAGCAGAAATTTTCGTCAGTGAAATTTTCATGTAACACGGCGGCTGTAGTTTTATCGCCCGATCCGATGGCGTTGCCATCGGATCGAAGGAAATTGGAACGTCGCGTTTCAAAAAACACACGGAGATGTCAATGACCGGGTTGACGGTGTATCTGCTGCATTCGCTCGAGCGTACTGGGATGGACCTTAAGCGTCATGCCGCAGCCATTGCTCCTGCAACCATATTGTTCGAAGGCCTTGCGGAGAGGCCTGCGATCACCAAACATATTTTCCCCTGAGAGAGATTAACTATGTCCAATTCTTTGAAGTTAATGCGCTTAGCGATGACTGCCGTACTAGCGGTGGGCATTTCGGCGGTTGCATTGGCGAATACAACAACATCATCTATCCGCGGCAACGTCGCCACGGAATCTGGGACTATATTCCCGAATGCTTCGGTAACGATAGTGCATACGCCTTCAGGCACGATTACGAGAACATCCACAAATAGCAGTGGGGCTTTCTCGGCGAGAAGCCTGCGGGTCGGGGGCCCCTATTCGATTGAAATCTCGGGCCCTGACTTTGAGGACGTCAAATTAGATGGCGTGAATCTGAGCCTAGACCAAGAATTCAATCTTCCTGTAACGGTTCAGGCAGTTGGCGTCATGGCGGAGGTTGTTGTTACTGCTAAGCGCTTGGGGCAAACAGGTTTTCAAAACGAGGGATTGAGCACGACACTTGGCCTGCAAGCGTTGCAGGAAGTTATCTCGATCGACCGTGATATCACTGATGCTGCGCAACTCGACCCATTTACTTCGGTCAACGTTCAGAGTGGAGGTGCAAAGGAACTTTCGATTGCAGGCGCGAATAATCGCTTCAATTCACTAACAATCGATGGTGTCGCGCTCAACGATCGATTTGGTCTCAATGCCAATGGCTATCCCTCACAACGATCGCCGATCTCCTATGATGCTATCGAGTCGTTATCCATTCAAACCGCACCATTTGACGTCGAATATAATGGTTTCACAGGTGGCACTATCAACGCAGTGACTAAGTCTGGCACCAACCAATTTGAAGGTTCCATAGGCTACTACTCAACCGACGACGACATGATCGGTGACAAAAACCGTGATGATGAGTTTGACTTCATTTTCGAAGAGGAAACAATGGTCGCTACATTTGGCGGACCAATCATCAAGGATAAGTTGTTCTTCTTTGCCGCTTACGACAAGTACGAAGAGGTTGCTCCATTACAGCGCGGACCTGCTGGTTCGGGTGCTCTGAATACAGAGGCGGACATTACGTTAGATGACGTGGCACAGGTTGCGCAGATTG
>ERZ802831.1671-NODE-1671-length-10703-cov-15.7962_pt1 | contig 10703 bp, 9 predicted proteins | sample MGYA00345655_ERZ802831 | MGnify/ENA primary metagenome ERZ802831 (study PRJEB30503, sample SAMEA104212376) | marine metagenome | biome: Westerlies Biome; feature: [SRF] surface water layer (ENVO:00010504) within the epipelagic zone...; material: water...
CTAGACCTCATCCTCATCAGGCATTGTTTAAGGATAGCGATAAGCGAGTGGGGATTAAGGTTATCTGTTAACCCTGTCGACCAGATCAAAAAGCCACCCTTACTCAAGCCAAGAGAAAGACGATTGAATGATGGCGAATATAAAAGATTAGAAGAAGCATCTATGCTTACCCAGAACCCGCACATTTGGCCTGCAGTTATCTTAGCCATTGAAACAGGCATGAGACGAGGCGAAATCCTTGGTCTGACTTGGGATAACATCAGCCTGGAACGACAGCTTGCCTACCTACCATTGACCAAGAATGGAACAAGCAGAGAAGTTCCCTTATCAACAAAAGCAGTTCAAGTCTTAACTAACCAAAGGTCGTGGAAAGACACCCCTACTCCATTCCCGGTCAATGCTAATGCATTCAGGTTAGCATGGGAGCGTCTCAGGAAACGCGCTGGCTTGTGTGACCTAAGGTTTCATGACCTTCGACATGAGGCCATAAGTAGGTTCTTTGAAATGGGCTTAAGTATTCCCGAGGTGGCCCTGATATCAGGTCATAAGGATGCAAAGATGCTTTTCCGTTACACGCACCTAAAGGCAGGCAATATAATCGCTAAACTCGGTTGAAGAGTTTCATGGCACGACTCTTGCCTATAGATAACTGAAGAACCTAAACGCCAAACAAATGACACCTGCGCAAAGGTGTCACTCCCTTAAGACTTGCCCTTGCTGGTTAATACCGGTGGGGGCATTTCTTTGGAGTAAAAAGGGTCCCATACGCTAACAAACCGACCCCCGGTACCTCAGTAAAATAGCGGTTTTCAAAGGAGTGGCTAAAGGCTTGTTTGTTCTTACTGTTATCAGTCAAACAAATGAAAGGTATGGTTCATGGTTAGGTGGATTAGGGCAGCTAACGTATACTACTAAAATCTATAGTTTAATGGCTGCGATTCAAATTGATCACGATAGGGGCTTGGTGATGTCTCGCTATGACAGGATGATGAGAAGGATAAGGTCTGGCGATTGTATTCTGATCGATGGGGCTACCGGCACGGAGACGCAGCGGCGTGGTGTGCCGCAGCTGGAGAATGCATGGAACGGAGGAGGCCCGCTCAGCCATCCTGATATTGTTCGACAGGTCCATGTCGATTACCTTGAAGCTGGCGCCGAGATCATCATTAGCGACAGCTTTGCAACGCACCTTCATGCCCTAGCGGCAGCGGGTGAAGCAGACAGATTCGAGGAATATAATTGTCGGGCCGTTGAATTGGCTGTTGAGGCCAGAGAACAGACTGGCCGGAAAGAAGCACTTGTTGCAGCCGGTGTTTCCTATTGGACCTGGCGGGGTGATATGCCTGCGCCAGAGGAGATGCGGAACGCTACCAGACGACAGTTGTCGGTGATGGCAGAGGCCGGGGCAGACGTCGTGTTTCTTGAAATGATGGTGGATCAAGCCAACTTCGAAATCACGCTTGAGGCGACTAAAGACATTGGGCTGCCAGTTTGGGCCGGGCTTACAACCACACGCATTGCTGATGGAGAGATAAGGTTCCGTGATGGTGATCCTCTTGCACCTGCGATTGAAGCGGCCGCTCACAATCAGGTTGATTTGATCAACATCATGCACACTGAAGTCGAGTTTGTTTCAGATTCGATTGATGCGGTGCGAGAAGGCTGGCACGGACCAATTGGTGTTTATGCTCATTCCTCAACCGAAGTCGGAAAGAGGTGGGTTTTTGAGGATGTAATTTCACCCGGAGACTATTGCAACTTTGCAGCCAGTTGGAAATCGAAAGGTATCAGTATTCTGGGAGGGTGCTGCGGCACAGGGCTAGCTCATATCCAGCGGATGCATGAAGACCTTTTCTGAGTTCTTGTTGCCAAAGCAAAACTGCTCAAGGGCCATCAAAATGCCCAGCTCGTTTTTGCGCAGAGCAGACCCGCCAATCTCCTGCTGACGATGGATTGAACGTTCGATAGCCGCAAGTCCGATAACCCTGGTGGGCTCAGAATCCGTAGGTGAGGGCAGCGATGATGGCGCTGTCATTTTCTAGGGCCGCGCTGTTCGGGTCATGGTGATAGCGCGCCGGCAGTCGGGCGCTTGCCTCGAAGGTTACCTGATCGGTGATCCGCCGGTCGATGCTGACACTCAACGTCTGCGCGCCATTGTCGAGATCGCGGGTCAACAGACCAAGCATCTCGGTATCTTCGACATCATTCCACAGCCAGCGGGCACCGATGGTCAAGTCGTTCTGGAACCCGCTATGGGACATTCCATTCCGGCTGTCATGCGCATATTCACCGATCAGCAGGATATCGCGCCCACTATCCATGATGTCATAGAGATTGTGCTCAACCCCAATGACACTAGCGCGGTAGCTCTTCATCGCACCAAGTCTGTCATACTGGCCGGACCGCCGGACCAGCTCCGCCTTCAGAGCTGAATCACCGTGAAGATACTGGATGTCGATGCCGGCCTGGGTGATACGGCTGTAATCCGGTTTCATTGAGCCGTCCACCTGCCGCAGCAGCCTCGGTTCATTCCCGGTGCCCCGAAACCAGCTTATGCCGAGGTCGACATCCCCGAAATATCCGGACCACCTGACGGCACTGGCGACGTCATCGCGCTCCGCTCCGCCCGAAAAGGTTTCCCCTTTGGAAATGCGCAGCCCAAGGCGCTCGCGGCTGGAGAGCCCCGGATAAATGTTCTCGGCAAAATCGATCGCCAGCAGATCAAGCTGCCCCGGTCCAACTGGCCAGGAAAGGCGCAGCATTGGCGCGCCGCGTTTCTCGCTTCGCATCAGCCCGCGGCTGAAATCCTTACTGTTGACCACATCGACCGGATTGTAGCTTTCGACCTTTCCCCAGAACAGGATGGTATTGCCGACAAGGATATCGGCATCGCCAAGGCGGGCCGTCACATGAGCCTCGCGAAAATCGATGCTGGCATCACCAGATGTGCCACCACTGATCCGAGGCTGGATCAGTGCTTCCGCGTCGTCACCATAGACCACCAGTTCGGGGCGGGTTTCGAAATGAAGAAAGCTGTCCTGCTGACCGGTATGGGCCGCTCCACTAGGGTACCAGCTTGCCTCAGCCGTGATTTCACCGCGAAGTTCGGTGCCGATCTCGGCAACGGCTGTGGTGCTGGCCATACTCGCAATGGCGGCCAGCAGGGCAGCAAACAGATCTGACAAGCGCGTGCAGTTCAGAACAGTCACCGGCTGACCTTGGGAAGTCCCTGTGGTGTGAAGTCACGCTCTGTCAGCCCGATGCGGAAGCTGTAGTCACCCCATGACAGACTTGTCGATTTTCCAGTCTGAGTGTTTTCCATGATCATCACATGGGCCCGCCAGAACTGGCCCTCATATTGTTTGTAATCTTGGAACTTCAGGGATTTTTCCAGATCGCCGCGGCGGTTGTAGAAATCGATCTGGTGTACCCGATACTCATCAAGATCGATGAAGGAGACCCGCTTCGAATAGCCGGAGCGCTTGTTCCTCGGACGGCTTTCGACAGCGGCGCAGGTCAGCGCACCGTCGTGTGCGCAGGTTGCATCTTCAAGCCAGATATGCGCATTGTCGGCGACCTCTTCGGAGCCGAGATCCTCGTAGGAAAATTCCGAGGAGACAAACTTGCCGGTCCGGTTTGACGAGGAAATCCGCTTAACCCGTTTGACCGCCGGCAGGAAGATCCACTGCGAGTCATCATCCGGCTCGATCTTCGAATGGGTTAGCAGCGCCGTGCCGCGAACATCAACTGGCTCCGAGAAGGTGATGATCGACCGGTCACCCTCGGAGGCGTCGGTGGCCTCGAGAATCGTGGAGCGGAACTTACGGGTAGATTCATTGCCCGCCTTGTTTTTAAGCACCATTTCACCAACGACAGCGACATCGCCCCAGCCCTTGTCACGGCTGTCGACCTCGGTGGCGATGGCAAGCCCCTTTTCATTCGAGACATCGTCACCAGCGGCCTTAGCTGGTGTGGAAAGTGTCATCAGCAGCGCCGCGGTGGCCAGGGTGGCGATCACCGCAAGCGGGGCGGTGGATGTGGTGTTGGTCTTCATGTTTTTCATCCTGTCGAGATAAATAAGAAGGGGTGGAAGGAAGAGGAAGTCGACGAGCAGCGCGAAGCTGAGCGTGATCGCGGTGAGGCGGGCCATGTCGCGGTTAATCGCAAAGCCTGACTGACCGAGAATGGCAAAGCCGATCACAAGGCCGAGCGAGGTGATGGTCAGCGCCATACCGACCGATTTGAATGCATAGCGCACACTGTCCTCGGCGCTTTCACCGCGCTTGCGTGCATTGGCGTATTTCAGCATGAAATGCACAGTGTCATCGACGACAATTCCAAGGGTCATTGCTACTACGATCGACACCGCCAACGTCACATTGCCGACCAGATAGCCCCACAGGCCAAAGCCCATCAGTGCCGGAATCAGGTTTGGCACCAGCGATACGATGCCAAGCTTCAGGTTGCGAAGAACAAGGAATATGATAAACGAGATGAAGACAAGCGCCAGCGTTGTGCCCTGAAGCATTGACGGCACGTCACGCGCCGAAATCATCGTATAGACATGTGTCTGACCGGTGACCGGCGCTTTCAGTTCTGGTGCGTTTTCGTCGAACCAGTCCTGAATCTTGTGATCAAGCGCGATCAGCTGGCGCGTGGTGGCATAGCCGACAAAGGCCGAGACCCGGGTCGAGGACCGGTCAACATTGATCTGGTCTGTCAGATCCATGCCATAACCAAGCGACAGTTCATATAGGAACAGAAACTGGGATGCTTCCTCATCCGTCTCTGGAGTGCGGTAAAAGGATGGGTCATCGCCATTCATGTTCATGTTGAGCCGCTTGATCGTGTCGCTGAGCGAGCGGATGTGGCTGACTTCGGGCTGCGCGCGAAGGAAGGCCGACAGATCTTCGAGCTTGGTCAGATACGCGACCGAATTGATGCCGTTCTCCTCGCCTGTATCGACCGAATATTCGAGGACGTTCAAGCCACCAAGCTCGGTCTCGTAAAGATCGGTAGCCTGGCGAGTCTCAAAGCTCTCGTCAAAATAGCGCAGGAAATCATCCTCGAGCTTGATCTGCGAGATGCCTGCCGCAAAGCCGACGATGATCACCGGAATACCAAGAAGCAGGCGCTTCTGGTGACGGATCACGAATTCACCAAGTGCGACCATAAACCGGTCAACCGAGGCCGTGCTCTTGTTCTGCCGGATAGGCACCCAGCAGATCAGGCCAGGAAGAAGGAACATCGTGAAAACCCAGACGCCGATCATGCCGCCGGCAACCATGTTGCCAAGCTGGCGGAAGGGTGGTGAGATTGAGAAGTTCAGCGATAGGAAACCGATCGCCGTTGTGAAAACGGCAACCGTTATGCCGAGGCCGTGATCGCTCAGCGCGCGCCGCGCCCAGATGGTGCGGTCGGATGTTTCCTGCATCGTTTGACGGATCGACGATAGCACATGGACGCTGCTGGCCACCGCCAATGTGATCACCATCAATGGGGCCACGGCTGTCGCCGAATTGATCGGAATGCGGGTCCAGCCCAACGCACCAAGCGACACCAGAGCGGACAGCGCCGCAAGGATCAGGATCAGAAAAGATCCAGTAGCTGAGCGAAGCAGCAGCCCGACAATGACAAGCATCGCCACCACCATGGCTGGTGTAAGCGTCTCGCCGTCTTTCTGGCTGGCGGTGGCGAAGGCCTGACTTACTGCGACCGAGCCGCTTGCCTTGAATGTGATGTCCGGATATGCGGCGCGATATTCCTCCAGCAACGGGGCAAACTCGGCATTGATGTTGGGAATTTCCGAGACAAGGTCGATGCCGGGAAGGCGGAAGATCACGGAAATCGCGGTTGCCGTTCCTTCCTCATTGATGAGGCTGTTGCGAATTTCTATGCGGTCTAGCGCGACCGCCCTTGCCGCGGCAGCTTCCTCAACGGTTACCATCGACGGTTCCGGAATAAGGTCCTCGACCACCATCATGTCGCCATCTGCATAAGTGTTCTGAAATCTGGTGATCGAATTCACCAGACGTACATAGGGAAGGTTCCAGAGATCCTCGGTCATGGCGCCGATCGCGCCAAGAGTGCGTGGCGTGAATACCTCGCCATCCTTAGGAACGATGACGATCGCCAGATTGTCGTCCTTGGCGAATTCCTGCTCAAAATTGTCGAGGAGCATCTTGTCGGGGTTGTCTGACGCCATGAAAACCCTACCATCAGTATCAAGCTTCAGGTTAGGAATGCCAGCAAAGACAACAAAGGCCATCAGCAATGTGGCGAGCGCCATTTTGATCCTGTTGTTCACGACGAAATTAGCAAAACGTTCCATAAGCCCTTCTCCCGGAAGAAACATGATAAAAGGTGAGTAGTGTTTACCTAACTCACGCTCAAGTGGATAGGGCCATGTTTCACGAAAGGCGCTGCAGTTTTTGCACTGCCTGTGATGTACTAGCTAGCCAGCCACTCCTCGAACAATCTCCGTATCCTTGGGCTGGGCAGATGCAAGCAGCAGTCTGGCACAGGAGAAATATGCCAAGACTTTTCCTCCTAAAACAGTCTCAATCATGACCAAGAAAACACCCTCACCGTTTCTAAGTGGTGGGGGTTTTGTTTTGGGTCCCGTGCGCCAACAAACTGACCCCCTGTACTCGTATTAAATAGCGGTTTTCAAAAGAGTGGCTAAAGAGTAATTCGTTATTTGTTGTTTCCTAAATTGCTGTCTGAAGCTATTTGGCAAAGTCAGGATATCAAGACCTAGTTGTTTCCAAACCGTATCGTTAATAACGCTGATTAGCGTTGGCCATCTCGATGCTGAATATTCCAAAGGCATTAAAGAACCCCTTTCGCACTTTCGCGCAATGTTCGCATAAGAACTGCATCATCCTCACGGGCCAAGGAAAAAGCGTGGCTGTAAGACGGCAGTTTGGCCTCAGCAACCCAAGCTGCACAAAGCTCTCCGCTCGCACAGGCCGCCATCGTCCCAAAGCCGGATTGTGCACTTTTGACAAAGATATCGCGACTTGGGGCGTACCAACTCGGATCGTCCAAGCTTCCCGCGTAAATCACGATCGCACCCTCTCCAGCGCCGTTGATCAGGAACAACGGCGACCCGCATGTCGCACAGAAGCCCCGGCGCATGGCATGGCCACGATCAGCCGGGCGTTCAAACCAGCTTGGCTCACCCATCTCGATCTTGAAGTCGGATTGTTTGACCAGCACCGCCGGGAAGTAGGCACCGCCGGTTGCTTGCTGCGCTGGCCATTGTTTCTCGCATCAGAGTGACGCAGCCACCGTGATTGTGATCAAAGACCCTATTGACGAATAGAGAATAGCGCGTGCCATGGCGTCAACCCGCACACCATAGTTCAGCGCCAGCATGAAACACATTGCCCCGCAGGGTGCCGCGGCCACCATCATGGCTGGGTTGCGTACCTCGGGCGTCAGTTGCAACACCCCGGCAAAGATGGCCCAGGCCAGCAATGGGTGAACCACCAACTTTACACTGGTTATGGCCACCGGCAACATGGCGCGCGCGCCACTGGCCTTCTGGCTCAGAATAACGCCAAGCGCGAACAACAGCACAGGTGAGGCAGTTGCGCTCAAGAAGTCCGTGAAGACACCAAAGCCTGTGGGCACCGAGACGCCCAACAGTCCGACTACCAGGCCAAGCACCATGGCAACCAGCGGCGGATTTCGCGCGATCTTTCCCAGCGTGTGCCCAAGAGAGGCCCCCTTGGTCGACAAAACGTCCATCAGGATCAAAGAACCGCTGAAAATCAGGATTCCGTCCATGGAAATGATCGCGACAATCGGGGTTGCGGCGGTCTCTCCGAAAAGGGTGACCGCAATCGGCAGAACGAAGAGGATGTGGTTCGTCAGGGCGATGGCCAGGCCCAGAAGGGCCGCCTCCATAACATCGGTTTTGAAGACCCGCCGCGCGATCAGAAACCCGGTAGCATACATCACCACTTCGGTGACGAAATACCCACCCAGCATGGCAAAGTTGAACTCTGCCAGCGGGGCATTGGCCAGCAATTGAAACCCCAGTGCGGGCATTGCGACGAACATCACGAATTTGTTCAGCGCCATTGCCATGCTGAGATCGAAAGTGCCGCGCAGGCCAAACATGTACCCAAGCGCGCCAATCCCAAACACCGGCAGCACGCCATTCAGCAATTGGTCGAGCATGGAGTCTCTTTCTGCTTTTCTGGTGGATAACTGGCCTGTCTGGAACCGTACAGGATGTCGGCTGTCACCATGTTTCGGCGAAGGGGCGGATATCCAGCTCGTGGGTCCAGCCGTCGCGTGTTTGGTGGTGCAAGATCCAATAGGCTTCGGCAATGCTGTCTGGGTTCATTAGCGTGTCCGGAGGCAGGTTATCGGGATCATTGCCCGCTTGTCTCACTCGGTCACGGACAAATGCGGTGTCGACGCCCGCATCAATGACCAAGTGCGCGACATGGATGTTTTTGGGCCCCAACTCGCGCGCCATGGATTGGGCAAGTCCCCGCAGCGCGAATTTGCCTGAGGCGAACGCGGCATATCCCGCACTGCCGCGCACGGAGGCCGTTGCCCCGGTGAAAAAGATCGAGCCCTTCTGTCGCTCGACCATATATTTCGCCGCTTCACGCCCTGAAAGAAACGCAGCGTATGCGCACATTTCCCAGACCTTGCGAAACACCCGCTCGGTTGTGTCCAGAATGGGAAACCGCACATTGCCGCCGACATTGAAGATACAGATGTCTATCGGTCCGATCTCACCCTCGACATGTGCGAACATCTCGGTCGCGGTCTCTTCCATGCGGGCATCCCAGGTGAACCCTTGGGCGCTGCCGCCTGCGGCCTCAATTTCGGCAATCAGGGGGGCAAACATTTCCCCCCGTCGGCGACCCATTACAACATGAAACCCACCTTTGGCAAAACGCCTGGCAATGGCAGCACCGATGTAGTCTCCGGCACCGATGATCAGACAGATGGGCTTTGCGGTCATATCGTTACTCTATGCTGCTTCTGCCGTCTGGAAGGCGGAGCGGGCCTCTAGTCGATCCGCGTAGGCCGAGAGGTTCGGCAGGTTTTCGAACGCCGCACCAAGGCGACGCGACATGACGACTGCGTGTCCGGTGACGGTATCCGCAATCGTGAAATCCCCGGCGAGAAAGTCACGCCCTTCCATATGATGCTCGACCGCCGCGAGCGTGCGGTTCAAAAGCTTGAGCGCGCGCATCGCGATCTCATCGTTGCGCCGTTCGGGAGGAAGCAGGATGGTTTCGACCACATAGTTGTTGATCGGTGGCATAATCATGCCCTCGGCATAGTGCAGCCATTGCAGGTATTCGGCAAAGTTCGGTGCATCAGGTCCAGCAGCCAAGTTGGGTGCATATTTGGCCGCCAGATACTGAGCAATCGCGGTGCTCTCGCTGATGGTAACGTCCCCATCGACTAAAGTGGGCACCCGGCCATTGGGATTGATCGCCGTGTAGTCCGGGCCGCGCATTTCTTTCTGGCCCAAGGTGAATTTCACCAGCTCATAGGGCTGACCCATTTCTTCGAGCAGCCAAACCGTCCGCACGGCGCGTGACTGGGGGGCAAAATAGACTTTCATTTGAGGCCTCTCGGACATCTGGTGGGATTTGTTTGACAAGGAGGAGACTTCAACTTTAAAAGTTAGTCAATTCAAAAAGAGAAGTGACTTCTCATGAGCCGCACTGACCTTCCGTTGCATACCTGCACCATCGCATCAAGAAGGTTGGCTGAGATTAGTAGCTCTGATCTTTGCAGCTATCGTGATCAACGTCTTCGGCAAGTGAAACGCAATACTCTTGTGCGGGAGTTCGGGCTTCTTCGCACTGTTGTTTCAACGGCTGTTGATGAGTGGGGCATTACAGTCGACAACCCGTTAAAGAGCTTTCACATCAAGAGAGAGCCTGACCAGAGATTGCGCCGTCTGAGCCTAGATGAGCTGGAGGAATTGATCTCTGCTGAGTGCAACAATCCAAATACAAAGCCCATGATACTTCTCGCTCGGGAAACTGCCATGAGGCTTGGTGAGTTGTTGTCACTCAAGTGGAGCGGGGTCGATCTTGATAGAGGCTTTGCAGAACTTCAAAAGACCAAGAATGGTCATGGCCGAATGGTTCCCTTAACAGCCGCTGCACTGTCTGTGCTTATTAACCTTGAAAGAGATGGTGATGTCGTGTTTCCGGTAAAACCCGGCACACTCAAGCAATCATGGGTGCGCCTTGTTAAACGTGCTGGCATCAATGATTTGAGGTTCCATGACCTTCGCCATGAAGCGATATCGCGGTTGCTGGAGAAGGGGCTGACGATACCTGAGGCAGCAAGTGTCAGTGGTCATAAGACAGCCTCGATGCTCTTGAGATATGCTCACCCTGATCCGGTTAAAGTCCGACTAAAGATGATGCAATAAATGCACTGCAGTAGAGCTTTTATAAACCTATCGCGCAGCGGCATCAGACGCTAAACCATTAATACAAGCATTCTTCCTCCACGTTGACGACTTGTTCTTACTATCAAGAGTACCTTACCCCTCTGGCACCTCCCCCGTCAGAGGGGCTTTTCTTTGGTTAAAAAGGGTCCCATACGCCAACAAACTGACCCCCGGTATATTTGTTAAATAGTGGTTTTCAAAGGAGTCGCTAAAGGGCCGGTTGTTGCTTGTTGTGATTTGTTTCTGAAAAGCA
>ERZ802831.1680-NODE-1680-length-10676-cov-9.72818_pt1 | contig 10676 bp, 10 predicted proteins | sample MGYA00345655_ERZ802831 | MGnify/ENA primary metagenome ERZ802831 (study PRJEB30503, sample SAMEA104212376) | marine metagenome | biome: Westerlies Biome; feature: [SRF] surface water layer (ENVO:00010504) within the epipelagic zone...; material: water...
GCAGCGCACATCCTCTCAAATTCCAATCTTCTTACTGCCGAGCCTGTTACTGCCAAGCCTGTTACTGAAAGGCAGGCATGACTTCCTTACAGAACAGCTCCATCGAGCGTTTCTGTCCATCCATACCAAGACCCATCGACGCATAATAGATGAAAGCATCGACCCCCAGCTTTTGATAATCCTGCAATTTGGCAATCACCTGATCGGGCGTGCCAAACATCAGATTTTCCTCCAGCATATCAGGATCAACCCGGACATTACCCTCCAGCTCAGAAAATGGGACCGGCTCCGGAAACCCGTTTTCAACCGTGCCACGCTTCATCATCAGATTGCCAAATTGCGCCAGCACGTTGCGGATGGCAGCAATCGCAGCACTGCGGTCGGCAGCGTCTGCATAGACAGCCGTGTGACGCATCATGGCAAAACTTCCTGCCCACCCGTTATCCGCCCTGTCGATGGCCCCATCAAGATGTTGGCGGTATTTCTCGGCCTCGGACATCGGCAGGGTCAATGGCCAGCTCATGATGTTGCAATCATTGGCGACGGCATAATCAAATGTAATGGGCGAGCGTGCCGCAACCCAGAACGGCACCTCATTTTGCACCGGTTTTGGACAGGATGTTGCCGTTGGAAACTGCCAGAACTCGCCCTCATGCGCCACGTCACCCTGCCAGAGCTGGCGCACAAGCGGCAGCATTTCCTGCATGTAGCGATAGCTGTCCTTTTGATCGAGGCCAGGCTGCATTCGGTCAAATTCGCGCTGATAGGCACCCGAGCCAAGACCAAATTCCAGACGTCCACCAGAAATCAGATCGACCATCGCCGCCTCACCCGCGATGTTGATTGGATGCCAGTAGGCAGCATTTGCGACACCGGAGCCAAGACGGATGGTCTCGGTGTGGTCAGCCCACCAGGTGAGCAGTTGAAACGGATTTGGTGCAATCGTCATTTCCAAGGCATGATGTTCAGCCGCCCAGGCGATTTCAAAGCCCGCGCGATCAGCCATCTGCACCATTTCCAGCGTGTGCTTTCGCACCGCCATCATGTCGGTGGCATCATTCATCCGCTCCAGATTGACCGCAAGATGGAATTTCATGATCTGTCCCCCTTTGCCGTCAGCGCGGTGCGAATGGGCTTGCCAAAGGTGTGTTGGATGTATTCATCCATACCGTCTTTGGCCGCGTGTAGTCATAGATCGCCTGAAAGCCGCTTTCGCGCCCATAGCCGGATGTCTTGGTGCCGCCAAATTCCGCTATCGGAGAGATTGCACGGTAGGTATTCACCCAGATGATTCCCGCCCGCACCGCCTTGGCCACGCGAAGGGAACGGGCGGAGTCGCGGGTGAAAATACCTGCTGCCAAACCATGTCTGGTGTCATTTGCCAGCGCGATTACCTCATCCTCGGTCTTGAACCTGATCACCGACAGCACCGGGCCAAACAGCTCCATATCGACAATTCGCAGAGACTGGCTTGGACATTCGATGATGGTTGGCTGGTAGAAAAAGCCATCCAGACCGGCAACACGCTTGCCGCCGCATAACAGCCTGCCGCCCTCGCTCAGCGCGTGGGTAACCTCGCGTTCAACCGTGGCAAGCTGGGCCGGCGTACAGAGCGGGCCCATCTCAGTCTCCTCGGCGAGGGGGTCACCAATCTGGATCCCAGTGGCAATATCCGTCATCCGCTGCAGGAATTCATCAGCAATATCCTCATGCAGATAGACCCTCGACCCAGCAACGCAGCTTTGCCCGGACGCCGCGAAGATACCGCCGACAGACCCATTGACCGCACTCTCGATATCCGCATCCTCAAACACAATGAACGGTGATTTTCCACCCAGTTCAAGCGACACTTCGGCAAAGTTCTGCGCCGAATTCTGGATCACATGCTGTGCGGATATGGGGCCACCGGTAAAAGAGATACGGGCGACAAGAGGGTGTGAGGTCAACACCTTGCCGCAGGGATCACCATGGCCGGTGACAATATTGACCACACCATCGGGAATGCCGGCCTCGGCAATCAAGGCGCCAAATTCAAGCATCGCCGCCGAGGCATGTTCCGAGGCTTTCAGAACAATCGTGTTGCCAGCGGCCAGTGCCGGCCCGATCTTGACCGCGCTCAAGAACAGCTGCGAATTCCACGGCACAACCGCCGCAATCACGCCCAGTGGCTCCCGGTCGGTAAAGACAAACATATCCGGCTTGTCGATTGGCAGTGTTTCACCCGACACCTTGTCGGCAGCCCCCGCATAGAAATGCAGATATTCGGCAATATATTTTGCCTGCCACCGCGTTTCCTTCAGCATCTTGCCGGTGTCGGTGGTTTCCACCGCGCCGAGTTCTTCTGAGTGCGCGGCAAGCAAATCTCCCAATCTGCGCAGGCAATGGCCACGCTCAGTGGCGGTCATCCTGCCCCATGGTCCGTCATAAAGCGCGGCATGAGCCGCCCTTACCGCACGATCAACATCCTCTGCTGTCGCTTCTGGAACCCGCGACCACAATTTGCCCGTGGCCGGATTGACGCTGTCGAATAATTTTGCATCTGCCGCCTGTGACCAGTGGCCATTGATCAGCATTGAATATGTTTTGATACCGGCGGCATCAAGCGTTGAAATGCCTGTCGCATTACTGTCTGTCATAAGTGTCCCCCCAGACGATTGGTTTGAGATTACAGTAGATTTCATATTTGAAAATCAAAATTTTATTCATATAATATTCAAGAAATTCGAATTTAAAACGAAGTTACGAGGCCCTGGATGAATCTGGTTGCCCTGCAAACCTTTCTTGCAATTGTCAGAACCGGGTCACTTGTGCGGGCGTCTGCCGCGATGAATGTGACCCAGTCAACCGTGACATCACGCCTGCAAACCCTCGAGGCCGAACTTGGCCAAACACTCGTCCTGCGGCAAAAAAATGGGGCGACCCTCACCGCCGCCGGGATCAAGCTCCGGCGTTATGCCGAGGCGATGACCCAGCTCTGGCTTCAGGCAAAACAGGAAACCTCGCTGCCCCCAGGCGTTGACGCCATCTGCAATATTGGCGTGCATGCCGATTTATGGGCGGGATATGGAACCTTGTTCTTTGACACACTCCGCAGGACCCGCCCCTCTATTGCCCTGTCCGTCTGGCAGGGCGATGACAGCCGCATCACCCAATGGCTGGCAAACGGGCTGGTTGATGTTGCCTTCAGCTTTGCCCCGCCGCCCGGACAGGCTGGGCAGACGCTGCATAGCCTTCACGCGGACCGGTTGATCCTTGTCGGCACCGAAGCGGACCGCCCGATCCGCCATGACCCCGGTTACATCTATGTCGAGGCCGGCCCGGATTTTGAACGCGAACATACCGCCGCCTATGCGGATGCCGACACCGCCAAGCTCAGCTTCAACAATGCAGGCTGGGCAGTTGCGCATCTGCGCCAGCATGGTGGATCGGCCTATCTGCCACACCGCCTGGTGGCCAAAGCGATTGACGAGGGAGAGCTGTTTGCCCTCGACGGCGCACCAGAGTTCCAGCGGACCTGCTTCATGGTCGTGCGCGACAGCACAAATGCCTATGCGGGTGACATCACCGCGTTTCTGGACAGGCTTTAACAGGCCCCTCTATTTATCCTTCCATTGGGCCGGACGTTTCTCGATGAAGGCGTTGATGCCTTCCTCGGCATCATTGGCCAGCATATTATCAACCATGATCTCAGCCGCGAAATCATATGCCTCAGGCAGAGTCATCTCCGCCTGACGGTAAAAGGTCGGCTTGCCAAATGCGACAGTTGCGCTCGATTTGCCGGCAATCTTGCGGGCAAGTGACATCACCTCATCAGTGAGGGCGGTGGGCGCAACACAGCGGTTGAGCAACCCGATCTCGACCGCTTTGGGGGCCGGACACATGTCGCCGGTCAACAGCATCTCCATCGCATGTTTGGCGGCAACATTCCGCGATAGCGCCACCATCGGCGTTGAACAGAACAGACCGATATTGACACCCGGCGTGGCAAATTGTGCAGTGTCCGCGGCAATCGCAAGATCGCAGCTGGCCACCAATTGACAGCCGGCGGCGGTCGCTGTTCCCGCAACCTCGGCAATCACCGGCTTTGGATGCGCGGGGATCGACTGCATGACAGCGGAACAGCTTTTCAGCACCCGGCTGAAATAGGCCCGCCCCCTGTCAGCCGCATTGGTAGGATCTGCGCGCGCGGCGGTCATCTCCTTGAGGTTGTGGCCGGCACAGAACACCGGGCCATTGGCGGCCAGAACGATCACCCGTGCCTGCGGGTTGTCGCGTGCCGCCGCCAATCTGTCGGACAGGGCAGCCAGCATCGCCTCAGACAGGGAATTGCGCGTTGCCGGATCATTCAGCGTCAGACGCAGGACACCATCGCTGTCACAAACCTCTTCAATCAAGTGGGACTGCTGCTGCATATCACCATGGGCCATCGGGCACTCCTTTGGTTTTCATCAGATAGTTTTCATCTGGTGGTGTTCATCAGATAGTTTTCATCTGGTGGTTTTCATCTGGTGGTTTTCATCAGATAGTTTTCATCTGGTGGTTTTCAGATCGGTATTATTTACTCTGGATTGGCTGCCCATGGCGGCAAAGCCATGGACAAACCCGGTTATGTAATCACCACATATGATTATTTGTGGTGCGGTGAAACAGATGAAAATTTTTGACAGAATAGTTGAGAAAAAGCAAAGACACGGTTTGGACGAAAGACATGCGGTAAACAACAGTTAAAAGCGTGTAATTATCATTGCAAATTCCGCAATCACCGGTAGCGACGCCTAAACCCATGCCCAAACTTCAACATATCCGCCTGCGCCGCTTCTGGCATCATTCCCCCCACGCCCGCCAGAGCCTGGCCTGATTGTATGAGTTTGATTGCTGAAGTCGCCCGTTCTGAAGGAGACCACCAAGTCACCGTTTTCCCCGGTTGGTGCAGCGATACCATATCCCCCGTCTGCGCCCTGATTGCGCAGTAGGGTTCCACCACTGCTGCGTCCGTTCTCTTTGCCGCCTAGCGCGAGAATGTCGGCTGCCTGCGCGGCGCTTGTGACGATTCCATTTTGGCCAATATATCCTGTTCCCGGTTTTCGTCCAGTACCACCGGACCAGTCGGAAACATGAAGGATTTTTTTGGCTCCCCGGATGACCACGCGCATCACCGGCACCCAGCTTTGTAATCCCGCTAACTCCCTTGCTGTGGCCTCGCCGATCTTCGTCTGAATCTCGGTGCTGCGTTGTGCCGCCTCGGCCGTGATAGCGGTTTCCAGCTTGGTGTCCGACCGCCGTTCAGCAGCGGCGATGTCACCCGTCACCTTTGTATCCAGCGCACGGACAGCATGTTCGCGTGCCGCCGCCTCAGCCGTATCTGCTGCCATGCGCTCGCTGCGTTCAGTTGCGAGATTAGCATCAGATGTCGTGACCCTGGCGTCAATAATGGCTGTCTTGCTGTTGACTGACCGGTCAATCGCCGCCCGTTCGGTGATAATCGCCGCATCAATCGCGCCCTTGCGACCAGCAATGATCGCCGTTGTTGACGTATTGACCGCCGTGGTGATGGCGTCATTACGCGCCGCGCGTTCATCATCAAGTTGATTATCCAGCCTGCTATCGACAATGGTTTCCACCGCCATGCGATCAAGACCCTGCGGGATGTTGCTGATGGCGGTTGACACCGCGGTGGCGATGGCCGCATCACGCGCGCCGGCCTCGGATGTTCCCTGTTCGGTGATCAGGCGCCTGACCGTAGCGGCATCAACATGATCCGCCGTCGATACAGCCGCATCAATCGCATCATTGACGGTGCGGAAATCAACAAATCTGCGCCAGTTGCGCCAATGCGGTGCAGCCGGTTTGCGCGTGCGTTGCCAGAATTCACGAGGGGCGTCATTAACGATCAGCATCTGCCAGCCGATGTCATCACGGTAAATGGTGGTGACGGTGCCCAGGCCCGTCACGCCATCAGGTTTGTTGGCCGTGTCGGCATCAAACAGCGCCGTTCCGGACGCGGCTTGATCCAGATCAGCCAGAGTTTGAGGGAAAGAGGAAGTCATAAAATGTCCTTTGTGAGTTTTGAAAGGACCGGGACATTAAAACCAATCCCCCGAAAAAGTCAAGAACAAAAAGTGAACAAATGCACTTTTTTTGGTTTTGCCGTGGAAAACCCCAGCCTCGCCTGCTGGAAATGGGGTGATGACACCGCGCCTGATGGGAATAGGACCGGCCAAATTTGGCAGGCTGTGGCAGGTTGTGGCAGCTTTTTGAAATATTTTCTCTCCCGAATCGTGAAAGAATGATGCGCCATTACTATTTTAGGGCTAGAGAGTATCTGGATCCTGTTCGGCGCGTATTATGCCCGGCATAGGCGCAGGACAGCATGTCAAGACAGCGAAAGTTAAATCGGATGAATTCAGCACCAGCCTCACCACCACAGACCGCCAAGGTCGCATCCGCAGGATTCGGTACCCAGATCCGCAGGTCACCCTTCTTTGCAGCAACCGAGAAATGGGGCGCAACCGGCTATTCCGTCTATAACCATATGTATATCCCACGTGATTTTGGCGACCCTGTTGAAAATTTCTGGAACCTGACAAGAACCGCCATCCTGTGTGATGTTGCGGTTGAGCGGCAGGTTGAGGTTACCGGCCCCGATGCCGCGCGTTTCGTGCAATATATGACGCCGCGCAATTTATCGAAAATGGCCGTTGGTCAGGCCAAATATATTCTGATCACCGATCAGCATGGCGGCATCATCAATGACCCGGTGTTGCTGAGATTGGCCGAAAATCATTTCTGGATTTCCATCGGCGACAGCGATGTTCTGCTCTGGGCCAAGGGGCTCGCCGCCAATGCCGGAATGGATGTGACGATCCGTGAGCCCGATGTCTCACCACTGCAGCTCCAGGGACCAAATTCACGCGATATCATCCGCAAAGTGTTCGGTGATGCCATCGCGGATTTGAAATATTACTGGTTTGCCGAGACAGAGGTGAACGGCATTCCCGTTGTGGTGTCCCGCACCGGCTGGTCCAGCGAACTTGGCTATGAGATTTTTCTGCGTGATGGATCACGCGGCACCGAACTCTGGGAGCTGTTGATGGATGCTGGTGCTGACCATGATCTGCGCCCGGGTCATACATCATCGATCCGCAGAATCGAGGGGGGCATGCAGTCCTATCACGCCGATATGGACATCGAGACAAACCCTTTCGAGCTGCGTCTTGACCGGCTGGTTGATCTGGAGATGGACGCCGATTTCGTCAGCAAGGACGCGTTGCGCCGGATCAAGGCCGAAGGGGTCAGCCGGCTCCAGATCGGCATCGTGATCGAGGGTGATCCGCTGGCAGCGCCAAACAATGAATTCTGGCCGCTGTCTGTCGGTGGACGGCAGGTCGGCAAGGTTACATCGGCAATCCATTCACCCCGGCTGGAGAAGAATATTGCGCTGTGCATGATCGAGACGGGGGTGAGTGATGTTGGCGGACAGGTCGAGGTCACCATGACGGAAATGAACGAGACGCGCCAGGCGCGCATTGTTCCGATCCCGTTTCATGATCCCAAGAAAGCCATCGCGGCAGGATAGATCAGGATTATGTCTGGCACCGCATCATCATCCCAGTCGTCAACTCCCCAGTCGTCAACTCCCCAGTCGTCAACTCCGCTGTTGTGATTCCTCTGGCACCAATCATGGTTGCGCCGAACGGCGCGCGCAAGGTGAAGGCCGATCACCCCCAGGTGCCGCTTGATGCGGGTGAGATCGCCGCTGTCGCGCGGAACTGCGCCGACGCCGGGGCTGGCGCCATCCATTATCATGTGCGTGACGCGGAGGGTGGTCACATTCTTGATGCGGGGCTGTATCATGAGGCGACTGCCGAACTGCAACGCGTCGTCCCGGACATGCATCTGCAGATCACCACCGAAACCGTTGGCAGATATCACCCAAATGACATGCGCGACATTGTCCGCGCGGTCGTCCCACAGGGGGCATCTGTCGGGGTTCGCGAAATGATCCCGGATGGCGTGCCAAAACCGGAGGATGTGGCGTTCTACAACTGGTCGCAGGAAGCCGGCATCCGCATCCAACATATATGTTACGGCCCTGAGGATGTGGCGTTGCTGGCAAAGCTGCTGGCTGTGACGGAACTCGAGAGACAGGGCATCTGGTGTCTGTTTGTCATCGGTCATTACACTGGGCGGATCAGCTATCCTGAATTGCTGCCGCCGTTTCTGGCCGAAATGAAACAGGCCGGCATCGACAGCGACTGGGCCATTTGCGCCTTTGCAACCGAAGAGGCTGCCTGTCTGAAGGCGGCGATTGCCGCCGGTGGCAAGGTGCGGGTCGGCTTTGAAAATTCGGTCTATATGGCAGATGGCAGCATCGCCAGCGACAATGCGGCGCGCGTGCGTGAGGCGGCCAGCTTCATGGCAGACGCCTGACGAGGCACCGCCGATAACCCGATTGGTCTTATCTATCGGCCCGCCCAAATGGGATGTTATGTTTTTGCCTATGATCTGGTTGCGGCTTGTCTGTTGGCCGGTGGCACCCTAGAATTTGAGACATGCGAGGAGGCGCATGGCATGCCGGTCTCATCCTATCCAATGCTGTGTAGAGGCTGTGGCAGCAGCGGCTTTGTTGGCGGCGACAGCCCACCCGCATCATGCCCGCAATGCAATGGTGAGGATGTCCGCTGGCATGCGGAGCTGTTTGGGCTGTGCATCGCCCATGTCGATTGTGATGCCTTTTATGCCTCAGTCGAGAAACGCGACAATCCGGAGCTGGCCGACAGGCCGGTGATTGTTGGCGGACGGGAACGCGGAGTTGTCGCCGCTGCCTGTTATATTGCGCGCCAATATGGTGTGCGCTCAGCCATGCCGACATGGACCGCGCTGAAACGGTGCCCCGACGCCGTCATTATCAGACCACGGATGGCGCATTATGTGAAAATCAGCCGCCGGATCCGGCAAAAAATGATGGAGCTGACACCACTCGTCCAGCCAATCTCGATTGATGAGGCCTTCCTCGACTTGTCCGGGACCGAGGCGCTGCACGGATGCAGCCCGGCGGTGGCCCTTGTTCGCATGCAGTCACAAATCCGCGCCGAAATAGGCATTACCGTTTCCATCGGACTTGCGGCAACCAAAGCGCTGGCGAAGATGGCGTCAGACAGGGACAAACCGGACGGGTTTTTTGCCGTTGGCCAAGCCGAGGCCAAAGGCTGGCTCGCGCCGCAGCCTGTGTCCGTGCTGTTCGGTCTTGGCAAAGCAGCGGTGGGCCGGCTGAATGCAGGTGGGATCAATAGCTGCGGTGATCTTGTCGGGGCCGACATCAGACAGCTCACAGCCATTCTTGGCAAGCAGGCCAAGCAGATTCAAAAGCTGGCCGCCGGGATCGACACCCGCCCCGTGACAACAGAAAGAGTCGCGAAAAGCATTTCCAGCGAAACCACCTTTCACCAAGATCTTGGCACCTTTGCCGATCTTGAGGCGGAGCTTGAGGTGCTGTGCCTGAAGGTGTCGGCGCGGCTGAAAACAGCGGGCATTGCGGGGGGACGGATCACGCTCAAGCTGAAACGCCCAGATCACCAGATCCTGACGCGCAGCCAGACCCTGCAGAGCCGAACCGACAAGGCGCATCTGCTGTTTGCCGCCGCGCGCAAATTGCTGTTCGCCGAGGTCAGGCCACGCCGGTCATTCCGGCTGATCGGTTTTGGTGTGGACCAGCTGGGCGCGCCGGAGGACCCATCGCTTCTGGATATTGAAGGCGGGTTCAGCGACAAGCAGAACAGGCTCGAAGCGGTGATGGATCAGGTGCAACAGAAGCTGGGTGAAAATGCCCTGCAAACAGGCCGCATGTTTCAGCGGCACCAAAAATTGCGGCGCGGCACATCACCGAAGGACAAGTGAGCAACCGCATGCTGGCCCAGCTGATATTGGGCCAGCTGATATTGGGCCACCTTGGTGGGCAAGGCACCGCGCGGGATGCTATCCAGCCATCACCTCTGATTTGATTGCCTCTGCCTCATAATTGAAGATATACACCCCGGCATAGGTGTCCTCTTTATAGACAAAGGTTTGTTTGAGGTCCTGAAACACCTCATTCGCCTTGATCTCAAAAAGTTTGAGGTCATCGCCTGTTTCAAATTTTGTCTGAATTGACAGGCTGCCGCATTTGCCGATCGAGATGTTCAGCGAGCGCATATTATTGGCAACGATCAATTTTCCAAAAGCATCGGAAATGAAAGAGGCGGCCACTTTGGCCTCGGCAACACCATTGAATTTGAAGTTAAAGATTTTCGCATACATGGCTATTCAATCTCCGCAAACATTTCGTCGAGCAAGGACTCAGCCTCACCACCATCCATCTTGATCCGCTTGACCGCCTTTTGCTGCAAATTCATATCGAACTGCAATTTACGGCCAGCCTCGCTCATCACCACCTCACCGGACTCATCGGTCTCGGCAAGGCCGACATTGATCAGACCAGCAGCGCTTTCCTCGGGAATGCGCATTTCAGAACACAGCGAGACATACATTTTGAAATCGCCAAGCCCAAGGCGAGGATCGGCTTTCTGGAAATGCGAACACGCCTCAAGCATCCGTTGCGAGGTCAGCTCCTTTTGCTGAATCTGCAGATCAAGCATATGGGCAATGCTGCGGGTGATTTTCTTCACCTGCATAACCTG
>ERZ802831.1682-NODE-1682-length-10660-cov-12.9428_pt1 | contig 10660 bp, 9 predicted proteins | sample MGYA00345655_ERZ802831 | MGnify/ENA primary metagenome ERZ802831 (study PRJEB30503, sample SAMEA104212376) | marine metagenome | biome: Westerlies Biome; feature: [SRF] surface water layer (ENVO:00010504) within the epipelagic zone...; material: water...
ATTTGATTAAACAAAATTAGTTAAAAAAATTAGTCAAATAACAAATGAGTTGATACCCTCTTTTTTTCAGCGTGATAGCAGGAATTTATGATATGGCAAAATCTGGGCTAAAACAGCCAGAAATAGAGCTTTCAAAGCGAATTTCAGACGAGATTAAGACAACAACCTGTTACATGTGTGCCTGTCGATGTGGTATTAAAGTATATTTAAAAGATGGCAAGGTTAAATATATTGAAGGCAATCGTGAGCACCCGGTAAATAAGGGTGTATTATGCGGCAAAGGTGCTGCTGGTATTATGCAACATTACTCCCCTGCAAGATTGCACGCACCGCTCAAGCGAGTGGGGCCACGCGGTTCAGGCGAGTTTGAAGAAATTAGCTGGGATGAAGCGCTTACGCTTGCGACATCATGGCTTTCTGAAATAAGACATAGCGACCCTCGAAAATTAGCGTTTTTTACTGGCAGAGATCAAAGTCAGGCTTTGACGGGATGGTGGGCCTCTCAGTTTGGTACGCCTAATTTTGCGGCTCATGGCGGGTTTTGCTCTGTTAATATGGCAGCCGCAGGTCTGCATACGTTTGGGGGTTCTTTCTGGGAGTTTGGGGAGCCTGATTGGGATTTAACAGAATATTTTATGCTTTGGGGCGTTGCAGAAGATCATGCCTCCAACCCCATTAAAAGAGCGATAGGAAAGCTGAAAAAAAGAGGGGTTAAGATTACGGTTATTAATCCTGTTAGAACTGGATATGGAGCAGTCGCAGATGAATGGATTGGGATTAAGCCAGGAACAGATGGATTATTCGCTGGTGCATTAGTACAGCAGCTATTAGCCAATCACGCAATCGATACAGATTACCTGCAACGCTATACAAATGCTACTTGGCTTGTTGTAAATGCACCAGATGATGCAGATCATGGTCTTATTGCAAGAGATGATGAAGGCAATCCATTTGCGTATGATTTACAGCGTAATTCACTTGTTAGTGCTAATCAGAAATCACAAAATCATGCGTTGCATGGTGCGTATGAGCTTGCAGATGGGCGGGTTGCAACGCCTTCTTTTGCTTTGGTAGCAGACAGATTTTTAAGCAAGGAATATTCCTTAGAATCTGTAAGCTTGAAAACAGGTATCGCAGAAGAAACCATTATCAGGATATCAGATGAGTTAGCAAAAGCGGCTTTTGATAAAGAAGTGCGTTTGGAACAGGAATGGACAGATTGGACAGGAACACAGCATAGTGAAATGGTTGGAAGACCTGTTTCTATGCATGCAATGCGCGGTATATCTGCACACTCAAATGGTTTTAATAGTTGCAGGATAATTCACTATTTGCAGATAATGTTAGGGGCAATTGATTGTCCTGGCGGATTTAGATATAAGCCGCCCTTTCCAAAAGCAGTGCCGCCAGCCTTGCGCCCTGCTGGCAAGCACGGTGATGTCACCCCTGGAAAGCCGCTACCAGGGCCGCCATTGGGCTTTGTTACATCCCCATCTGATTTGCTTGTAGATGATGAAGGCAGCGCGCTTAGGATAGATAAGGCATATTCATGGGAAGCGCCTTTTGCTGCTCATGGATTAATGCATATGGTGATACATAACGCGGCAAATCAGACACCTTATAATGTGGATTTACTTTTTTTATATATGGCCAATATGGGCTGGAATTCATCTATGGATATTCCAGAAACACTTAGAAACTTAACAAAAATCAATCCTGAAACTGGCGAATATGCCATACCAAGAATAATTTATTCGGATGCCTATTACTCGGAAACAGTTGCTTATGCAGATCTCATTCTTCCAGATACCACCTATCTTGAGAGGTGGGATGCCATATCACTACTTGATAGACCAATATCTGAGCCTGATGCCGCAATTGATGCGATAAGACACCCTGTCGTAGAAGCAGACAGAGATGTTCGCCCATTTCAGACTGTGTTGATAGAATTAGGAGCACGCCTTGGCTTGCCAGGGATGGTAAATGATGATGCGACTGCTAAATATGCTGATTATGCTGATTACCTTGTAAATCATGAGAGAGGCGCTGGCATAGGCCCATTATCTGGCTGGCGCGGAAAAAAGGGAGAGCAATCTGGCATAGGCGCTCCAAACCCAGAACAGCTCAAGAAGTATCAGGAAAATAATTGTTTTTTCTCAAGTCCAGTTCCTGCGGATGCACGCTATTTTAAACAGGCTAATAAAGCCTATCTTGCATGGGCAAAAAATCAGGGGTTTATGGGCTCAGAAAAACCAATAATATTTGAATTATATAGTGAGGCATTGCAGAAATTCAGATTAGCGGCGGATGGAAAAATTAATCCTACACCGCCTGCCATACATCAAAAAAGGGTTCTTGCATTTTTTGATCCAGTTGCATTTTGGTATCCGCCATTTGAAGAAAGCAGTTTAGATGAACAACATTATAGCTTTCATGCCATAAGCCAACGCCCGATGAATATGTATCATTCATGGGGCTCTCAGAATGCGTGGCTTCGTCAGATCACCAATGCCAATAAGCTATATATGAATTCTAAGAGGGGGGCTGACTTAGGGCTTGCAGATGATGATTGGATTGAAGTCTCAAGTCATATTGGCACAGTAATTTGTCAGGTAAAATTAATGGCTGGTTGTCAGCGAGATACTGTTTGGACTTGGAATGCAATTGGTAAAAGAGCAGGGGCATGGGGGATTGATAATGACTCTCCTGAAATAAAAAAAGGGTTCCTTCTAAATCATCTGATCTCAGCCCTATTGCCAGAAAAAGAGGGTGGGTATCATTATAGTAATTCAGACCCTATCACAGGCCAAGCGGCTTGGTATGATTTAAAAGTACATATTCAAAAAGCTAAGCCATCTTCTGAGCAACGCTCCGAGCCCTATTTTGCACCTATTAATGCTGATATAAAGCCAAGGGCATGATGCATCGTGCTTTTTATGTTTGCCAGAGAGAATTGCAGAAAGAATTCTGGGGAGAATTCTGGAGAGAAGTCCAGGGAGAATTCTGGAGAGAATTCCAGGGAGAAATAAAGTGACCAATTTGCCTTCTCAGACCGATAAAAAACTTGGATTGCTGATAGACCTTGATATTTGCGTTGGATGTCATGGCTGCGTTACAAGTTGTAAGGAATGGAACAGCACGGATGATATGTTGCCATTATCTGACTTTGATTCCTATGGTGATTCCCCAGATGGGGTATTCCTGAATAGGGTACATGGATATGAGGTAAATGATGGCATGACAGCCCAGACAGTTCATTTCCCGCGTTCATGTCTTCATTGTGAACAGCCAGAATGTGTAAGTGTTTGTCCAACAGGCGCAAGTTATAAAAGACAGGAAGATGGCATAGTGCTGGTTAATCCAGAAACCTGCATAGGCTGTAAGCTTTGCTCTTGGGCTTGTCCTTATGGCGCACGCGAATATGACCATAATCAGGGCATTATGAAAAAATGCACTCTTTGTGTGGATAGAATTTATAATGAGGAGCTTGCAGAGGAGGACAGAAAGCCTGCTTGTGTGCTTGCATGTCCGACGAGCGCTAGATTATTTGGCGATTTTTCTGATCCGCATAGTGAAGTGTCAATTTTATCTCAAGAGCGGGGCGGTGTCGCGCTTATGGAATCACTAGATTACAAGCCTGTTAATAGATACCTTCCGCCGCGCAAAAAACAACTATCAGATAGGGGTGAGACCACTAATGAGCACTATTCATCTGGTTCTAAAATTCGCTCAAGCGATGCGGTTTTAGATAATTTTTTCTCTTGGTTAGATAAGAAATTATCATAATGCAGTTAGCTAATAGGCGCAAAATTCTGTTAGATAATCCTCATGTCGTTAGGCATATCGTTAGGCATAGAGCATGAACCCTGCATATTCTGTCATTCTATTTACGGTTTTGTCTGGTGTTGGCTACGGCCTTTTGGCTGTGCTTGGGCTTTTATGTTTATTCAGCCTTAACGCGGCATCAGTATTAATGAACATATCTGTTCTTTTAATTTCACTTATATTAATAACCGCTGGGCTTATTTCCTCTACCAGCCATCTTGGGCGGCCAGAGCGGGCATGGAGAGCGCTTAGCCAGTGGCGAACATCATGGTTATCACGTGAAGGTGTGCTGGCAGTTTTAACCTATGTGCCAGCCTTGTTACTTGCGCTTATCTGGGGCATTGAGTTTGTGCCAGAAAATTCAGTATTATGGGCCGAATTATGGAAAGACGAAATCCAAACCTACATTTCTGTAATTGGCGGTGTTGCAGGGTTATTTGCTATCTCAACTGTTTTTTGTACCGGGCAGATATATGCAAGCTTGCGAACAATTCCAGCATGGCATTACTCCCTTACAACACCTATCTATTGTGTGCTTTCAATTACAAGTGGTCTTTTACTATGGATATTTTTGAGTGCGTTGTTCGGATATGATGTAAATCAAATCATAATGGTAATAACGATAGGGATGTTAGAAGCATCACTCATATTAAAATGGGTGTATTGGCGTTATGTTGATAGCGCAGAATTTGGCGTTACTAAGGCAGATGCTATCGGCTTTGAAACCCAAACACAGGTGCAAAATTTAGAGCCGGCAAACCAAACGCAGAATTATCTGATGAGGGAAATGGGCTATCATATTGCACGCAAACACGCTTTGAAATTACGCCGTTATGCGGCTTTGGCGGGTTTTATTATGCCCGCTTTATTGCTGTTGCTTGTTTTTGTTAATCCCAGCTATGCATTGGTTTTTAGCTTTGCTGCAATCATAAGTTACCTATTCGGGCTTTTGATCGAACGGTGGCTTTTTTTTGCTGAGGCAAAACATATCGTTACACTTTATTACTAAATTTGAAGCGTTTATTATCTATCAGTTTTAAAAGTCGCTGATGCCCATAGTGACTCCCAAATCGCACCTTCTGGGTTTAAGCTGGGATCCATTTTTCGGATAATTACAGAATCTATTAAATAGCGTGTATCAGGATTAGTATGGAGGATGAATTTACCATATTGGTCTGTTTTCCCAATTGATTTTTGCACATCGCCTTCGCTATCTTTGGCAAAAATAGAGAGTTGCGCATTTGGATTTGGTTTTCCGTCATAATAAAGCGTGAATTCGAACTGTCCTTCGAAGGTGTTGGATAAATCTGTATTCTCCATTACCCATTCAAGTTCCATTCCTGAGTATTTATCAGCGCCATTACTGTTTCTAACCAAGACATAGCTTTTAGCAAATCTTGTATAGCTCTCCTTAAAGCCTGTTTTAGGATATTTGGCAGCTAAATGCTGGCTTGGTATTTCAGGAAACCCCTTTTCTTTGGCAAAGCTAATAAATTTATCAAAATTATTATAGGTCAGATAAGTAGCTGTTGATTGGTGTAGTATTACAGATAATCCGCCATGAAGAGGAATAACATTTAATGCTGGCCGGTCACCAATTCTTCCATTTATTTGCTGAACGCCTTTTGAGGATATAATCTCGAACCTAGTGAAATTGTTCTCTATATACGGCATTTCATAACCAGTAAAATCTTGTCCAACAAATAATGAGGCACTTAAAATATCGCCCTGAACAAGCGTATATTTTTTTGGCTCAATCCAAAATTCATGTCCAATTGCTGGTAGCGCAATAAAACATAGAATAGTGATAATGTTTGCAAATATAATGCGTATTTTATATACCACACTCATTTATAATCTTCTTACCTCGTTAGAAATATTGTTATGTGTTACAAATTTATGAATCAATTCCATGTTCTGCTTTATAAACCGTTCTTACATTTATTTATAGCACTTATAATTACTTTAATAGGTAGCGTAAATCAGTCCTCATTCGGACATGAAATCACCCCAGCCATTGCTGAGGTATCATTTAAAGAAGATTCAGTTCAGATTGATATTACGCTTTCGGTTGAGCTGTTTTTGGCAGATATTGATGCCTCCTCTGCGAGTGATACAAATGAAACAGAAAAGTCAGATATTTATGATGCGTTGCGAGGGCGCAATGGCGAGGAAATAAAGCAGTTATTTACAAATAGATATTCTTCTTTTTCTGATCTCATTACATTGCGCTCACAACAACAAGTGCTACCCGCGCAATTAGCATCTATATTAGTAGTTGAAAATGATACTGTTATATACCCGCGTGAGAGTAGAATTACATTAATTGCGCCGATTAATAAGGATGATACGCAAATTGAATTTGGGTGGGATAAAAGATTAGGCCCGCTTATTATCAGGCAAGTATCAGATAGTGTTACTGACATACCAGCTAAAACAGAGGACCAGCTCTATTCTGCGTACCTAGCTGCAGGGGAGCTAAGCGCGCCTATCCTTCGAGATGGAATTACTACTGTTTCTATCCCAGAATTAATTGTGGATTATATTATTATCGGCTTTGAGCATATAATCCCAAAGGGGCTTGATCATATTTTATTTGTTCTTGGATTGTTTTTATTTGCAACACAGTTTTCCCAGCTAGCGGCCCAGATTTCTTTATTTACTATCGCGCATACCATCACGCTTGCATTAGCTAGCCTCAGCATTGTCTCTGTGCCATCCAGCATCGTTGAGCCGCTTATCGCATTATCCATAAGTTACGTAGCATTAGAGACCTTGTGGCATAGGCGCATAGGCTGGTCACGGCTTACTATAATCTTTGGATTTGGTTTGTTGCACGGGCTTGGATTTGCATCTGTTCTATTAGAGATAGGCCTTAGTCCACACCATTTTATCACCAGCCTTATTGCATTTAATGTCGGTGTGGAGCTTGGTCAGATTGCAGTATTATTAATAGCATATCTTCTCGTTGGTAAATGGTTTTCAAAACGCCGATATTATCGCTCTTTCATACAAATCCCAGCATCCCTAATTATTGCGTCGATAGGGGCGTGGTGGTTTATTGAGCGCACCTTTTTATAGCACGTAATGTGAGGCATAAAAAAAGAGGTGGTATAAACCACCTCTTTTAACGCGTTAGTATAGGGAGGAAAATTACTAAGCTGCGTTTTCGTTCTGAATATTGGTGTTGGAAACCATTTTTTCAGAAACAAATTCTGGGATTTGGCCTCTCACGATACCAATATCTGCTAATGTGTAATCATCTAGACCATTTAGGGCTCGGCACGCATTTGAGTATTCGAGCCAAGATAAATATTTAGAGACAATACCATTATTTTTAAGATTATTTAGAACGGACATTTTTGAGCTCCTACATGAGAAAAAAGTGAAAAGTGGGTAAATCGTTTTGGGAACAATTATATATAGATAATATATAATACCTGTATTGGAAAAAGTAAATATAAAAGAAACAATAAAAAAAATAAAAAATTATATATTAAAAATACCATTAATTTAGTAATAAAATACCAAAATAAGTAACAAAAATAATATAAAAAATTAGTAATTCTTCTTTATAAACTGTTTATTTCGAAATAAGAAATAAATATACAGAACTAAAGGGAATCTTGATGCTTGGTTTTGATTTAATTGAAAAGATTATGTGTTTAGGCTATGTTGCATAACGTTACGTAATATAGGATGTGTTGGGGTATGATATGAAACGTTGGCGACATTTGCTGGTTGCATTATTGGTTGTTCCAGCATTAACGCTTTATATTATAGCGGCAATGGTGCTGTCGCAGTATATAACTGGTTTTTCGGGTGTGATTGATTTGGTGTATTATATTATAGCCGGATTAGCTTGGATTCCAGGGGCAGCTATCGTCATAAGATGGCTTGCTGATAATGAGGCGCACTAAATAATATAACATCTGGAATAATGTAACGAGTGAATATTTTCCATATTTAGGTATCTGGTTTGTGCAGAATCTAGTTTAAAACCATGGTCAATGGGGTTGTTTAACATCAGTTCGAGATTGGGTATGTTCGGTAAAACAGAAAAAAGGCCATTAAAAAATATCTCAGATGTTGCGTATCAATTATTTAGCCAGCATGGTCTAGAGAATTGGAGCTTTCGGTTTGACCATGCCAAATCGCGCGCAGGAATGTGCGATTATTCTAAAAAAGTAATCTCAATTTCCAGACGCTACGCCAGAACAGCAAGCCAATCACAAATTGAAAATACGCTATTGCATGAAATCGCGCATGCTCTTGTGGGTCACTCTCACGGTCATGATGCCATCTGGAAGTCCAAAGCGTTAGAGATTGGCTGCGATGGAAAGCGATGTCATAACCTTGTTTTCTCCACACCTAAATGGAAAATGCACTGTCCAAAGGGTTGTTTTTCAGCCCCTCGTCATCGAAGAAAAGAAAATTTAATGTGCGGTATCTGCCATAGTCCTGTGCTTTATTCGAGTAACGATGTTTGAGATTAATGAGCAGAAAAAACAAAAAATAGAGAGTTGTTTAGCTCAACTATCAATGCTGGACAGGCAAATAGTATCTACTCCTTATTTTACCAATATCGAAATATCCAGCCTCATTAAATATTGTAGCCAAATCACCTTCAGAGAAGCAAACTCAATAACCAAGACAGGGGTTACCCAAGATTTTTCTGTTTGTTTTCCAGCGCCAAAAACAGGGGCAATGAGAAAATGCATAAACCATTTTAATGCGATGTTTGCCCTGTCGGGCATCCAGCATTATTTCAGCGCGCCTATGAGTTTCAACGATATTGCGGCACAACATTATAAAAAAGGCTCTAATGGAATAGGAATTCATAGAGACGGGCTTCGCTACCGTGATCTCGTTTTAATAATTTGTCTTTCAGGACGCTCAGAATTATTTACCGCTGATAATCGTGAAGGGATGGGCGCTCAACTTATCGATGACACGCCTGGCAGACTGGTAATGATGAGCGGACCCGGCTTTAAAAATTTAAGTGACCCCAAAAGCCGTCCGATGCATGGGGTTAGAAACATAACAGAAGGACGACTTTCGCTGGGTCTTAGATGTGATAGCAAGAAATCAAATTTTGATTAGATGTCACCACGATTTCCGCGAGGGTCAACCCACGCAATCATATTATCATTCCGCTTATATACAAGGTTCAGGCCAAGGTGGCTTGCATTCCTGAACATCAAGCAGGGCTCGTCTGATAATTCAAGTTGCATAACAGCTTGTTCCACCGTTAATAGCTCCACCTCGTATGATAATTGCGCGATTATGGGCAAAGCATCACTGTCTTTATAGGATGTATCAATATCTGTATTGCTATTTGGCGTTTCTGTTGAAAGAGGAGGCGCAGTGTTTGATGCGGCACTCTCATATATAGATAAAGACGCTGTGATTGTTTGTTCTGCTACTTCCTGTTCGGTTAAATTATTTCTGTGGCTTTTTAATCTTCGTTTGTGCCTTCTAAGGCGCTTTTCTGCATGAGAGAGAGCCGCATCAAGAGCGATATGCGCATCTCGCGTGTCGTGACCGGTAGATTCAAGATCTATTCGTTTTGTTAAATTAACTTTTGTTTTTACGGTAAATCCTGCAAGTGTTTTCTCAAGGGTGACAGCAGCAGCAATAGCATCTGCAAAATATTTATTTACAACATCCTGCAACCCATCTTCAGCATGGCGCTGAAACGCAGCGCCTGTTTCGATATTTTTTCCGCTTATCTTAATATCCATCTGAATCTCCTCTCTTGGCAAATCTTGGCAAATTATTGTATTTACAAATACATCACCTACTAATTCTTGTGACCTTTTTTTGGTCTAATTTTTTTGGTCAATTCTTCTGTTATTTTCTTTTGGCATTCTGTTTTGGCAATTTCTCCTTCCCCGTTTAAATTTTGTATTAAAATTAGTGTTACTTATTTAGGAACTGACTGCAATAGCCATAAAAGATTACCTCAAAGATTTGGTTTCTGCTTAATGCTTGGTTAGCTGGTGGCGGTTTTTTGCAGAATAGACGCAAAAACTGTTTCATCCACATTTCCGCCTGACAATAGTACAACCACGTCGCTACCAAGCGGCTCAAACCCTTTTTTGAGCGCTGATGCAAATGCAACCGCGCCGCCTGGTTCCACCACAAGTTTAAAATAATGGAAAGCGGCTCTCATGGCATCGCGCACCTCATCATCACTAACAGCAAACCCGCCAGTTACTAATCGTTTGGCGATTTCAAATGGCAATTCCCCTGGCGCGGGGGTTACAATTGCATCACATATTGAGTGATTGCCAGCAGGGTTAGATAGAATTTTATGTGCAGCAAGGGAGCGCTTCATATCATCAAACCCAATCGGCTCTGCTGCAAAAATTTTGCAATTAGGAAATTTATCTGTAACGGCAATCGCTGTCCCAGCAATCAGGCCACCACCACCGCAACATACGATAAGCTGTGATGGATTAATGTTATTCTCTTCACATTGCTGTGTAATCTCAATACCAGCTGTTCCTTGACCCGCTATTACCCTCTCATCGTTATAGGGGGGTATTAAATGGGCATTCATCTGCGTTTGAAGCCTCTCTCCAATCTCCTCACGGTTTTCGTTTTCTCTATCATAAAGATGAATATTAGCGCCAAAGGAAGCAGTTGCTTGCCGCTTTGACATCGGGGCATCAGAGGGCATGATTACGGTTGCATTACGTCCAGAAAGTAACGCATTGAGGGCAATTGCTTGTGCATGATTTCCGGATGAATAAGCAAGGATAGGGGCCCCGTCATCTGCAAGTGTTGAAATAGCATGACAGGCCCCTCTGAATTTGAAAGACCCTGTTCG
>ERZ802831.1684-NODE-1684-length-10655-cov-46.6913_pt1 | contig 10655 bp, 10 predicted proteins | sample MGYA00345655_ERZ802831 | MGnify/ENA primary metagenome ERZ802831 (study PRJEB30503, sample SAMEA104212376) | marine metagenome | biome: Westerlies Biome; feature: [SRF] surface water layer (ENVO:00010504) within the epipelagic zone...; material: water...
TGAGCTGCAACAGGGTGTAGGCATCATCCAAACGAGCCGCCAACCGTTCCAGCCTCAGGCGCGGCCTTTCACCATCACCACCAGCGGCAAGCTGCAACCGCAACTGCAACTGCAATAAATCCATCGCCAAACCCCAGGCCTGCTCCGAGGCCGCCTTATCCAGGGCAACCTCCAACAGCTGATCGGCTTGCTCAGGATCGGTGGCGGCAAGCCACTCAGCCGCTTGCCCCCTTCGTCGAGCCCCCGCAGCCCCCTGCAAGTCACCTTGAAGAAGAACGAATGCAGCCTTTTGGGATCGTCCCCGCGACGCTTCATGCTCAGCCAACGTATCGAGGCCATTGCGGGAGCCCGTCAACGTGATTTGGTCGAGAGCCGCCACATTGCCATCGACAAGGCGCCGCAGCGCCAAAGCGGCCTGCGGATGATCCAAAGCAGCAGCAGCAGCCTGCCAACGGAGCGTCAGCCAGCGACGACGCTCATCCCCATGGGCTGGGATGAAGCGATTCAGAACCAACGCGGTTCCTTCCGGCGATCCGCAGGTCAACAATGCGCTTGCATTACGCATCGTGAGCTCAAAGCTTGCTGGAACGGGATGGATGGCCAGCAAACGATCGCGCAGCTGTTGCTTTCGCCGCTTTGTACCCGCCGCCATGGGATCGAGGCAAGCCTTTTCCATGGTGGTGATGGTTCCATCCACCAACAGCTCTCGAAACCGCGCATCACTCCATGGCTGGGGCGCTGCGGCGGGTGGAACGGCACTTAACAGCGTTAAGACCAGTGGAAGAGGGACGAACCCCATGGAAGGCTGCGTTCTACAAAGGAAACCTAAGGGGCTCGCCCCATTCCTTCTACGGACATGGCCATCTCATCAACCCGTCCCCAAGCTCTGCCACCGCTGCGGCGGGTCCTCATCGTGGGTGGCGGTGGCCGCGAGCAAGCCCTGGCCTGGGCGTTGAGCCGCAATGGAACGATCACAACGGTATGGATTGCCCCTGGGAACGGTGGTCCTGAGGGGCAGGCGATCGAGATTGCCGAAATGGACAGCGATGCACTTGTGGCGTTTTGTCGCCAAGACAATGTCGACCTGGTTGTGGTGGGTCCAGAAGCACCCCTCGCGGCCGGAGTTGCCGATGCGTTGCGTTCCGCCGACATCGCCGTTTTCGGTCCTGACGCTGCAGGTGCCCAGCTCGAAGCCAGTAAGGCATGGGCCAAACAGTTGATGCAAGACGCCGCTGTGCCCACCGCTGGGCACTGGTCAGTCCACAGCGAAGACGAGGCCTTGGCCGTCTTGCACAAGGTCAATCGTCCTTTGGTGGTGAAGGCCGATGGTTTGGCCGCGGGCAAAGGGGTGACGGTGGCCGACACAGTGGCCGAAGCGGAAGCCGCCATTCGTGAGGCCTTCCAGGGGCGATTTGGTGACGCCGGATCCCATCTGGTGTTGGAGGAACGACTGCAAGGCCCTGAGGTCTCAGTGTTTGCGCTCTGTGATGGAGAACGAATGGTTCTGCTTCCTCCAGCGCAAGATCACAAACGGCTCCAAGAAGGCGATCAGGGGCCCAACACCGGAGGGATGGGCGCCTACGCACCAGCACCGCTTCTGGATCAAGACTCGCTTCAGGAGATCGAAACGTTGGTGCTCCAACCCACTCTGAAAGCGTTGAAAGACCGCGGAATCGACTACCGCGGTGTGATCTATGCCGGTTTGATGCTCACGGCGACCGGTCCGCAGGTGATCGAATTCAACTGCCGCTTCGGCGATCCCGAATGCCAAACCTTGATGCCCTTGTTAGGCCCCGAATTGGGCGCGGTGCTGCAGGCTTGTGCACTGGGCTGCCTTGATCTCGCGCCAACTCTGACCATCTCAAGGCGATGCAGCGCTTGCGTCGTTGCAGCAGCAGAGGGCTATCCCAACGCGCCCCGCAAGGGCGATGACATCCAGTCCACCCATCAAACCGACGACAGCCATCAACTGTTCCACGCGGGCACCCAGCGCCAGCCTGACGGGCGCCTCACTACATCCGGCGGCCGAGTGCTGGCTGTCGTCGCCCAGGGGGACGATTTTGATGCCGCCTTCGCTGCTGCGTATTCCGACATGGCAGGCATCAACTTCCCTGGAATCACTTACCGTCGCGATATTGGGCATCAGGTGCGCTCAAACCAATGAGCAGCGAGAGCGGAGCAGTCATCGCCGACTGGGCTTTACCTCCAAACGGCGGCCCCCCCACCGACGACAAGACGGTGTGGAAACGCATCGCAGCTTGGTGGGCTGAGTTCACGCTCCAAACCAAACTGCTGGCGATGGCCACCCTCGTGGTGAGCCTGATGATGACCGGCATCACCTTTGTTGCTCTAGCCGGCATCCAACGGGATGCCGCCATGAACGACACCCGTTACGCCAGGGATTTGGGCTTACTGCTTGCAGGCAATGTCACAGAGTTGGTGGCGGATGGCCAAGACCGTGAGCTCGCCAACGTTGCTGAAAAATTTTGGCGCTCAAGCCGAAGCGTTCGCTACATCTTTTTTGCCGACCCAGACGGCGTTATTTATCTAGGTATTCCGATCAGCGCCACGCCGAACGGAGAAGACGGTGAACTCCGCCTGAACCGAAGGCTTGAACTACCGGATGAGCTGAGACGGCGCCCCCAAAATCCTCTCGTTCGTCAGCACCTAACCCCGCAAGGGACTGTGAACGATGTCTTCGTGCCGTTAATTCGCAACGGAACCTATTACGGGGTCCTTGGGTTGGGTGTGAACCCCAACGAAACAGCGCTGGCCAGTGCTGCGTTGACGCGCGAAGTCACCGTGGCGGTCTTCATTTCCATTTGGGTGTTGGTGATTCTTGGAGCTGTGTTCAACGCCCTCACCATCACCCGACCGGTCAAAGAGCTTCTCCGCGGGGTTCGCTCGGTGGCCTCCGGTGATTTCCAGGCCCGCGTAGAACTACCCATGGGTGGGGAACTGGGCGAATTGCTTACGGGCTTCAATGCCATGGCCTCACAGCTCGAGGCCTATGACGAAGCCAACATCGAGGAACTCACGGCTGCCCAGGTAAAGCAACAGTCGTTGATTGCGACCATGGCTGATGGAGCCATCCTCCTTGATGCAACTGGACGCATCGTGCTGGCCAATCCCACCTCACGACGGCTGTTTCGTTGGGAAGGCCGCAGCCTTGAAGGGCAAGAACTCGTGGAGGAGTTGCCTCAATTGCTCTCCATCGAGGTGCACAGTGCCCTGGATGCCCTGTTGTTCAACAGCTCCGACGGGGAAGACTTGCGCTGCAGCGTTGGCGATCCGGCCCGCACCCTTCGAATCGTGATGCAAGCCGTGCGCGATGCCAGTGGAGAGAGCTTGAAAGGCATCGCCGTCACGATTCAAGATCTCACCCGTGAGGTGGAGCTCAATGCGGCACAAAGCCGTTTCATCAGCAACGTCTCGCACGAGTTGCGAACGCCGCTGTTCAACATCAAGAGCTACGTCGAGACCCTGCACGACCTCGGGGACCAACTCACCGAGGAGGAAAAAAAAGAATTTCTTGGCGTTGCCAACGACGAAACCGATCGACTGACTCGATTGGTGAACGATGTTCTCGACTTATCAAGACTCGAATCAGGTCGAACCGTTCAGTTCGAAAAGATGAACTTGCGGCCTGCTATGGAGCAAACCCTGCGGACCTACCGACTGAATGCCGATGACAAATCGGTTGAACTCGAATTAGACGTATCCCCAGATTTACCCGACGTTCTCGGCAATTGGGATTTACTGCTGCAGGTGTTCGACAACCTGGTGGGCAATGCTCTCAAGTTCAGCAGACCTGGAGGCCTGTTGAGCATGCGTGCTTACGCCTGGCCGGATACCTGCCGTGTCGAAGCCCCTATCAGCACCATGACGGAAGGCCCCACGTGCGCCCTCACCTCGCCCTTACCAAGACTTCGGGTGGAGATCGCTGACACTGGCTATGGCATCAGTGCCCAAGATCAAGAACGCATCTTCGACCGTTTCTATCGTGTGGAAAATGCTGTTCACACAGAAGTCGGCACTGGGCTCGGGTTATCCATTGTGCGTGGAATTCTTGATAAGCATGGAGCGCAAGTGTTCATGGTGAGTGAACTCGATGTGGGCACAACATTCTGGTTTGAGCTCCCCCTCGAGCAGGCCGACCTTGATGAACTCGCTCTTCAAGCGGAGCGCCGTTCTCTCAGTGAGTTAAGCGATGAGGAACTCACCGCTTAAGCAGCGGCCGCAAGTGGAGGGGTAGAGATTTCCCTCAATTGAAAGCGATCCAACGCGTCAATCGTCGGACGACATACTTCTCGCGATCCGCGACAGTTCGCTGCGCTCATCGGTGGATACGCGATGGGGCACACCCGAAATAATCCGCTCAAAGTTGGAGAAAGAATCTTTGATCTGCGGACCATTTCCGGTGATCACAAATTCGCGGATGCCCTTGTCATGCCACGAGCCACGCATTTTGAACACATTGAGAGCGCGGGCCATTTCACCGCGAATCTCTACATATTGAAGCAACAGAATGGTGTCAGTAATCGTGGAAATATGGGAATCAGTGATCGAGTGACTCCCCATAAACTCCTCAGATGTATTGGTGAAAAACCCTGCAATTTCCTCCTGTTTTGCATAGCCAGTGACGCCAATTACGAATTGACGAAAGGCGTTATGGCTCACACCACGGGCTAAAGCAGACAAGGAGTCGATCGCCATTCGTGATGGCTTGAATTCACTAATTTCAGTTTTGATGATTTGAAGATGATCCTCCAAACCAGTGGATTCGGGATAAGCACAAATAATCTTCAGCAGCCCGTCCTGCTCCATCTGTTCAAAATCAATCCCCCAGCTACTGCCATTTCGCATTAACTGAGCACGGGATTCCTCATAGGCAAAAAGAATGGCGCGTTCCTTACTGCGGCAGGCATCCTCAATAAACTTGGACACCAACATTGTCTTGCCAGTTCCCGTCGCTCCGGTGGCCAAGATGATTGAGTCTTTAAAGAAACCACCACCGCACATCTCATCCAGCCGGGGCACTCCCGAGCTCACCCGCACATTGGATGAACGTTGGGTGAGTCGCATTGCACCCAGCGGGAAAATACTGATGCCATGGGCACCCATCGTGAAAGGGAACTCCCCTTTCATATGCGTTGTGCCACGCAATTTGAGGATTTCCACCGTGCGTCGACGGCGTTCCCCTTCGAGCACGTTGCGCAGAATCACGACATTGTCGGAAACAAACTCCTCCACTCCGTACCGAGCGATCGGTCCGTATTCATCAATGCGCTCGGTGGTCATCACCGTGGTAACGCCAATTTCCTTCAGCCGAGCAATCAGGCGAAAGATTTCACGACGAACAACAAATACGGCATCATATTGTTGAAAAACTGCAGTGATTGAGTCGATCACAACACGCTTCGCTTTGTATTTGCGAATCGCATAATTGATCCGCTCAATCAGACCCGAGAGATCAAAGCTGCCGGCAACATCCTGCCCATCGGGATCCGGAGAAGCATCCAAGATAAAGAGCTTGTCCTGTTCCACCATCTCCTGAAGATTCCAGCCGAAGCTGGCAGCATTCCGCAGGATGTCCAGCGGTGATTCTTCAAAGGTGACGAAGATACCTGGCTCTTCAAAATGTTTGATTCCATTATGAAGAAAATGCAGTGATAAAACAGTTTTACCGCTGCCGGACGTTCCGCTAATTAGGGTGCTGCGCCCAATTGGCAGCCCACCGTGACAGACATCATCAAAGCCCTCAATCCCCGTTGCGAGCTTCTGGACCTGCATTTGTGACTGACCGCTAGCGGAAGGGAATTGCATAACAAAGACCTATAAAAGAAAATTTAGTAAAAAAGCAACTGTCGGGCTTGAGGCGCACCAGCTCGTTTAAGAATCCATCGTTGCTGAATCGCTCTCCTCCTCATCGGCATCAAGCGAGCTCGACGTCAGTGAGCTCTCCGATAGCTCGTCGTAGAGCAAATCCAAGCCGATCAGAACACGTTCGCGATCGGATAAGTCACCAATAATCCGACGCACCGGAGGCGGCAGAATCTTTGCCAATGTTGGTGTTGCGAGAATCTTGTCCTCTTCAGCCAATTGTGGGTTCTTAAGCACATCAATCACCTTGAGTGCATAAACACCCCGAAATTCAGTTTCGAGAATGTTGCGCAGTGTTTTGAGGGCTCGCATGGAATTGGGAGTATTCCCTGCGACGTACAACTTCAGGATGTATGTCTTGCGTGGACTCATAACAACTCCTCAGAGGACATGGACTGGTCAACGACGGAAGATTGACGGTTTGACGCCATGGCCGACAATGGAATATCAGGTGGGATCGAACGTCGATACATCTCACACAAATGTGCCATTACGTCGAGAAGTGCAAGGCGGTAATCCTGAAGAAAGTCGTTTTTGTGTCCTTCTAACCGTAGTTGCTTCCAAAATTCATCAATCAAATTCACGTGAATCTCCACCGTGCGAGTGATCGGAAGATCACTAAAGAAAGCCGTATTGACGAAACTCTCGAGAGCCTGATTCGAGGCGGCTGGATCACTGAAGTAACTAACCAATAAATCTCTGTAGGTGCGATGCAAGGATTCAATCAATTCCCTGCGCTCATCGGGAGCCAGGCTGCCGAGAAAACGGGATGGATCCCGCTTGTAGAACACCCCCAGATAGCCGAGGCGTTCTTGCAAGCGGCGGGACAAAGTACCGACAGCTTTGGTGGCCGTATCGTCCAGCCGGCCATCCATGCGGCCCTGACGCAAAAATCTTGAAATCGCCGCATCGACGTTGTAGCCCAGTTGTGCGAGTTGATCCTCAGGGAGATGCAATTCCTCTTGGTGATAATCCACATGCCCTTTCACCTCGCCAACGATGACGGCAGGAAACAGGAGTCCTGCTTTCAGCAAGTCCTCCCGTGTATCACCGTCCAGCAGATTCTGCTCGACGACAACCGCATCGAAGTCGTTGTGCCGTGGGGCCAATGTTGAAGCGAGACCTTCCGTTTCGCCAACGGACAGCACCACCGATTCATAGCGATTGGCTGGCAACCATTGACGACAGAGATTCACCAGGGTGGATGAACTGAGGACGAGAGCAACTGTGAGGGCCGGCCGGGCCATCGGACAATTCGAATGTATTGATCCTCTGAATCTTGACGAGTGGGGGGGCTAGAGACGAAGATCTTTGTTTGTCTTTCGATTGCGGCTCAGGCCCAATCGGTTTAATCCGAGCCTGATCGCGTCTTTTAACCAATGGCTGACACAACACCTGCAGTAACAACTGCTCCGGAAACCAGTGATGCCTACGCCATCGTGGAGGCCTCCGGAACCCAGATTTGGCTGCAAACAAACCGTTATTACGACCTGGATCGGCTTCAAGCCGACGTGGATCAAACCTTGAAGTTGGACAACGTCCTGCTCGTCAAGGACTCCAAAGGCACAACGATTGGTCAGCCCTATGTCAAAGATGCCAGTGTTGAGCTGAAGGTGATGGCCCATCGCCGTGGCCCCAAGGTGATCGTTTACAAAATGCGCCCCAAAAAGAAAACACGGCGCAAGAATGGTCATCGTCAGGAACTCACCCGAGTGATGGTTCAGTCCATCTCCGTAGGCGGCAAAGCCATCGGCTAAGTGCTCCAAACCTTTAAATCCCGTCTTCTATTTCTTCCCCATGGCACATAAGAAAGGCACAGGCTCCACAAGAAACGGCCGTGATTCCAATTCCAAGCGTCTTGGCGTCAAGGCCTACGGCGGTGAGTCCGTCACCGCCGGTTCAATCCTGATCCGCCAACGCGGCACATCCGTTTTGCCCGGCGTCAACGTTGGCAAGGGAAAAGACGACACCTTGTTTGCCCTCACCGATGGTTTCGTGAAATTCGAAAGCATCAAGCGAGGCCTACGCAACCGCAAACGCATCAACATCACCGCTGCTGTTTGATTGTTCAGCCCCTTTAGCTGAATTCACCCAATAAATGAAAAGCCCCAGAACGTCATCGTGACTGGGGTTTTTTGATGGCTATCCATTCATTGATTCAAATTTTTTCGTACAACCGGGCTGTAATCAATAAGGGGTGAAACACCTCAAGAAACTGGCCCTGCAGGGTGCGGAAGAAACGATCGATGAGCGCTGGCTCATCGAAGTGAAAGGGATATTCGCCGTTGTTGCCTTTAAAGAAATACCAATTGAGTAGAGCAATGGCATTAGGAGCCATCCGCCCATGAAACTCTCGCAATTGCGCCGATGGATCCGGCAAGTGCTCCAGAACATCCAGACAAACCACAGCGTCAAAACACACATCAGCTGTGCTGCCAAGATCCCGATGCACGGAGAGCTTATGGCTCAGTCCCAGCGCTTCGGCGCGTTGTTGAACGAAGGCCTGATTGTGCGGGTTGAGATCCACAAACCAAACATGATCTACCGCTGGTAAAGCGGCAGCAGAGAGGGCATGGGTTCCGATACCACCACCAAAGTCGAGCACCTGGCCCCGCGCCGCCATCCCTTGCAGTCTCAAGGTGTCAGCGATGTAGTCGGCACTGGAAAGATGCCAGGCCGCCAGCTCAAGCAGATGGCCCGTACCCACCTTGTCTTCATAGAACTCCGTCGCGTCTTCAGGGCGGAACGCACCCGGGTGAAGTTCGGCCAAATCATCCGTGCTGCTGGGTAGACGCGTCTCCAATTCCTCCAACGACAAGGAGAGATAACGGGAAAGGTGGGCCCTCACCTGCAAACCATCCTTCAAGAAGCCATCCACGTTCACATCCAGACTGCTGCGGAGCTCTTGCATGGGATTGCTGGTCCTGTGTCCACTTAGATGCAACAGTCTGAGCTCATGACCTCCACCTGCCTGCGATGCCCCCCTTGGACGGTCCCTTTGGCTTTGTGGTCATCGACAAACCCGCCGGGCTGACATCCCACGCCTGCGTGAGTCGGATGCGGAGAAGCTATGGCCTTCGGCGCGTTGGCCATGGCGGCACCCTCGATCCAGCAGTCACCGGTGTCCTACCCATTGCCCTTGGACCAGCCACGCGTCTGCTGCCCTACTTACCTGGCGAAAAAACCTATCGGGGGGTGATTCAACTGGGTACACGCAGCAGCAGTGATGACCTCCAAGGCGAGATCTTGCAGACCCTTCCATGGCCGGAACTCACCAATCAAGCGTGTCTCGAGTCACTTGTTCCATTCCAGGGAACGATTCAACAACGTCCACCGCAGGTTTCTGCGGTTCATGTCGATGGGGAGCGCGCCCACGCAAGAGCCCGTCGCGGCGAGTCGATGGACCTGCCCGCCAAAACAGTCACCATCGAACGAATCGACCTACTCAATTGGGACCCAACATCGGGCCGCCTGAGCATCGAGGTGCACTGCACGGCAGGAACGTACATCCGTTCACTCGCCCGCGATTTAGGGGATGCCTTGGGCTGTGGTGGCTGCCTGGCAGAACTCACCCGCACCCAAGCCCTTGGCTTTCACATAGCGCAAGCCCATCCCTTGCCGGAATCGGATCAGACGACGGAGCTTCCCCCACCCCTATCGCCACTGGAAGCCTTACAAACGTACCCAACACGGACGCTCACGAGCAGCGAAGAAATCGACTGGCGCTGTGGCCGGCGGCTCAGTCTTGGGGGAAACCTGGAGGGAAGCCTGGCTGACGGTGATGCGGTGGTGGTGTGCAACGCCGACGGCAGCATTGCTGGGATGGGCATAGCCGAAGCGGACCATCAACTGCGGCCCAAGGTGGTTTTTGACGCCGCCGGATAAGAGTTAGCAGGTTCACCAAGCCTGAGTACCCTCCAGACACCCGATATCTCTGCTTCGCCCCGATGGCTGGCCACAGCAAATGGTCACAGATCAAGCGCACCAAAGCGGTGGTTGATTCCAAGCGCGGGGCGCTATTTACCCGCCTTGGACGGGAGATCATGGTGGCCGCAAGAGCTGGGAGCGACCCAGCTGGCAATTTTCAATTGCGAACCGCGATCAACAAAGCCCGTGCGGCAGCGATGCCGGCCTCCAATATTGATCGAGCCATCGCCAAGGGATCAGGCCAAGGCGGGGAAGGAGCTCAACTCGAGGACGTCCGCTATGAGGGATACGGCCCTGGCGGCATGGCCGTCATGGTTGAAGCCCTTACCGACAATCGCAACCGCACCGCAGCAGATTTACGGCTTGCCTTCAGCAAGAACGGCGGAAATCTTGGTGAAAACGGATGCGTGTCCTACCTTTTCGAGCATCGCAGTGAAGTGAGCATCAAGACGGACGCCGGTAGCGAAGAACGCTTACTGGAGAGCCTGCTGGAGCTTGATGCCGATGGATACGACCTGATCGACACAACAACAGCAACCGTTTTCGGACCATTTTCAGCCCTTGAAACCCTTCAAGATGGCCTGCGAAAGCAGGGCTGGAATGTCGAAGAGTGGGGTCACCAATGGGCAACCACCACCAACGTATCGATTAGCGATCCCGATACTGCCAGGAGTTGCCTGAAACTGCTTGATGCCCTGGAAGACCTCGATGACGTCCGTAGCGTCAGCGCCAATCTGGAGATCAAAACGGAGCTAGAGATCGACTGAAGGACCCAACGCACTAAAGGAGCGCCATGGTTGGCCAACATAAAAAGCCTTCCGGTCGACCAAGCTGAACGGGACAAT
>ERZ802831.1686-NODE-1686-length-10654-cov-10.7099_pt1 | contig 10654 bp, 13 predicted proteins | sample MGYA00345655_ERZ802831 | MGnify/ENA primary metagenome ERZ802831 (study PRJEB30503, sample SAMEA104212376) | marine metagenome | biome: Westerlies Biome; feature: [SRF] surface water layer (ENVO:00010504) within the epipelagic zone...; material: water...
GTCGTGCGCATGACCGCGCTCCCCTGGGCCATGCAGAACTGGTGGCGCTTCAGCAAGCCGCTCGTGTTCAAGGGGACTGGCGCTTCAATGACTCCACCCTGATCGTGACCCTGGAACCCTGCCCCATGTGCGCAGGTGCTCTGGTGCAAGCACGCATGGGAACCGTGGTTTACGGAGCTGCTGATCAGAAACGTGGCGGCTTGGGAGGAACAGTGGACTTATCCACTCACATCAGTGCTCACCACAGGATGAGAGTGGTGAGCGGTGTGATGGAGGTGGAGGCTCGCGAACAGCTGGAGAGCTGGTTCAGGCAGCGGCGGCAAGGTTGCCGCTGAAACGCGGCAACTCGGTTTCAAACAGATTGAGCAGCTTGTTCACATTCTCCGGAGTGGAGTTGTAGCCCATCAGGCCGATGCGCCAGATCTTGCCGGCCAGGGAGCCGAGTCCGCCGCCCACTTCAATGCCGTGATGATTGAGCAGATGCTGGCTGAAGGCCTTGCCGTCCACACCCTCGGGAATACGAACGGTGGTCAGAGTCGGGAGACGGCGGTCGGCGGGAACGTGCATGGACAACCCAAGACCTTCCAACCCGCTCCAAAGCATTTCGGCATTGCGACGGTGACGGGCCCAGGCCTGATCAAGGCCCTCCTCAGCGAGAAGGCGCAGCGCTTCACGCATGCCGAAATTCATGTTCACCGGTGCCGTGTGGTGATACACACGATCGCTGCCCCAGTACTTGTTGAGCAGTGACACATCCAGATACCAGTTGGGCACCTTGCCGCTGCGGGACGCCATCTTGGCCTCAGCGCGGGGCCCCATCGTGAACGGTCCAAGACCTGGAGGACAGCTCAAACCCTTCTGGCTGCAGCTGTAGGCCAGATCCACCTTCCACTCATCGATGTAGAGGGGAACGCCTCCCAGGGAGGTCACGGTGTCCAGCAACAACAAGCAGTCATGCTTGCGGCAGAGATCTCCAACACCATCCATCGGCTGGCAAACACCGGTGGATGTTTCGGCGTGCACCATGGCCAGGATGGCTGGCTTGTGTTCAAGCAAAGCCGCTTCGAGCTCCTCAAGGGAGAACCACTCACCCCAGGGCTTCTCAATCGTCTTCACCTCAGCCCGATAACGGCCAGCCATGTCGGCAAGGCGAAGGCCGAAATATCCCTTTACGGCAACCAGAACCGTGTCGCCGGGCTCAATGGTGTTGGCAATGGTGGCTTCCATAGCCGCACTACCGGTGCCGCTCATCGGCAGGGTGAGGCGGTTATCGGTTTGCCAGGCATATCGCAGGAGCTCTTGAACTTCACCCATGAGCTCCACGTAAAGGGGATCGAGGTGCCCGATGGGTGTGCGGGATAAAGCCTGCAGAACGGTTGGATGGGCGTTAGAAGGCCCTGGCCCCAGAAGGAGACGATCTGGCGTAGCAATGGGTGCAAATGCCCTGCGGTGACGATCGTCAACGGGAAGAAGGGAGTTCGTCGTCACCAAAGCCCTGGTCGTTGGATCACTGCCGTGAGCCTACGCAGTCGAGGCGCTGCCCACGGAAGGTCACTACAGGATTGCAACCGTTCAGAAGGGGATTCAGCGTTGACGCACGTTTGTTTCACCCAGGCCCTTGGCCAGGTGGTCAAACGGCTGAAGAACCGTGGTGAGCTGCTCGCGCGAAGCACCCTTCGAGAGCAACATTTCACTCACCACCTCACCCAGCAAAACAATGCTGCGCACCGTGGGGCCGGTTGGAACACCAAGGCTCTTATAGGTGTCATCCAATCCGTTCAACACGCGCTCGTTGAGGATGGTGCTGTCTCCAGCCACAAGGGCGTAACTGGCGTAACGGAGGAAGTAATCCATGTCACGCAGACAGGCGGCTAACCGGCGCGTTGTGTAGGCATTACCCCCAGGCAGAAGCAAATCCGGCTCATCGCGGAAGAGGCGCTGGCTGGCTTCACGCACGATCTCCGCGGCAGAACCGTTGATCAGCTCCACGGCTTGGATCCTGAGGGATGACTCGTCCAGATACGCGTTAATGCTGTCGATGGCCGAGCGATCGAAGTAACGACCCAGCTGGTCATAACGGCCGATCAAACCGCTGATGGCATCGCGCATGTTCCGGAATCCCAGAGAAGCCCCGGCCGGACGCTAACACCGCTGAGCAGGTCAAACCCTTTGGCAGGGCTGCGCTTCCACCAAGTTGACAGAAACGGTTACGGAGCCGACGCGCAGGCTTTGGAAAGTACCCTTTGATACACAATGGTCCCTCGGTGATCTTTACGGTCACCCATACCTGTCGAACAGTAACCACTCATGGCGAAAACCCCCCAGGACGTTCTGCGCCAGATCAAGGATGAAGGCATTGAACTGATCGATCTGAAGTTCACCGATCTGCACGGCAAGTGGCAGCACCTCACTGTCTGTACGGACCTCCTGGAAGAAGAGTCGTTCACAGAAGGCTTGGCCTTTGACGGCTCCTCCATCCGGGGTTGGAAGGGCATTCAGGCGTCTGATATGGCCATGGTGCCCGACCCCAATACCGCTTGGGTCGATCCGTTTTACAAGCACAAAACGCTCAGCCTGATTTGCTCGATTCAGGAGCCCCGCACCGGTCAGCCCTACGAGCGTTGCCCCCGAGCCCTGGCCCAGCGGGCACTCAATCATCTGAACGGCACTGGACTGGCCGACACCGCCTTCTTCGGTCCGGAGCCTGAATTCTTCCTGTTCGACGACGTCCGCTACAACTCCGCCGAAGGCGGCTCGTTCTACAGCGTGGACACCATCGAAGCGGGCTGGAATACAGGCCGCATCGAAGAAGGCGGAAACCTCGCTTACAAGATCCAAGTCAAGGAGGGTTACTTCCCGGTCGCTCCCAACGACACCGCTCAGGACATCCGCTCCGAGATGCTCCTGATGATGGCTCAGCTGGGGATTCCCACCGAGAAGCACCACCACGAAGTGGCCGGCGCTGGCCAACATGAACTGGGCATGAAGTTCGCCCAGCTGATCGAGGCTGCCGACAACGTCATGACGTACAAGTACGTCGTGCGCAACGTGGCCAAAAAGTACGGCAAAACGGCCACGTTCATGCCCAAGCCTGTCTTCAACGACAACGGCTCCGGCATGCATGTGCACCAGAGTCTGTGGAAAGGAGGCCAGCCCCTGTTCTTCGGCGAAGGCACCTACGCCAATCTGTCTCAGACAGCTCGCTGGTACATCGGCGGCATTCTCAAGCACGCGCCGGCTTTCCTGGCCTTCACCAACCCCACCACCAACAGCTACAAGCGCCTGGTGCCCGGATTCGAAGCACCGGTGAATCTGGTGTACTCCGAAGGCAATCGTTCCGCCGCAGTGCGCATCCCGCTCACCGGCCCGAGCCCGAAGGCCAAACGTCTCGAGTTCCGCTCTGGCGATGCCCTGGCCAACCCCTATCTCGCCTTCAGTGCGATGTTGATGGCGGGATTGGATGGCATCAAGAATCAGATCGACCCTGGCGACGGCGAAGACCGCGACTTGTTTGAGTTGGCCGCTGAAGAGCTGTCAAAAATCGCCACGGTTCCTGCATCCCTGAATGGAGCACTGGAAGCCCTGAACGCTGATCGCGGCTTTCTCACCGCTGGTGGTGTGTTCACCGACGATTTCATCGACAACTGGATCGACCTCAAATACGAGGAGGTGCAGCAACTGCGTCAGCGACCTCACCCCCACGAGTTCACGATGTACTACGACGCGTGATCTGCTCATCACCGTTTTCAAGCACCCGCCTCTCATGAGGCGGGTTTTTTTGTGGATGCCTGCAGCCGCGATCCGCCACACCATTCGTTGAAATAGATGTCTCGGTTGAATTCGCGATGGCGTCCACGCCCCTCAGCAAGCTGGCCTACAAGACCCTGCAACAGGGCAAGAGCATCGCTGGGCTGGCCCACAAGGAACTCAGCACCAAGCTGATGGAGCTGATGGCGCCAGAAGCCGTTCCCAGCACGGAGTCAGTTCCTGCAGAGCTACTCAACAACCTTCGCGCCGCAATGGCGCAACTCGAAGAACGCGACTGGGACGAAGCACAGCAGGGCATCTACCCCGAATCTCAGCTGTTTGATGCCCCCTGGCTGGAGTGGGCGAGTCGTTACCCACAAGTGTGGCTGGATCTTCCGTCCACATGGACACGCCGCAAGGAGCGCAACGTCAAAGACCTCCCCAAGCAAACCGATCCGACCCTCTTCCCCGACTACTACCTGCAGAATTTTCACCATCAAACCGATGGTTATCTCAGTGATCACTCCGCTGAGCTCTACGACCTGCAGGTGGAAATTCTGTTCAACGGAACAGCCGACGCCATGCGTCGCCGCGTTCTCGCGCCTCTGAAACGCGGCCTCAAGCACTTTTCAGATCGCAGCCCCGCATCTCTGCGAATTCTGGACATTGCCACTGGAACCGGTCGCACGCTCCAGCAGATCCGAGGTTCCCTGCCCCATGCCGAACTGATCGGCACTGATCTTTCTGAAGCCTATCTTCGCCAGGCCAATCGTTGGTTGAACAACGGCAGTAGCCCCCTGGTGCAGTTGATCAGGGCCAACGGAGAAGCGCTTCCTCTGGCCGATGCCACCCTGCAGGGAGCCACCTGCGTGTTCTTGCTGCATGAACTTCCAGGGGAAGCTCGCCAGAACGTGTTGGATGAAGCCTGGCGCGTGTTGGAACCCGGTGGTGTGTTCGTGCTGGCTGATTCCGTTCAACTTGCCGATTCACCCCAGTTCGGCATCGCCATGGAGAACTTTCGTCGGGTCTTCCATGAACCCTTCTATCGGGACTACATCGGTGACGACATCGAAGCGCGACTGAAGGCTTCAGGTTTTGAGGCAGTCACAGCAGAAACCCACTTCATGACAAGGGTTTGGTCAGCACGGAAACCAGAAGCCCATCAGCCCTGATCGGATTCGCTGACACGATCCCTTGCAGGATTGGCCATCGGCCATAGGGTGAGCTCGATTCCGAAAGGGCTTCCATGACCAATCCCTTCCGGCTTCGATGGCTTCAAGGCTGGACCTTCCAGGTGGTGTTGATGGGAGGTCAGGTACAAGTTGAAGCCCATGGTTTTGGCATCTGCATTCGTTCAGCAGTCATGCCTGGAGAAAGCCCTCATGCGGCCGCGGATCGACTGGTTCTGGCCGAGGACCGGCGCCGTCGCACCATGCGGCGAGCCTGGTTACGCGGTGAGTCGCTTCCTGTTAACGAAGATTCAGGAGCCTCCACGAATCCGACAGAAGAACCAGCTCGCCTGAAGTCTCTCGTTGTTGTTGGACAAGCTCATCAACACTCAGCTGCCTGAATCCGAGTCAACAGAGACCCAAGATCCAAGCAAGAACGACGCCTGCACCACCCCAGCGCAGACCGTTCCAGAAGGTTTTTCCGGACAATTCCGGTGCGTCCCAACCAACGGGTGGTGGATCGATCAGTTGCTGGGCCAGCCGGCGGCGTTGCTGCCAACGGCGGCCTGCGGCACTGCGTTGGCCTCGATGTTGACATTGCCCCTGAACCATCAGACGGGACACCCGTGCCATCCAACGAAGCTTCTGGCGGCGTTGTGAGCGACGCTCCTCCATCAAATCGCACCTCCTTCCTCGAAACTAGGTCGATCCGTATTCAGTTCCATGCCCGCATCGAACAACTCGTGGCCTGAACCGGTTCCCTCCAAAGCGGGTGAGTTGCATCAGTTGCTCCGTATCGGAGACCGCGAATGGCATCAACTCAAAAACAACCGAAAGCGCCGGAGCGCTGAGCTCCTCGCTTCAGCTCTTGTGCAACTGGTGAATCAAGGGGATCCAGAAGATGTCGAGCAGTTGACAGAACAGGCTCTGGGCTGGATCCGTGGAGAACTCAAGGATCCTGGCTGTCCACGGCACTAACAGGGCGCCGGCAGGCCAACTGGAGTCGATTGCCGCGGCGGCTCCAACGCACATCGTCGAAACATTGATGAATCAGGAACAGTCCACGGCCACTGCGGGCATGGGGTTCATCGGGGAGAGACGGCTTGCGAGCATTGCTCGGCAGTCCACGGCCCTCGTCTTGCACCTGCCAGACCAACCAATGGGGCGTGAGGATTCTCCGAACCCGCAAGGTTTTGGAGGGATCCTCGTCATTGCCATGACGAACGGCATTCACCAGAGCTTCATGCAACCCAAGCTCAACCCGTTGGCTGGTGAACGCACACCCGACAGGTTCAGTGAGCAACTCCAGCAGAGGAGACAACTGCAACGTTGAAGGCAGTGTGAACTCTGACCATCGAAACCGAGATGGCGGCACGCTCCAGACCGACACTCACCTTGTCGAACTTACCGTTTCTATCGAGGTCCGTCAGGTTCGTCTTGACACCAAAGCGGGATGATTGAGCAATGAATCCATCAGGCGGACGCCGCGCAGCTGGTTGATCAACGGCATGTGCCCTTCGGGAGCATCGATGGCCCATGTGAACGCACCTGGATAACGCGTCCACACCCCTTCATTCTTCCAACCGATTCTTGGCCAAAGGCGCTCGTAACGACCATCGAGAGCGCCGAGAAGCCTTGCCTGGGAGCTGAAACCGAATCGTCCCTGGGAGTAAACAGTCCACAGGCGATCGAGGCAGACCAAATCAGTGCCCGACATGGGCGCTACCTCGCTGAAATAAACGTATCCACGCTTGACAGCCGCTTCACCGGCAAGTTCACGCAGCACCTGACTTGTGATTCGATCCGCCTCTTCGAATTGCTGCTGAAGCAGGGCTGTCTGCAGAGAGGTGTAATCAATCCCCACAGCGGAATCGGCAATCAGCCAGCAGCCATTCTTCCCAGAGACAAGCTGAGCAAGCGACTCCGGGCGTTGCTCCTGAACGACCTGAAGGATCCAGCCAGGCGCCCAATCATCACCGTTTGGATCAAACGGCATCAGCAAAGACTCCCCCAGAGACAGGAGATCGTCGATCCGAGAGGGAATGGTTTTGATGAAAGGTCTGCGTTGACGCGCTGAACCCTTGGCAAAACGATCGAGCAGCTGCTCAGCGCTCTGGGTGGTGGCTGGGGTGGAACCGGAAAGCATGAGTCGCAACCGGCCCTGACTGGCTCGGCGTTGGCCCACTATGTCAGGCATGGGAGACAGCCACGCCATCAGCATCGAGCAGTTGCGAAAGGTCGGTGGTCCTCTCGTCGACGTTCGCAGCCCTGGGGAGTACGCCCAGGGCCATTGGCCTGGAGCCATCAACATCCCTCTGTTCAGCGACGCGGAGCGCGCTGAGGTCGGCACGACCTACAAAAGGGAGGGTCGGCTGCCTGCCATCCATCTCGGACTGGCCATGACCGGCCCCAAGCTGAGTCACCTGGCCAAGGAGCTCGACAAGCTGCGGAATCAAGGAGATCCGAGGATCTACTGCTGGCGCGGCGGGATGCGCTCAGCCAGCGTGGCGTGGCTTGCCGAACAGATTGATCTGAAACCAACCCGTCTTGATGGCGGCTACAAGAGCTATCGCCGATGGGTGTTGAGTCGGTTTGATCAGCCATGGCCGCTGCGCATGATGGGTGGCCGAACTGGAACAGGTAAAACCGATTTGCTTCTGGCCCTCGAACAGCGGGGTGTTGCTGTGATCGATCTGGAAGGGTTAGCGCATCACCGCGGCAGCAGTTTCGGTGGGCTTGGACTTCCGCCGCAGCCCAGCACTGAGCACTACGAGAACAAGCTCGCTGAAGTTCTGGATCGCCACCAACTCGCCCAGGCCCGATCGATCTGGCTCGAGGCAGAAAGCATCCAGGTAGGCCGTTGTCGTATTCCCAAGGGCTTGTTCGATCAGATGCAACAAGCCCCGGTTTTGGAGATCCAGCGCAACCTGGACGAACGGGTGAAACAGCTGGTTCAGGTGTATGGGCATCAGGGCGGAGAGCTCCTTGCCGACGCCACGCAACGCATCAGTCGCCGGCTCGGGCCCCAACGCACTGCGGAAGCCCTCAAAGCGATCGAACAGAGCGATTGGTCTCAGGCCTGTCGCGCCATGCTGGATTACTACGACCGCTGCTACGACCACGAACTGAAACGTTCAGCCGGTCGGATCAGTATTGATCTCTCCGGCCAAGATCCTGATCAGGCTGCCGACAAACTGATTCAACTTGGTCACGTGGAAGCCGACTAAGATCGCCCTCTTTGAAAAGGGGGGGCATGGCCGACTCGACTGCGAAAGCTGCCATTCAGTTTTTCCGCGGCGTGGATGAACCCGTGGTGCCAGACATCCGTCTCACCCGGAGCCGGGATGGCCGAACCGGCCAAGCCACGTTCGTCTTCGAGCAGCCCCAAGCTCTTGCTCCGGAAACCTTCGGCAACATCGGTGGTATGTGGATGGTGGACGAAGAGGGCGAGATGGTGACCCGGGAAGTGAATGGCAAGTTTGTGAACGGCAAACCGAGTGCCCTGGAAGCCACCTACACCTGGAAAACCGAACAGGACTTCGAAAGATTCATGCGTTTCGCCCAGCGTTACGCCGATGCGAATGATCTGGGTTATTCACAGAACCAGAATTCCAATCAGACTGAAGCCGGCGACGACCAACAAGATTGAGACTGCCCCAATGGCTGTCCTTAACAGCCTTGATTGCAGCGATCACCTTGTTGTGGTCGCTTCGCGAACTTCTTCTTCTGTTGTTCGCATCAATTGTGCTGGCGATGGCCCTGTGCACATTGGTGGGCATCTTGCGTCATCGGTACCCGATGCAGCGCCCTCTGGCCTTGGCGCTTTGCCTGGGAGGACTGTTGTTGCTCTTGGCCGGGGCTGCAGGAGTCGTTGTGCCTCCGTTTCTGGAGGAGTTTTCACTGCTGCTCCAGAAGCTGCCGCAAGCTGGGCAGACCTTATTGCGCCTGGGGATCGACTGGTTTGACGGTGTGAGCGAAGCCATCTACGGCACTGACGCATTTCCTGACCTCAACCCACTTCCACTGAACGATCCACGCCAACTTGTGCCCGACAGCTCTTCTTTGGCTGCGGGAGTGAGCAGCGGCTTGCTGAGCCTGCTTGGAATCGCAGGCAACCTTGGCAATGGTGTGCTCCGCCTGCTGTTCGTGTTGGCGGTTGCCTTGATGGTCAGCATTCAGCCGCAGGCCTATCGAAACGTGGGTCTTCAACTCATCCCCTCGTTTTATCGGCGGCGTGGGCGCCGAATTCTCGATCAATGCGGGGAGGCACTGAGCAGCTGGATGGTGGGTGTGCTGATCAGCTCGTTGGCGGTGTTTGTGCTCTGCAGCATTGCCCTTTCAGTCTTGGGAGTGAAACTCGTTCTGGCCAATGCACTGCTGGCTGGATTGTTGAACGTGATCCCCAACGTTGGGCCAACAATGAGCACCATTTTCCCGATGGCCGTTGGCCTGTTGGATGCTCCCTGGAAAGCAGCTGCCGTGCTCGGGGCCTACATCGTGATTCAAAACATCGAGAGCTATGTGATCACGCCATCGGTGATGCACCACCAAGTGAAACTCTTGCCGGGGCTGACCTTGGCCGCTCAATTTTTATTCACTGTTCTGTTTGGCCCCCTTGGCTTGCTGATGGCACTTCCCCTGGCTGTTGTGTTGCAGGTCATCATCCGGGAGGTGCTGATTCATGACGTGCTGGATCGCTGGAAACGCCTCGAGCCTGCACGATGACGGCAGGAACATTTCTCGTTCCTCTCACCCTGGTGGTGTTGGTGCTGCTCATCTGGCACCTGCGCTGGGTCCTTCTGGTGCTGTTTGGTGCCGTTGTGGTGGCCGTGGCTCTGGATGTGTTGATTGCCCAGGTTCAGAAGCGAACTCCACTGAAAAGACCACAAGCCTTGGCTGCAGTGCTGGGAATTTTGCTGATGGCCGGGGGGTTGCTGGGTCAACTTCTGGTTCCCGAACTGATCAGCCAGTTCCAGCAACTTGGGCGAGATCTACCGGAACTGTTCAACAAAGTGTCGGAACTGCTGAACAGCGAGCCACGCCTGGCCGAGCTCAATGATGCTTTGGGTGAAGGGCTCAATATGAAAGGCCTCCAACCACTGCTTGGCTTTGCTGGAGGTGCAGCGAATTCCGTGATTCAGCTGTTGCTGATGACCTTGCTTGCCGTTCTGCTGGCGCTGGATCCCAGTGCTCACCGGCGCATGGTGGTGGCGGTGACACCGCGCCCCGCCCGCCAGCAGATGGAGCGTTTGCTTGATGAATGCAGGCAAGCGTTGGGAGGGTGGCTCAGCGGAATGACCTTGTCGGCCACCACTGTGTTTCTGCTCACCTGGGGAGGCCTGTTGCTTCTGAAGGCCCCACTGGCTCTGCTTAGCGCTTTGATCTGCGGATTGCTGACCTTCGTTCCCACCATTGGACCAACGGCTGCAACGCTCCTGCCTACGGGATTGGCACTGCTGCAATCACCCCAATTAATGGTGTCTGTGCTCGTATTCCGACTGGTGTTACAAAATCTCGAGGCGTTTTTGCTGACGCCACTTCTGTTGCGCAAAACCGTGAACTTGCTCCCGACAGTGGCCCTGATGGCACAGCTCAGCCTCGGCGCCCTGCTGGGACTCCCCGGCGTTTTACTGGCCCTCCCACTCGTGGTAGTGCTTCAGGTACTGATGCAGCGCGTTGTGGTACAACAAATCATGGACCGTTGGACCACCAATTAACTAGAAAAATGATTGCAATAC
>ERZ802831.1688-NODE-1688-length-10650-cov-15.5795_pt1 | contig 10650 bp, 11 predicted proteins | sample MGYA00345655_ERZ802831 | MGnify/ENA primary metagenome ERZ802831 (study PRJEB30503, sample SAMEA104212376) | marine metagenome | biome: Westerlies Biome; feature: [SRF] surface water layer (ENVO:00010504) within the epipelagic zone...; material: water...
ACTGTATTTTTATATTTAAAATCTTTATTCATATTTAAAATTATGCTACTTTATTGTTAATAGATTTTTAATTCAATAAAAATAATGAGGGCTTATGGTAGAGATTGAACAGTTTTTTGAAGATTATGAGGTTGGATATATTCGGACAACTATGGGTAGGACAATTACTGAAACAGACATTGTAACACATGCTATGCACTCAGGAGATTTTTATCCGCATCACACAGATGCAGAGTTTGCTAAAAAAGGACCATTTGGTCAACGGATTGCTCAATTCAGTTGCACATTCTCAATCGGTATTGCTCTTACCGCATCTATTGTTAACAAAAGAGCATTTACTTATGGCTTTGAAAGACTTCGTTTTCCAAATCCTGTTTTCATTGGAGATACAATTCATACCAAAGTCACAATTAAAGAAAAAAAAGATGATCCAAAAAGACCTCAATATGGTCAAGTAAATGAAGCGTGCGAAATTTTAAATCAAAATGAGAAGTGTGTTTGCTACTCTGAGCATATTTTGCTAGTTGAAAGAAAAAAAGTCTAAAAAGCGCTATACTTTATATATGCTTCCTGAGGATCCATCCCTTCACGAATAGATTTTCTTACTTTTGATTCAGTATTTATAAGTAACTCAGATTTTTCTAGTATATCTATAACGTTATTCTCAGGAATAATTACAACTCCATCAATATCAGCCATTACGTAATCATTATTATTAATAATCACATCACCAATTGTAATTTGCTCTTCTAATACATCAGGTTTCCAGTACCCAACAACATCTTTTGGAGTATTAAATTTCGACCATACAGGAAAATTTATATTATTTATGAATTCAACATCTCTGCATCCACCGTCAGCAATATAACCACGTATATTTTTTTTTAAAAGATATTCGGCAGAAAGTTCACCCATGAAAGCAGCAATATTATCATTAGGTTGACAAATTAGTATTTTATCAGTTGGTGCTTTTGATAGCATGCCCGTCCAAGCTAATAATGTTTCGTGATGAGAGTAAGAAGTGTTAGCACTTCCTTGAATGGTAAAAACTTGACCACCTATTTTATGTTCTGGTTTCAAAGGTTTAATTGATGGATCTAAAACAAAATTCTTAAAACCCGCGTCACGCATTACATCATGAATGACACTACTAAAACATTTTGTTAATCTATCTGATATAGAATTTGATTTACTTAATTTTTGATCTGTCACAATGCCTTACCAGTTTCATCATCAAATAAATATGTTCTGTCTAAATTAAGAGCAAAGTCCAATTCATCTCCAGCTCTGACAAGTTCAGGCGTAAACATTCGACTTACTATTTCTATTTTACCAAAATTAGTAAAAATAAGGGTTTCAGTTCCAAGAGGTTCTGATAAATTTACCTTAGATTTGTAATCCCAAGATTGAGATGGTTTGTTTCCAAATTTAAGAGGAACAATATCTTCTGCTCTAAAACCAAAAGATATTTTTTGACCCTCTTTAACTATATCTTGTTTTGACAGAGGTACAGGAACACTTATTCCATCTTCAGTTTTCATTACATACTTTCCGGTTTCTTTTTCAATAGTAGATGAAATCATATTCATAGATGGTGATCCAATAAATGTTGCAACAAATTTTGTAGCAGGTGTTTCAAATAATTCTAAAGGAGTTCCAATTTGCTCTATGATACCATCCTTCATGATAACAATACGATCTGCCAAGGTCATTGCCTCAACTTGATCATGCGTCACATATACAATAGTAGTTTCAACTTTTTGATGAAGTCTTTTAATCTCTGTACGCATTTGGTTACGTAATTTTGCGTCTAAGTTAGATAAAGGTTCATCAAATAAAAAAACATCTGGCCTTCTTACAATTGCTCGACCCATAGCAACTCTTTGTCGCTGACCTCCTGATAGTTGTGCCGGTTTTCTCTGTAAAAATTCTTCTATATCTAAAATACCCGCAGCTTCAGCAACGCGTGTATCTATGTCTATTTTTTTCATACCAGCAATTTTTAAAGAAAATCCTAAATTTTCTTCAACGGTCATGTGAGGATAGAGAGCATAGTTTTGAAAAACCATTGATACATTTCTCTCTCTTGGTTCAAGTTCGTTAACTGTTTTCTCACCTATAATAATCTTTCCCTCATCAATTTCCTCTAAACCTGCAATCATGCGTAATGTAGATGACTTTCCACAACCTGAAGGACCTACAAGTACTAAAAACTCATTATCACTAATTTCTAAATCAATTTTTTTAACAGCTTCAACATCACCATAAAATTTTGAAACTTTCTCAAGAGTTACTTTTGCCATTATCCCTTTACTCCTCCAAATGTTAAACCTGAAACTAAATGTTTTTGCACCATAAATGTTAAAATGAGTGCAGGTATGATAATAAATACTGCCAATGCACACATACCTGGCCAATTAATTGTAAACTGTGATGTAAAATCCATTAAGCCAACAGTAAGTGTTTTTGAGTCTGTACTTCTTGCTAAGTTTGACACTATTGCAAATTCATTCCAAGATATTAAAAAAGCAAATATGCCCGCAGAGGCAATTCCAGATTTTGATAATGGTAATTCAATATGCCAAAATGCCTGAAGACGAGTACATCCATCCGTCATCGCAACTTCTGACATTGCTCTTGGTATTTGACGAAAGAAACCATCAGTAAGCCAGATTGTAAAAGGTACATTCAACGCAACAAAAACTATTATAATACCTAAGTGTGTGTCTATTATTCCTATTTTAGAAAAAAGTATAAAAATTGGTAAACTAAGTGATATGCCAGGGATAGCTCTGGTCAGCATAACTAAAAAAAAGTAAGTATTTTTCCCCTTAAAATTATGTCTTGCAAATGCATAACCACCAAGAGTGCCAATGAAAACAGCAATAGATGTGCTAACTAATGATATAATTAGAGAGTTTCGAAGGTAGCTTAAAACAGGAACTTTACTTCTTCCCATTGACCCTTCAGAGCCACCAAACAACATTGTTTCAAATTGGTTAAAGCTTAAATTTCTTGGTATCCAAACGGCAGGCTTTGCCATAATATCTACCTGAGGCCTAAAAGCAGTTATCACAACCCATAAACCAGGTGTCATAATGAGTATAATTAATAAAATTGCACTCATCCAAATTAGTATATTATTTATCTGTTTTTTAGTCATAACTTAAAATTTTTCTTGCCTCCATTAATTTGTAAAAGAAAAAGAAAGTGAAAGCTATTGATAGAAAGATAGAGATATATGACATAGCATTTGCTAATCCCATTTTTGCATCTACGTATCCAGTTCTTGAGATTAGAGTCCATAACAATTCAGTTCTTTTAGCTGGACCACCTCCTGTCATCATTTGTACAATGTCATATGCTCGAGCAACATCTAAAGATCGAATAGTCATGGCAATGAAAATAAAGGGCATTAAAAAAGGGAGTGTAATATTTTTAAAAACCTGCCATGAGTTACATCCATCAACTTTTGCAGCTTCTATTGGATCTTTTGGAATACCCATTAAACCTGCCAAAAGTAAAATTGCAAAAACAGATGTACTTGACCAAATTTCTGCGGCCATTATTGACATATTAGCTAAGAAAGCATCAACCAACCAAGGTTTTGGACTGACTCCAAATTCCCTTAAAAAATTATTTAATAAACCAATGTTATCATTAAAAATATATTTCCACTGAAAGCCAACTAAGATTGGAGAAAACATCATTGGAAACATCATTAGTGTTCTTAATGTTTTTTGTGCGTAAGTAATTTTATTTATTAATAAAGCTATACCGAGTCCGAATACTAATTCCAAATTAAGAGCTATAGTTAGGAATAAAACAGTTCTGCCAAAGGCAACCCAAAAATCATAATTACCAAATAATCTTTCATAGTTTCTAAAACCTACAAATTTATAAAGTGTATCAGGTCGTGTTAATTTAAAAGGAGTAAAGCTAGTCCATAAAGATATTAGTAAAGGAAGAAAAACCACACATACTAAAACTATTACTGTTGGTAATAACAAAACCCAAGGACCATTAAGAAATTTTTTCATGTGAGGATAGTTTCCTAGCTCTAATATAAAAGAAGAGCTAGGATAATTTTATTTAGAAGTAACCTGCATCTTCCATAATTTCAGTAGCTTTTTTTGAAGCAGTTTCTAATGCTTGCTCTGGTGTTTTATCACCTAGTATAGCTGCCTGAAGTTCTGGATATAGCACGTTAGTAAACTCAATCCACTCAGGAATTAGTGGAGGAGTAAAAGCGTCTAAAGATAATGATTGTTTAAAAGTTTCAAATACCATTAACATAAACTCATCACCCTCAGCTTCTTTTTCTGCAATTATTGCATCCCAGATTGCTGGTCTTGTTGGAGATAAACCTCCTCTTGCTTCAATCATTTGAGCTTTATTACTTGTTAAAGCCCACATGAAAGATGCAGCAGCATCTTTGTTAGGACAAGTTTCAGTCATTGAGAATGTATGTGAACCAGACCAACCTGTTCTTAATCCACCAGAACCCATAGGAGCTCTTATTAGACCAATATCACCTGCAACTTTTGAGTTTTCTGGATCATTAAAGAAACCAGCCCAACCTGCCCAGTCAAGATTCATAGCAATTGTTCCACTAGCAAATCCTAGACCAGTATCATCCCATAAATAGTTTAATACTCCTTCAGGAACAGCTTTTGCATTATATAAATCTATGAACCATTCTAGTGACTCAACACCTGCATCCGAATTAAAAATTGGACGATAGTCTTCATCAAACAATGCACCACCATTAGCTACAACTAATTCATAGAAACGACCTGCAATAGCTTCCTCCTTACCAACATACTGAGTTCCGTAAAAGTCAGGTGGGTTTGAGAAAAATATTGATTGGTCTTTAACTTGATCCCAAGTATCAGGGGGAGTTAAATCATAGCCATATTTTGCTTTGAAATTAGCTTTATTATCAGCATCTTCATACAAACTTTTTTGATAATACAAACTGCTTACATCACTGTGTCTTGGCATTTGAACAAGTCTTCCATCAACGGTAGAGTGCTCCAGTATTAGTGGCGTATAATCAGCCAAAACAGAAGCTGGCATAATACCATTTAAATCAGTATAGATACTACCGTATTGAGCGGCAAAGCTTGTGTGATTTGAAGCTACACAAAAATCAAGGTTGCCAGATGCAATATCTTTTTTGATTTCTTTATCAAGTTCAAAGTGGTTTTTTTGAGTAACAATTTCAATTTTACCACCTGTGTTTTCTTCCCACCACGGAATTACTTCATTGTATAAATTTTCGTATTGACCTCCTCCAATGAGCTTCACTCTAAGTGTTACTCCATTGTAGTCACCCCAAAGTTCAGTTTCAGCTTTTGCAGAAACAGTCCCAAAAAGTGTAAAAAAGAAAGCCAAACTAAGAAATATTCTTAACATTTTTCCTCCATTATAATTAATTAATTAATATAATTCATATTAGATAAAAAAGAATAAAAAGCAAAGATCTTTATATATAAAAAATATATTTATATATAAATTTTATTTGAAGTATCGCTAGGTCTCAAAAGACTAATAACCAAGACTTTTGGATAGCTTTAAAGCTTGAGCCTTTAGAAGATTGGTTGTCTTAATCAAGCTGAGATCATTTTGAAAGTTTCTATTTATTCTCTGAAGAAATGGTATCGTTACGGCAGCTATAGCCTGACTAGTATGGTCAAAAATAGGCACACTTATATTTGTTACACCATCAATTTGTAAACTTTTAACAACCTCACATTTATTTTTAATTATTTCATGAACGATTTTAGATGAAAATTTTTTTTCTAAAATATTCAACGATAAATTATTTTTTTTCTTTTGTAATTTTATAAAAAGTTTTCTTCTAATTAAACGTCTTTGTCTTTCCTCTTCAGTTTGGAAGGCTAATAAAACTCTTCCAGAAGAAGTTTCCAATAAATCAAATGTTGAACCTGTTTTAACAGAATAATTAAAAGATGAAGGACTATCAACTTGACCAATTACTAAAAGCTTTCCTGCATAATATATTGATAAATGGACTGAATGGTTACAAAGTTGCGCAACTTCTCTCATCATAGGAAGTGATTTTTGCATTAAATTTTTAACTGGCTGATGTTGTGATGATAGCTGTAACAATTTAAAAGTTAGTTTGTATCGTTCTGTATCTTCATCTAACTCAATGTAATTCCTTAATGCTAAAATATTCAACATTCTATATATTTCATTAACAGATCTATTTAATTCTTTTGCAATTTCGGCTTGGCTAAATCCAATTGAAGACTTTGATAAAAGTTCAATTATATCAAGTCCTTTTTCAAGAGCAGGTGCACTATAATTTTTTTTTACCTTTATCATTATTTTAGTAATTAATTTTTGTACCTGGCAATTTACTTGATTCTAAACATGCGTATACAACTGCCATTGTTTCATAAGCATTATCAACTGAATGTAATAATTCAGAATCTTCTCCAGATGCAAACCTTTGAAGGCTCGACATAGTACCTATAAAGGCATCAGGAAACCAAGTTCCAACGTTATTAACTTTAGTCCAACTAACACCATCAGTGCTTATTTCTATTTCTTCTGGCTCTCCTTCAGGATAATTTAATAAGAGTCCAAGCTTTATATATGCAGCCCCTTTAAGACCCTCAACTCTCGCATAAGCATGGGAGTGTTTCATACCGTGTACGTCAGTATCATGAGTATGATTAATTGATAAACAGCATCTTATATCTCTATCGTATTCTAATATAAAACTAGATCTTGCATCAGCTAACTTAGGAACACTTGGGTGCTTTATAGATTTACAGTGAACACTTTTAGGATTACCCAAGACAGAACGTATCCAATCAAGATAATGTATTGAATGTAATGGTACTTCAACATTATCTAACGTTTCCAAAAATGGCCAAAGGTGCCAAGGCGTTTTTACGCTTAAGCTAATTTCTAATTCTGTGATATCTCCAATCATACCTTTACTTATAGCATCACGAAGAGCAATCATCATGGGACTAAATTTTAATTGTAAATTTACACAAGCTTTAATATTTTTATCTTTAATAAGTTTTTTAATTTCAGACGCATCTTCCATGCTATTACCCATAGGTTTTTGAAGTTGGCATATAGAATTTTCTGGAATTTTTTTTACAATATCTAATAAAACTTGAGGGGGGACGGCTATATCAAAAACAACATTATTTTCTGATAATGCTTCTTCTTCAGAAGCATATATTTTTTGTATATTAAAATCTTTAGCACATTTTTCTGCTTTTTCTTTTAGTGGATCAAATATGCCTACCACTTCAAAACCTGCTTTTTTATATGCTGGAAGATGCGCATCACTGACTATCCCACCAGCACCAATTATTACAATTGGCAGGGGTTTTTCAGGCATTGGTAAAGTGGTTGCCAAATTTGTAATTTGTGTAGATGTAAATTCAACCATAAAATCTTGTAATTAGTTTTATATTTAAAATCAAACTTTATATTTGAATTTATTAGTACATTTTGATTATATGAGGTTTAGATTTAAATAATAATTTTCTACATATTGTGATTAATTCACAGAAAGGAAAACATGGCTACACAAAGATACGGGATGGCGGTTAGACTTAAAGATGAAAAAAGAGAATACTATATTGAAAATCATGCTAATGTATGGCCAGAAGTCCTCGAGGAATTAAAAAAAATAAACATAAAAAATTATAGTATATTTTTAAAAGAAGATTTTATGTTCGGTTATTTAGAATATGATGGAGATAATTTTGATGCAGATATGGGACAAATGCAAAATATTCCAATTGTCGATAAATGGACGAAATTGATGATTGATTGTTTTAATCCTTTTCCAAACAATGAGGATAATAATTCATGGACAATGATGGATCAAATCTTTTTCATGGAATAGGATGAGTGTTTTAGTTACAGGAGGTCTCGGTTTTATTGGTTCAAATGTTGTTTTACAATTATTAAAAAGAGATATTTCAGTTATTGTTGCCGATTTAGAAAATAAAAAAAATAAAGAAAAACTTTTAAATAAAATTAGCAAAATTGGTAAAACGCCCAATGGTGTTACCTTCGAAAAACTAGACATTACAAATATTGATAATTTAGAAAATATATTTTCTTCTTATAAAATTGATTCTGTAATAAATCTTGCATACGGAATTGGAGCTATTTGTGAAGAACAACCATTACTCGCAAGTAAAATAAATATTGTTGGAACCACATCTATATTTGATATGGTTGTTAAGCATAATATAAGACGTTTAGTATTCGCAAGCAGTGAAACAGTATACGGTGAAAAGCAGTCTGTATATGGCCAGAGAGCTTTAACTGAAGAGGACTTTACGGGTATTAATAATCATTTTTTTACATACGGAGTAATGAAACTTCTTAATGAATTCATGGCTGAAAAATATATAAAAAAACATGGATGCAGTATTGCCTATACCAGACCTTCAGTAGTGTTTGGTTTTGGGAGGCAAAACACTGCTTTAAATTGGGCAGAAGAATTTGCCTCAAAACCAGCTTTGGGTCATGCCGTAGACTTGCCTTTTTCTAAAAATAACAGAGATAATTGGATTTATGTTGAAGACTGTGCAGAACAATTAGTAAGATTGTGTTTAAAAGATACGCTTAATTTTTCTTGTTTTAATACTGGTTCCCAAACAGTTGATGGTTATGAGTTAGAAGAAACGGTAAAAAAATTGATTCCTGAAGCTCAATTAAACTTTCTTAAAGAGCCGTCCTTTACACCTCTAATTGATGATCAGGATGATAAAAGAATTAGAAAAGAAATTAACTTTAATCCAAGATCTTTTGCAGAAGGAGTAGAGTGCCTTATTAAAGATGTTAGAGATTCACAATAGAAGGATGATGATATGAAATTTTTAACTACCGTAACAGGAAGTTATCCAAGAAAAGATGTTCAGAAAGACACATTAAGAAAATCAAGTGTAAGTGATGAAGAGGCACTTGAGATGATTAAATGGGCTGTTAAAGAACAGTCGGACTTAGGTCTTGATATAATAACAGATGGTGAGGGCTATAGAGAAAATATGTATTGGTTCTATCAATTACGAACAGACGGGGTTGATGCAGAAAATAAAAAATATAAACATTTTTCTACAGGTGGATCTATGGAAAAAGTAGATCTATCAAAGACTCATGGCACTAAAGGTTTTGGTATAGAGTGTGCAGTTATTAAAGATAAAATCAAAAATCTGGATACAAAATTAGCTACAAAATGGAAAACAGCAAGAAAAAATACCCCTGAACATATTCAAGTAAAACAAACAATAACAGGGCCACATATGCTAGCACGATTTAGCGTAAACGAACGAACAGACTTGTATCCCAATGATCAAGCCCTAGCGATGGCTTATGCTGATGTGATTATTGAAGAATTAAATAAAGTTTGTAATGAGGGTTGCGATTATATTCAATTTGATGAACCTGTTTGGACAGAGAATGTAGATGAAACAGATTGGGGAGCAGACGTGCTTAATTACATCATAGAAAAATTTCCTAATGTAAAGTTTAACTTACATATATGTGGAGGTAACGCGCATCGTAAAAGAGGCTTCTTCGGAAGATATACTGATATGATCACTTCTTTTAAAAAATTGAAAATAAATGAGATTCATTTAGAGCATTGCAGTCTTCATTACCCGATGCTTGATATTTTCAAAGAATGGGACTTTAATGGCGCTCTATCTGCTGGAGTTGTAGATCAAAGAATAGATACCACTGAGACATTTAATGATATTCATGAAAACACCAAACCGTTATTAAATTTTTTTGAGTCAGATAAAATTTTATTAACTAGTGAATGTGGTTTGGGACATGTACCTATTGATATTGCAAAAGCAAAAATATCACAACTTGTTGAGGCGGCAGCAAAACTAAGAAAAATATATTAGATTGTTACGTTATAAATTTTTTGAGCATTAAGATTAGCAATTGCATTAGCCTCATCTTCAGACAGGGCTCCAAGTATATTTCTTGTAACAGCAATCCATTCTTGAATTCCCTTACCAAGATTTACAACAGGCCAATCACTTCCCCAAACCATTCTATTAGGGCCAAAACAATCTAACGCATGGTCAACATAGGGTTGAATTGTTTCTTGAGAAGAAGTTCCTGGAGCACAATAAGCCATTAATCCAGATAGCTTACAAATCACATTAGGTAATTCTGATAATTTTTTAATGTCCTTGCCCCACTGATCTATTTCACCAGCAGCTATAGAAGGAACACCACAATGGTTTAAAACTAAATTCATTTCATCACAATTTTTGGCAAAATCATAAGCTACTGATAGTTGTGTTGGAAGATAACAAATATCAAATGGCTTTCCAGCTTCACCAATTTTTTTTACATTGTTGATAAACGTTTGAGCCTGAGAAGTTTCATCAGGCATAACATGCAAAATACGTCTATAACCAGCAGCATTCATCTCGAGAGTTTTTTCAAACCAACTATTAAATTCATTATCATCCTCAGGTCTAATAGAAACAATTAAACCCTTGATATTATTATTAGTATCTTTGGCTAATCCATGAACATGCTGAGCTTCACTTTGATAATCAGGGTCATCAACTCCTGTTTCCATAAATAGTGTTCCACCTATTCCAAGTCCCTCTGTAA
>ERZ802831.1691-NODE-1691-length-10648-cov-13.5349_pt1 | contig 10648 bp, 10 predicted proteins | sample MGYA00345655_ERZ802831 | MGnify/ENA primary metagenome ERZ802831 (study PRJEB30503, sample SAMEA104212376) | marine metagenome | biome: Westerlies Biome; feature: [SRF] surface water layer (ENVO:00010504) within the epipelagic zone...; material: water...
TTCCAAGAAAATTCTATTACAGAAGTTGAATGTTTAGTTCCGGATTTAGGAGGAATTGCTAGAGGTAAAATACTTCCTACAAATAAATTTCTAAAAGGACTTAATGAAGATAGTCATCGCTTACCACAATCAACATTTATTCAAACAATTTCAGGAGATTATGCAACCGAAGATTTGTCAGGACCTTTGCCTAAAAGCATATTTAATCCAACCGATATTGATGTAATTCTGAAACCTGATTATAAAACCATGCGCATCGTCCCTTGGTATGAAGACCCTACAGCTCAAGTTATATGTGATGCTGTTAACCTAAATGGTGAAGATGTTATAAACTCTAGCAGAAATGCGCTTAAAAATATCCTTAAACTTTACTCAAAAGAAGGTTTAAATCCAATTGTATCTCCCGAATTAGAATTCTATTTAGTTAAACCTAACCCTGACTCTGATTACCCTTTAGAAGTCCCCATTGGGCAATCAGGAAGACAAGAAACTGGAAAACAGGCATTAGGAATTGATGCAGTTAATGAATTTGATAACTTATTTGAAGAAGTGTACAGTCATTGTGAAGCTCAAAATATTGAAATCGATACTATTAATCATGAGTCAGGTTCTGCGCAAATGGAGATTAATTTTCAGCATGGTGATCCTCTAGATTTAGCAGATCAAGTTTTTATTTTTAAAAGAACATTAAGGCAAACAGCTTTAAAGCATAAATTGTATGCAACTTTCATGGCGAAACCAATGGAAAATCAACCTGGTTCAGCAATGCATCTTCATCAATCACTTTATAATGAAAAGAATAAGAATTTATTTTTTAATAAAAAAAATAAGTTTTCTAAAAAAATGAAAAATTATATTGGCGGTCTTCAAAAATATACACCTTATTTGATGCCCATTTACTTACCAAATATAAATTCATTCAGAAGATTATTTGCGACATGGGGCACGCCAAAAAATACTAAATGGGGTGTGGGTAATAGAAGTTGTGCTTTTCGCATACCTTCTATTGAAGAAAAAAATATGAGAATTGAAAATAGAATTCCCGGATCTGATACAAACCCTTACTTAGTGTTTGCTGCAAATTTAGCATCTGGTTATTTAGGAATAAAAAATAATATTAAGCCCACTTTAGAAACAAAGAATAGTGCTTTCGAAGATATTGATCCATCCATCCCAAAAAATATTGATGAATCTCTAAGTATGTTTGAAAATAATGAAGAAATAAACGAAATATTTAACGAAAAATTTATTCGAAGTATAGCAGCTGTAAGAAGAATGGAATATCAAGCTTATTTATCTGTTATTAGCTCTTGGGAAAGAGAAGTTCTACTTCTTAACGTTTAATTTATTATTCAAGAAAAAATAAACTACTCCAATAAGAACTAAAACAAGCATTAGAATGCTTGATAAAGCATTTACCTCAGGGCTTAAACCTAATCGAACTTTAGAAAAGACAACTATGGGAAGTGTATTGGCTCCTGGTCCTGTTGTAAAACTTGCAACAACTAAATCATCTAAAGATATTGTAAAAGCTAATAACCAGCCAGCTATAATTGATGGAAATATGATAGGTAAAGTTATTTTATAAATAACCATTGTATAATTATAACCAAGATCCATAGCAGCCTCTTCAATGTTTTTATTAAAATCAGTAAGTCTTGCCTGAATAATAATTGCAACAAAAGCAATGCAAAAAGTTACGTGTGATATAAAAATAGTTAGCTGACCTCTGGTTGATGGAAAACTAATTAAATTATTTAAACTTATAAAGAATAGAAGCATTGCTAAACCTAAAATTAGTTCTGGTAGAACTAATGGGGTTGAGGATAGAAAAATATAAAAAGATTTTAATGGAATTTTTTTTATTCTCACCAAAGAATATCCAATCATTACTCCTAAAATTGTTGAAATAGTTGCTGAAAAACTTGCAATTTTTATACTAACGATAAAAGCTTCAATAATTTGTTCATTTTTAAATAATTCACCATACCACTTAAAAGAAAACCCTTTCCACACCATTACTCTTTTGTTTTCATTAAATGAATAGAATATTAAAACCAAAATTGGAAAATATAAAAAAAATAAACCTAAAGAAATAATAAAGTTTTTAATAGATCTAGATTTCATTTTTATTTGTCCATTTTGAATAAATAATTTGAAAAATTATTATTGGTAAAACTAAAACAATAATTCCAGTAAAGGCTAAAGCGCTAGCACCTGGCCAATTTCTATTAACAAAAAACTCTTCCCATAATATTTTACCATAATATAATTTATCACTTCCACCTAACATCTCTGGAATAATAAATTCCCCAACAACTGGTATGAAAACAAGAAGCGAGCCAGCTATAATACCAGGTATTGATAAGGGCAGAATTACTCTAAAAAAAGACTTTATGCGATTAAGCCCTAAGTCTTTAGAGGCATCTATTAAATTTAAATCAAACTTATTCAAATACCCGTAAAGTGGTAAAATCATTAATGGTAAGTAAGTATAAACAATACCCATTATTACTGCATATTGATTATACAATAATTGAAGTGGTTCAGAAATTATCCCTAATTTTAAAAGTATTAAGTTTAAAATTCCATTATTTTGTAAAATAATTTTCCAAGCATAAACTCTCAATAAAAATGATGACCAAAAAGGAATTATAACAAGAACTAATAAAATATTTCTTAATTTTATATCTGAAGTAGCAATATAAAAAGCAAGAGGATAGCCAATAAGTATACAAAAAAAAGTTGCGATTAAGGCTAATAAAATTGAATTTAGAAATGAACGAATGTAGTAAAAGTCACTTAAAATATAAATATAATTCTCTAAAGTAATATTAATTTTGAACCCGTCCTTGTTTACAAATATATCCTGATAAGGTGGCATACCCCATTCAGATACTGAAATTGAAATTTTAAATATTATAGCTAATGGAATAAAAAAAAATAATACTAGCCAAATGTATGGACTAAATACAAAATATTTTTCAAATGGTTTTTTATTCAATTAATCCTCTAATATTTTAACTGAATCTTTTGACCAACTGCATATGACTTGTTCGCCAACGGGGAAATTATAATTAGCATTATCATTGTAATTTTGATCAATTACAGAAACAATTTTTTCATTACATTTAACTTCATAGCGAGTAAAACTACCCAAGTATGATTTTTCTAAAATAGTGCCCTCTACCGAGTTTAAATTTTTCGTATCAGTATTATTTTTTTTTATAATTTTAATTTTCTCTGGTCTGAGTAGAATATTACAATTCTTATTAAATTCAATTTTATTGATTTCAAAATAAGCATTTAATTCATTAGAAAAATAGTTTTCGTTTTTCTTTTTTAATTCAAAAATATTAGCAATACCAACAAAGTTAGCTGTATAAGTACTTTTTGGGTTTTCATAAATTTCTTCAGGACTTGAGCATTCTAAAATATTACCATTTTTCATAATTGCCATCCTGTCTGATAAAGACATAGCCTCTTCCTGATCATGCGTAACAAACACAAAGGTAATTTCTAATTGTTTTTGAAGAGATGTTAATTCCAACTGTGTCTTTGTTCTAAGTTTTTTATCTAATGCTGCAAGTGGCTCATCTAATAAAAGCAGTTTAGGTTTTTTTATTAAACATCTACCTAGTGCAACTCTCTGCTGCTCACCTCCAGATAATTGTTTAATTCTTCTATCTAGAAGGTTTTCAATTGATAAAAGTTTTGAAATTTCATTTACTTTGGTGCTAATTTCATTTTTATCAAAATGATCTTTTATTCCAAAAGCTAAATTATTAAAAACATTTAAATGTGGAAATAAAGCATATGATTGAAACATATAATTAAGTGGTCTTTCAAAGGGTTCAAGATTAGTTATATCAACACCATCAAGATAAATTCTTCCACTATCAGGAATCTCAAAACCTCCTAGAATTCTTAACAATGTAGTTTTTCCTGATCCAGATGATCCCAACAAACCAAAAAATTCTGATTTTGAAATATTTAAATTTATATTTTCAAGAACTTTAATCTTACCAAATGATTTTGAAATATTTTCTATTTTTAAAAAATTTTTATTAGTCATAATTCAGCACTAACATTAATATATTAGTGCTGAAATGAAGTATATTTTTTTAATTTGATTTAAATTTATTAAAATACTTGCTTGATAATTTTGCTTTTTTTGGAGAATCTGCAGTATCAGCAAAAAGCATACTTAATGTAGCTTCATCAGGATAAATTGCTGGATCTTCAAAAATCTCTGGATCAACTAATTCATTAGCTGCTTGATTAGGATTTGAATACCAAACATAGTTTGTAATATCAGCAGCAACTTGAGGTCTCATAATATAATTTATGAATTTATGAGCATTTTCTGCGTTCTTAGCGTCTGAAGGTATTGCCATCATATCAAACCAAATTACTGTGCCCTCTGAAGGAATAGAATACCAAGCCTCTACTCCATCTGCAGCTTCATCTGCAGCAATGAAAACATCTCCTGACCAACCCATAGCTAGACAAATCTCTCCATTGGCGAGATCATCAATATATTGGGAAGAATCAAAGTATCTAATAAAAGGTCTAATTTTTTGAAGCATTTCAAGTGCAGCTTCATAATCTTTTTCATCTTCAGTATAGGGATCTTTACCTATGTACTGTAGTGCTATTTCCATAACTTCTGAAGGAGCATCCAACATTGATATTCCACAATCTTCATATTTTGCAGCTATAGAAGGGTCAAATAAAACACTCCAACTAGTGATTTCATCTTCATCAACTTTATCTACGTTATACCCTACGCCTGTTGTGCCATACATGTAATTAACTGAATAATTTCCTCCAGGATCATGAGCGTCAATCTTTGCAAGAACATTAGGGTCTAAATTTCCTAAATTTGATAATTTAGATTTATCAAGCTGCTGAAATACTCCTGCCTTAATTTGATTTTCTAAAAATGAACCTGATGGAACAACAATGTCATAACCGGAACCACCAGCTAAAAGTTTAGCTTCTAAAACTTCATTTGAGTCAAATACATCATAAGTGACATCAATTCCGAATTCACTTTCAAAATTTGCAATTGTATCTTCAGCTATATAATCAGACCAATTGTAGATAAATAATTCTTCTTTCGCTTTTACTGAGAAAGAAATTAAAACTATTAGAGATATAAAATACTTGAGCATAGTTTGCCTCCTAAATAAAATTTACCTTAAATAAAATATATTAAAAATCGAGAATTTTTTTATAGAGATCAGGTCTTCTATCTCGAAAATTACCCCACATTCTTCTATATTTATTTGAAGTGTTTAGATCAAAATTAGCAGAAATATACCCTTCTTCTTTTTCATTCATTCTCTTTATAACATTGCCCAAATGATCTAATATAAATGAATTACCATAAAAATTTAACTCCATACCAGCCTCAATTTCTTTACCAATTCGATTTGAGGCAATAATTGGTATTTGATTAGCTGCGGCATGACCAATCATAGTGTTAACCCAATGATCTTTTGAATTTAACTCCGGCATATGAGGCTCAGAGCCAATTGCTGATGGATAAAAAATAAGATCAGCTCCTTTTAAAGTAAGTATTCTTGCACATTCTGGAAACCATTGATCCCAACAAATTGCGCAGCCAACTTTTGCTTTTGGAGTATCAAAAACCATAAAGCCAGTTGTACCTTTTTCAAAATAATATTTTTCATTATAACCTATCCCTTCAGGGATATGGGATTTGTGATAAACTTCACTATATTCGCCATTTGAGTCAATCATAACAAGTGAATTAAAGTATTTACCAGCATCTTGTTGAAAAAAACTTATTGGCAAAGAAATATTTTTATTTTTACAAATATTGGATAATTTTTCAAACATAGGATTAGAGGGAAAATCAATTGCAAGATTAAAAAACTTATCATTTTTTGTTGAACAAAAATAATTATCTAAAAATAATTCTTGTAACAATAATATATCTACATTTTCTTTTGCTGCATCTTCAATTAATTTAATTGCTTTATTGAGATTTGACTCAAAATTATCTTTTATAGTTGCAAATTGAGATGTAGCGACTCTGATATTCATATTTTTGGAACATTCATGGTTATACAGTGAATGTTTCCCCCACCATAATTTATATTGCTAGTTTCAATCATAACAATTTCTTTAGTAGGAAACAAATTTTTAAATATTGTTTCAACTTCATAATCCTCTTTTACATTAAACTTAGGTAAAATAATTTTATTATTAGTAAAATAAAAATTTATATAAGAACTTATAAGATTTTTATTATTAATTTTTTTATTCGAAGGTAAAGGAATTGAAATTAATTCAAATTTTTGTTTAGTATAATCAAAGAAAGATATTAAGTCTTTTTTGTTTTTATTAAGAATATCATAATTAGAGCTAAATTTGGAAGTATCTGCAATTAAATATTTATTATTTCCAATGGGACATAATAAATTATCTACATGCCCATCAGTATCATCTCCTATAAGGCCATTCTCAAAAAGAAAAATATGTTTTAAGTTAAACTGAATTTTTAATTCATTTAAAACATTTTCATTACTAAGTGTTTGCTTTCTGTTTTTATTAAAAATAACATTTTTTGTAGAAAAAAGATTTGCATTCTCATCATATGCAATAGCTCCACCTTCGAGAACAATATCTGAAAAAGTAGATGGTATTTTAAAATAATTGGAAATGAATTCTGATACTTTATTATCATTTTGAAAATTTAAATATTTTCCATATCCATTAAATTTATAATTTACTGATTTTATTTTATTTTCTTCAATAAAAAAGATGGGGGCTATATCTCTCATCCAAGAGTCATCTAACTTACAAGTTAATATAGTTACATTTTTAGATTGAATTTTTTTTTTAACTTCTATTAAATCCTCCTCATTACAAAGTACTATAACTTTTTCAGTTTTTGCAATTTCAATTATTATATTAGCTACTTCACGCTTTGCTTCATAAATGATCTCTCCATATAGATCATTATTACATGGCCATGCTATTAAGCAACTTTCATGTTCTTGCCATTCAGGAATTAGTTTCATAATTTATTAAAATTATGTATAATTATTTGATGTTAGAAAATGAAGTAAAATTCATAGAAATGAAAGATGGCGATAAAGAAGACTATGAACTTCTTGCTAATTTTGAAGATAAATACATAGAAGGTACAGCAGATCGATTGGTTCGCGTCCTTGAAGGACTAGATAATTCTTTAGGAGGATATAAAGTTTCACGACTAGAACATTCATTACAAACTGCGTCTAGAGCCTTAAGAGATAATGCTTCTGAAGAAATGATAGTGGCATCACTTCTACATGACATTGGTGATGAAATTGCACCTTTAAATCATTCTGAATTAGCGGCAGCAGTTCTGAAGCCATTTGTTTCTGAAAAAACGAGATGGATAGTAGAGCAGCATGGATTGTTTCAAGCTTATTATTATAATCATTATTATGGAAAAGATAGGAATCTAAGAGATAAATTTATAGGACATGAGTTTTTTAGAGATACAATTGATTTTTGTGAAAAATGGGATCAGGCATCTTTTGATCCAAATTATGATACTATTCCTCTAAAAGACTTCGTCCCACTCGTACAAAAAATATTTAATAGAGAACCTTATAGAAATTTATAATTATTTTTTTAACTTTGAAATTAACTTTAGATTTTGATCTTCAAAATTAATTTTATTTTCTTGAATAAAATCATTAATTTTTTGTTTTTTTAGTGGTTCAAATTCAGCAACTTTTCTTTTATTAAGATCTACATACAAAGAACAAACTTCAGTTGTTGCAGCTCTATATTTTTCATCTTTATGAGTCATCTCAAGTTTGTAAACTAGTCTTTTGTTATCAATATCTAAAAATAACAAATTAATATCCACTTCATCTCCCTCTTTAACTTCTTTGTCGTAAGTAGTATGGGACTCTACAGCGAAGGTAGTTTTTTGCTCAGTTTTAGCTGCTTGTTCTCCCATATCAAATTTATTTAACATTACTTCCCAGCCAGTATCAAATAAATGAATATAAAATGCCAAATTCATATGACCGTTATAATCAGTCCACTCTTTTTTAACTTTTCCAGTTGATAGATAAATCTTCATATTGCTTAATAATTATTATCAGTTTATTCTTAATATAAAATTATGAATAATGAAGTAATAATATCATGTGCAGTTACAGGCTCAGGTGATACCGCTGGAAAACATCCCAATCTACCTATAACACCAAAACAAATTGCAGAAGCTTCTATAGAGGCTGCTAAAGCTGGAGCAGCTGTTGCCCATATTCATGTTAGAGAGCCGGACGGTAAGCCAAGCAGAAATATTGAATATTATAAAGAAACAGCTGATAGAATAAGATCATCAGAAATAGACGTTATTATAAACTTTACGACAGGTATGGGTGGAGATTTTGAAGTTGGGGAAGGCTCAGATCCTTTGAATCCTGTCGGTCCAAATACAGACATGATCCATGCTCTTGATAGGTTAGCACATGTTGAAGAACTATTACCTGAAATTTGCACATTAGATTGTGGATCTCTTAATTTTGGAGATTCTAATATGACATTCATTCACACTCCTGTTCAATTAAGAGCAGCTGCAAAAAAAATGCAAGAATTACAAGTTAAGCCTGAAATGGAAGCTTTTGAAATGGGTCATCTTTGGTTTGCTAACCAATTATATAAAGAGGAATTAATTGACTCACCCCCACTCTACCAAATATGCCTTGGCATTCCATGGGGTTCACCAGCAACAACTGCCGCAATGAAAGTAATGGCCGATATGATTCCATCAGAGGCTAACTGGGCAGGTTTTGGAATTGGAAGACACCAAATGTCTATGGCGGCTCAATCTGTTATCCTAGGTGGGAATGTTAGAGTTGGTTTAGAAGATAATCTTTACTTAGAGAAAGGGGTTTTTGCTTCAAATGCTCAATTAGTTGAAAAATCATCACGTATAATAAATGATTTAGGAGCAAAAATATTGAGTCCTCAAGAAGCTAGAACTAAATTAAAGCTCAAGAAACATTTTTAAAGTAAGTGAAATCCTCAATAGATAATATTGCTGTAATAGGAATAGGTGTCATTGGTACAGGTTGGATTATTAGATTTTTATATAATCAAAAAAAAATTAAAGTTTATGATCCAAATATAGAACAAAAAAAAAATTTATTAAAAGAGATAAAAAGAGTCGAACCTACATTAAAGAAAATTTATAAAAAAAAAATTAATTTATTAAAACAATTAGAATTTTCTAAATCACTAAAAGATGCAGTTGAAAATGCTGATTTAATTCAAGAAAATGCACCAGAAAATGAAAATTTAAAGAAGAATTTAATAAAGGAAATTAGCGAATATTCAAAAATAAACTCAATAATTGCTTCAAGTTCTTCAGGTCTTTTACCAAGTAAAATTCAATCAAAATGCAAAAATCCAAAAAGATTAATTATTGCACACCCATTTAATCCTGTGTATCTTTTACCCTTAGTTGAATTAGTGGCCGGAAAAAAAACTGATAAAAAATTTATCAATAAGGCTAATATATTTTATTCCAATATTGGAATGAAAACACTTATTTTAAAAAAGGAATTGCCTGGCTATTTATCTGATAGACTTCAAGAATCTATGTGGAGAGAGTCATTACATATAATTAATGAAGGATATGCGTCTACTCAAGATTTGGATGATGCTATCATTTACGGTCCTGGCTTAAGATGGTCTTTGATGGGCACATTTTTAACTTTTCATCTAGCAGGTGGTAAGATGGGCATGGCTCACATGCTTGAGCAATTTGGCCCTGCATTAAAACTTCCATGGACTAAATTAAAAGCCCCAACACTTAATAGCAAACTTAAAAATAAAATTATTAATGGCACTAAAAAACAATCTAAAAATAGATCAGTGGAAAACTTATCAAATTTAAGGGATAATTTTTTAATAGATTTGCAGAAGTTATTATCAAAATACAAAGTTTAGAGAGTTACGTAAGGCGATGTGCCTCTAAAATTTATGTCTAATTTTAATTCCTTATCAATAGGTGGAAAGGCCCTCTGTTGGCATTCAATCCGTGGACAAATTCTACATGAAACACCAATTGGGGTTTGTAATTTTTTATTTTCTATATCCATTCCCTCAGAATAAATTAAATCTTTTGCATATTTAACATCACATCCTAGGCCAATAGATACAAAACTTTTAGGCATGCCGTGTTTTTCGATACCTTTCTCAAATGCACGAGCAATACAGAAATATACTTTACCATCTGGCATTCTTGAGATTTGAGGATGTATTCTCCCTGGGTTTAAAAATGCTATATAAACATTCCATCTTGGACATGACCCTCCATGCCTAGGTATGTGAATTCCTGATAATGAAAATCTTTTGGATACATTACCTGCAATATCAGTTTTTAGAAAATGAAATGGCACACCTTCATTGCCTGGTTTTTGTAAATTAGTTAACCTATGGGTTACTTGCTCAAAACTACATGCGTAATGATGCATTAAAATTTCAACATCATATTTATTTTTTTTTGCGTTAATAAGAAAATCATCATATGGCATAAGCATCGCTGATGAAAAATAATTTAATAAAGAAATTTTTAATAAAGGTCTTACTTCCTCAGATTCAATAT
>ERZ802831.1694-NODE-1694-length-10637-cov-11.6496_pt1 | contig 10637 bp, 12 predicted proteins | sample MGYA00345655_ERZ802831 | MGnify/ENA primary metagenome ERZ802831 (study PRJEB30503, sample SAMEA104212376) | marine metagenome | biome: Westerlies Biome; feature: [SRF] surface water layer (ENVO:00010504) within the epipelagic zone...; material: water...
TTTCATCCTGATCGGCCCTTCCTGCTCAATTACAAATTCATTGTTCGACAAGCGAACGGCGATCCGATTGTTGAGTACCTAATCAACCGACGCACCATGCTTCCTCAGAGCGGGCGTCTTGCTATTAACTGCTTCTGGAACAGCAACAACTGAAACCAGTGTCTTGCGTGTCACCCTCTTCAGCGGGTTTGCAAGGCAATTTCCACCTTGTGCCGCTTGGAGGGATGAAGACCTTCGAATCTGATTCCGTGTTTCGGCTGTCTTAACCATCCGCACCTAACTCACGGGAAGTGACAGCCCCCGTTCCATGACCACGCTCATTCAAAGGGATTCCAGCCAGGAGTTGGTGGTTGAGGAGGCGGACTTCCGCAAGGAGACCATTTACTTCGTTGTTGTGGACCGCTTTTTCAGTGGATCGGTCGATAACGATGAGGTGGGCCGAGCCGGGCTGTTCGACCCCAACCAACAGCTCTGGGGCAACTACTGGGGGGGGGATCTGGATGGCCTGATCGCCAAGGCGGATTATTTCTGCAGCCTCGGGGTTACTGCCCTTTGGCTGTCTCCTTTGTTTGAGCAGGTGGACGACAAGCTTCACGAGTTCGCGCCGATGCACGGCTACTGGACCCGTGACTTCAAACGGCTCAATCCCCATTTCATTGATGCCGGTGATGACACCTGCGTGCACCGCTCCACAACGCTGCGGCGGCTTGTGGAGACCATGCATGCCCGAGGCATCAAATTGATTCTGGATGTGGTGTGCAACCACAGTTCGCCCGAGATCAACGGCAGCAAGGGAGTGGTGCTCGACGATGGTCAGCCTCTGGCTGATTTCAATAACGATGTCAACAACTTCTACCACCACTATCCGAGCATCACGGATTGGAACGATGAGTTCCAGCTGATCCATTTCGAAATGATGGGGTTGGCGACCTTCAATGAGTCGAATCCCGACTACCGCCGTTACATCAAGTCAGCGATCTGCAGCTGGCTGGATGTTGGATTCGATGCCCTTCGCGTCGACACCGTGAAGCACATGCCGGTGTGGTTCTGGCAGGAGTTCGTGACGGATATTCAGGCACACAAGCCCAGCACCTTCATCTTTGGCGAATACGGCTTCGGCAACCCCAAGGAACCACGCACCGTGGAGTACGCGAATCACAGCGGCATGTCGATCCTCGACTTCGGCCTCTGCGATGCGATCCGCGAGGCCTTCACCAATTCCCAGCGGGGGTTCTGCTCCGTACAGGACGTGTTGGCGCAAGACACCGTTTACGACAGAGCAAACGAGCTGGTGACCTTCTTTGACAATCACGACATGCCGCGGTTTCTCTCGATCTGCCCGGATCACGGCAAACTCGAGCTCGCCACGGTGCTGCTGCTCACCCTGCGCGGGATTCCATGCCTTTTTTACGGCACCGAGCAATACCTGGTGAACAGCACCAACGGAGGAGCCGATCCTTACAACCGGCCGATGATGACCTCCTGGGATGTGGACGGCACCTTGGTGGGCCTGATCCGAAGTCTCTCGGGTTTGCGTCAGGAGAATCGTGCACTCGCCTATGGATCCCAACGGCAGCAGTGGATCAATCCAGCCACCTACGTGTTTTCCCGCCGGTATCGGGACAACCGCGTTCTGGTGATGCTCAACCAGGGCGATCAGCGCAGTCTTTCCCTGCCGCAGTGCGATTTGCCTGATGGTTTGCACCGCTGTCTGCTCACCGGTGAGACCGTTCAGGTGAACAACGGCTGCATTGACGAGGTTTGCCTGGAACCGATGGCCCGGCGCGTGTTCAGCGTGGTTGGCGACTCCCTCGATGCTCCAGTGGTGCTGAAGGTGGCTGTGAACGGCTACATCACCCACCCGGGAGAGCGCATCGTGCTCACCGGTGATTGCCCGGAACTGGGGGAGTGGGATCTGGCCGCTTCCGTGGCGTTGGAATTCATCAACGGTGATTGCTGGTTTGCAGAGATTCCGTTCAGCAGCAGCCTCGGACGATGCATCCGCTTCAAGGCTGTGGTGCTCTCCGACGGAGGAGCCCCCGTTTATGAGAACGTTCTGCATCGCCAGTACACCCTGCCCATGCAGGGCCGGCTGAAACTCAACCTGAATTGGAGCCGTCTCTGATCAGGTTGCGTGCAGTATCGAGGCGGTCAGCCTCTTCGGCGGGTTTGTCTGGCCGCCTGCGCAGGATCCTTGGGAATCGCACGGCAATTCCCGACTTGTGCCGCTTGGAGGGATGAATCCCTTCGAATCCGATCTCGAACACCAGTTCGGGTTTCACCGATCGCACCGGGCCAAACCGTTCAACCGTGTTGCGGCGGATCCAGCGATCCAAGTCGAGAATCTCTGCATCATTCAGGCCCGAATAGGCCTTGGCGAAGGTCACCAGCTGAGATGGGGTGTCATCACTCCAAAGTCCGAAGGTGTAGTCGGTGAACAGGTTGGCGCGACGACCGCTGCCAGCCTGGGCGTAGAGGAGAACGGCATCGAGGGTCATCGGCTCCAACTTGTGTTTCCACCAGTACCCCCGTTTGCGGCCACTCAGATAAGGCGAGTCACCCCGTTTCAACATCAGCCCCTCGGCTTTGTGGGTGCGTGCTCGATCCCGCTCTTGATCCAGTGCAGCCCAGGCGGTGAGTGCCCAGCTTTGGCTTTGGTTCAGCCGCCAAGCCTCTGGATGGTCGACGTGCTTCAGCAATACGGCGAGCCGTTGTTGTCGTTCTTTGAGCGGGTGATGGCGAATGTCCACCCCGTTGTGCTCGAGCAGGTCGTAGGCGATGAACCGCATCGGGCATTCCCGCTTGAGTGTGGCCCCCACGGTTTTTCTCCCCAGGCGCCGTTGGAGCTGGTCAAAGCCGAGCGGGCTGGGATCGTTCTGGCTCCAGCAGATCACCTCCCCGTCCAGCACGGTTCCTGCGGGCAACGCTTCCGCAACGCTGGTCAGTTCCGGAAAGCTGTCGTTCACCAGCTCCTCACCACGGCTCCAGAGGTACACCCCGCTTCCGCGATGAATCAGTTGCCCGCGGATCCCGTCCCATTTCCATTCCAGCTGCCATTGATCTGGATCTGTATCGCTCAGGCGTTCCGGCTCGAGGGGGCTCGCCAGAAAAAACGGGTAAGGGGTTCCGCTCGAACGGTGTTCCTCTGTGCTGGCTGGAAGCGTGAGGCGTTCGAAGTTTTCGGCTGATGGAGTGAACCCCCCCATCAGCCGCTGCACCACCAGGCTTTCCTCCAGCGCAAAAGCCTCTGCGATCGCTCGGCTGATCAAACCGGTGGAGACCCCTACCCGGAACCCGCCTGTGAGCAGTTTGTTGACGATGAAATGCTGTTCGCTCGGAATGGATTGCCAGAGCTGGATCACCGCATCGGCCTGGTCGTCGTCGCTTCTGGTGCTGATGGCTGGGAGCAGCGTTTCCATCCACCAACTCAAGGGATGGCTGGGTTCGATCGTTGGCAGGCCTGCATCGCAGAACGCGATCTGATCTTTCACCGCTGGCCACAGCAGGCTGATCGTTTCCGCTGAATCACCAACTTGGGCGTGACAGTCTTCGATCAACCAATCGGGCATTCCTCCCTGGTCGCGAAGAATGTCGCGAAGACGTCGCCCCGTGATCAGGCGCCTGCGGCGTTTGCCGAGCAGGAGATGCAGGGTCCATGCCGCTTCAAGTGGGAGAACGTTCTGGAAGTGAGCACACAGTGCATGCACTTTGGCGCGGGTGCCGGTGACCTCATCGAGGTCCTGAAACAGTGCCTGGAAGGCCTGCATGCTCACCGAAATAGCAATGCCATCCTGACGCTTGTACGAGACGACGTTTTGTGAGCAGAGCTGGCAATCGAGCCTTGCTCTGTGTTGATCTGTGCGGCAGCTCGATGAATTCGTCGGATGGCTCTTCTCTGGGACAACCTCGCTCAGCAGCTCGACAGCATCCGTGCCACGGTGCCCGTGGCAGCAGCCGCAACAACAGTGGCTGATGGCACACCAGAGGATCCCTCTGATCGCCGTCGCCGACTTCAGAAAGCACTCGAGGCGATCAAAGACAGCGGTAACGCCATGATGATTGAATCGCTCACGGCAGCGATCGAAGGGCGTGAGGCCAATCTGAATCTTCCCGAACTGCCAGACGGCATCGCCAAGTTCTAATCCGATTCCCCTTCGAACAGGGTCTCGAGCGGTTCGGCGTTGATCCCTTCCTCTTCGCGAAGGTAACGCGCCAGTACATCACTCTGGCCGTGGGTGACGTACACCTTTCGGGCTTGGCTCTCTCGCACGGTGCGGATCAGCCCCGGCCAATCTGCATGGTCACTCAGCACAAATCCGCGTTCGTATCCCCGTCGGCGTTTGGCTCCCCGCACGGCCATCCAACCCGAGGCAAAGCCTGTCTGCGGTGACTTGAACCGTCGCATCCAGCTGGAGCGATGTGCAGAAGGTGGCGCCAACACCAGGCGTCCGGCCAGGGACTCCTGGCGAGGAATCTCACTGACCGGCCGGCTGGGTGCCATCGGAACCTCGGCGTCTCGGTAATGGCGGGTGACCGTCTCGACGGCGCCATGCAGCAACACTTCGTCGTCCACTCCAATGGCATGCAGTTCCGCCAGGAGTCGTTGGGCCTTGCCGAAGGCATAACAGAAGAGCAGAGAAGGGCGGCTGCGATCTGCCTGCCACCAATCGCGGATCTCCTTCGCCACAGATGCTCCGCTCGTCCAGCGGTAGATCGGCAGGCCAAAGGTTGCCTCCGTGATGAGGACATCACAGGTCACCGGTTCAAACGGGGCACAGCTGGGATCGCGATCCCGTTTGTAATCGCCGCTCACCACCCAGACCTCTCCAGCTGATTCGAACCGGATCTGGGCTGAACCGAGAACGTGCCCTGCGCTGTGGAAGGAGATCTTGCATTGATTCAGCCAAACCTCCTTGCCGTAGGGCACGGGGTTGAACGTGATCGTCTGCCCAAGCCGCTGACGCAGAATCCCCTCACTGGCATCAACAGCCCAGTACTCACCGCTTCCCGCACGGGCATGGTCGGCATGGGCATGGGTGATTAAAGCCCGTGGAACAGGCCGCCAAGGGTCGATCCATGCGTCTGCAGCCCTGCAGTAAAGCCCCTCAGCTGTGCGTTCGATCAAGCTCTGTTGTTGATCGCTGCCACCAGTTTGAAACCTCATTAGCGTTGGCGCGTTCAGCTGATGAAGTGATGAAAGCTCTTGCCGCTGCCCTTTTTGTGACTGCTCTGGTGGTTCCGGCTTCTGCCCTCGCCCAGAAAAAGATTCCCAAGGCCGAAGGTCACAACCAGTGCCCGCTCGGTTATGTCAACACGCTGGGTACAACATGCGTTTCACCGGTTTACTACGAAATGGTCCCTACAAACGGTGAGGCTTGTCCTTCTGGTTTCATGAATGTTGGCGCGGGTTACTGCCGCAAAAAGTGAGCAGCTGTTGATTGGCAGGCAAGATCAATTTCGTTTTTTAAAGCTTCGATATCACCATCGATATAGGACACTCCTGTACGTGGGCCACCGGATCGAATAATCAAATCTTTCCCGGTGGCAATGGTGTATGTGGCTCTGATTTGATCAATATTCTTGGTTCCTTTGTTCCACTCGTTGCATTGAAATGAGCTTCTTTGCTCATCACTCATCGTTTGGCAGGAGGCCAGAAAAAAGCTAACCACCACGAGGCTGATCAACCTCATCGACTCATTTGGAGCATGCGTTCCAGGGGTTTCAAGGCCTTGAGGCGGAGCTCTTCGCCCATTTCGATGGCTGGTTCCAAGGTCTCCGAACAGCCCTTCCGTTTCTCCAAGGTGTTCAACCGCATGTAAGGGCAGGCATTGCAACTGCAACCATCCAGGCCGGGCACCTCCAGCAGCGTTTTGGTTGGAACCCGCTGCTGCATTTGGTGAAGGATGCCCGGTTCGGTGAGCACGATGAATGTTTCAGCGTCGCTCGTTGTGGTGTGGTTCAGAAGCTTGCTGGTGGAACCGATGAAATCCGCCAGGTCGAGAAGATGTTCCTGACACTCCGGATGGGCAATCACTTCAGCATTGGGATGCTCGAGCTTCAGCAGGAGCAGGGCTTCCTCACTGAATGTTTCGTGCACGATGCAGCGCCCGGGCCACAGGGTGAGCTCTCGGCCGCTTTGGCGCTGAACCCATCGGCCCAGGTTCTGATCAGGTGCAAACAACACCGGCTGATCGGTTGGCAGCTGATTCACCAGATCCACCGCGTTGCTGCTCGTGCAGATCAGATCGCTCTGCGCTTTCACGGCTGCAGTGCAGTTGATGTAGCTGACGACAAAGTGATTGGGGTGTTCTGCGCGGAAGGCGGCGAAATCCTCTGCTGGGCAGTCGTCTGCCAGGGAGCAGCCGGCATCGAGATCCGGCAGCACCACTGTTTTCTCTGGGCTGAGGATCTTGGCGGTCTCTGCCATGAAGTGAACGCCGCAGAACACGATGACATCGGCATCGGTGCTGGCGGCTTGGCGTGAGAGTTCGAGGGAATCGCCGACGAAATCGGCAATGTCCTGGATTTCTGGTTCCTGGTAATAGTGCGCCAGGATCACAGCATTGCGCTCCTGCCGGAGTCGGTTGATCGCCGCAACAAGGGCGGTGTCAGCGCTCATCGGGTCCGGTTCAGGGCAGGATGGAACCACCCTAAGCAACTTCCTCTGACGCATCTGCGAATTGCGATTGCCGGGGATCTGCATGGCTCATGGGGAGATTCCGATGAGCAGCTTTTGCGTCATCTGCAGCCTGACGTCGTTCTGTTTGTGGGGGACCTCAGCGACGGAGACCTGCGTCTGACAAGACGGATCAGCCAGTTGCCCTATCCACTGGCGGTGATCCTCGGCAACCACGACCGAGGCCGTGACCGCAGCGGAGGCATCCTTGAGCAGCAGCTGGCCCTCCTTGGTGATCAGCACTGTGGCTGGCGACGTCTGACCTGGCCGGGTCTTCCGCTCACGGTTGTCGGTGGCCGGCCATGCAGTGCTGGTGGTGGTTTTCATCTCTCCAAAGCAGTGGAATCCCTCTACGGGCCGATCTCTTTGGAACAATCTGCTGATCGGATTGTGGAAGCAGCGGCATCTGTGCCGGCGGATCAGCCGCTGATCGTGATGGCCCACTGCGGCCCGTCTGGGCTTGGTTCAGACCCCAACAGTCCCTGTGGACGTGACTGGAAATCCCCGGCGATTGATTGGGGGGACCAGGACCTTGCCCTGGCCCTTGATCGGATGGCCCGCACCCGTGCGCCGGATCTCGTGGTGTTTGGTCATATGCACCATGCTCTGAAGCGAGGTGGTGGCTTGCGCCAGAGTCTGCTGCGCGATCGTCGCGGCATGGCGATGATCAACGCGGCCTGTGTTCCACGCAGCGGCCTCGATCACCAGGATCAGTTGCTCTTGCATCTCTCTTGGGCGGAATTTCAGAACAACCGCCTCACGCATCTGAGCCACCGCTGGTTCAGCCCGGATGGCCAGCTGCGGCATCAGGAGCAATTGCCCATGGAGGCTGACGCAGCGTGCTGATTTACGTCTGCAGCAGCAGTCATGGTTTTGGCCATGCCGCACGGGATGCGGCTGTGCTCCAGCACCTGCGCCAGCTGCGGCCGGAGTGGACCCTGGTGATCAGTTCCGCTGTTCCAGAGCCGTTCCTGAGATTGCTGCTGGGCGATCCTTCTGTGCTTCGAAGACCCTGCCGTTGGGATGTGGGCATGGTGCAGGCTGATGCTCTTGGCGTTGATCGCCCCGCCACCCTGTTGGCCCTTGAGACCCTGGCTGACTCCCTGCCATCTCTGGTTGAACAGGAAGCTGTCTGGATTTCTGCGCAGAGTGAAGCTGTGCTGATTGTTGGGGATGTGCCCCCAGCCGCGGCAGCGCTAGCTCGCCGACTCGCTGCACCGCTGGTGTGGATGGGGAATTTCGGTTGGGATGACATCTACCGCCCGCTCGGGTCTGCGTTTGGCGCGTGGTGTGACTTGGCCACTGAGGCTTATCAGCAAGGCGATCTCCTGCTCCGCTGCCCTTTCGACCTCCCGATGCAATGGGGTTTGCCGGAACAACGGCTTGGGCTTGTTTGCAGCACGCCGCGGCCGCTGCCTCTGCTGCTGGATCAACAACTCCAGGCCCTTGATCAGCCTCTTGTTCAGGTGGGTTTTGGCGGGCTCGGCCTGGAACTGGATTCCAGCCTGTTTGAGCTTTGGCCTGATCACCACTTTGTGTTGCCCTGCTCCGGCCACGGTGATCACCCTGCTTCCTTAATGGCTTGCCGGAACGTGACGCTTCTGCCGGCGGAGCTTCGGCCACTGGATCTGTTGCCGTTTTGCTCCAGGCATTTGGGGAAGCCCGGGTTCAGCACCTTTTGTGAGGTGATGGCGCAGAACGTTGGTCTGCATGTGGTGGAGCGTGAAGGGTTTGCTGAGGCCGAAGCCTTGATGCAGGGCCTGTGTCGCCACGGGTCGTCCCGCAGGCTGAGCCGTGATCAACTCGATTGCGGCGATTGGGAGCTCGATCAACCCTTGCTCTCCCCCCGTACCGCTCCGCTGGCCTCCTCTGGAGCTTTCGACGCTGCGACCGCGCTGATTCAGCTAGCGGAAGGGTGAATTCATTTGGATTCTTGATGTCACATTTGATGCATTTTCGCGCCTCATAGATGCGATAGGCGATTTTTTCACTGGCATATTTACCTATTGCTTTGCTATCTTCGTCCGACAAAGTCATCTCGAACGGTTTTTTATCCGTTAGGGCATTTCATCCGCTTCTGATTTGTCCACCGTCCTCCTCTGTGAGGGCTTGTCCTTCGAACGCTTTTTATGGCTATCTCTGCATTCACAGGTCGCAGAACGTTTGCAGCGGCCGTGATCGCCGGAGTATTGCCTGCTTCTCTCAGCATTCCGTCTGCCGGAGCCAGCCTGCTGCCTCCGCAATCCCGGGCACAGCTGGTTCATGGCCCTGAGATCCAACCCACCCGTGCGATCCCTTATGTGATCACGCCGGAACGTCGTGCTCTGCTCAACACCATTCGTTTCGCGGAAGGCACCTGGAAGGGGGGGCTTGATGTGGGATATCGCGTGATGTTCGGCGGCAGCCTGATGCCATCGCTCGACCGTCATCCCAACAGGGTGATCTACAGCTCGCGTTATGCCAGCGCAGCGGCAGGTGCCTATCAGTTCATGCCCTTCACCTGGAATCTCGTGCAGCGCAGCATCGGCGTGCGGGGCTTCGGGCCTGAGGCGCAAGACCAGGGTGCTCTTTTTCTGATTCAGCGCCGCAAGGCTCTGTCGCTCACTGATACCGGTGTGCTCTCCCCTGTGCTCACTGCCAAGCTCGCTCCGGAGTGGGCCTCCTTCCCCACCCTGGCCGGACGCAGCTACTACGGTCAGCCCGTGAAGAAGTACACCAGGCTTCGGTCCTTCTACAACGTGAATCTTCAGGAGCTGCGCCGCCTCCGTGATCGCAAGCGTCAAGCGCTTGTTCAAGCTCCTCCCGAGCTTTGCACCGGGTCACGCATCGCGTGCGCGACCCAGCTCTGAGCTCAGCTTTCTGAATCGCTTTGCAGCTTCCGCCCCACGGTGGCCTGAGCGATCAGATAAGCCGCCACGCCTCCTCCCAGAAAGCCAACGCCGTTGCGCACCAGCGGCAGTAACTCTGATGTGCGTGTGATCACCGGTGCGATCCCGAACACACCGAACAACATCACCCACAGGGGAGAGAGCAACAGCATCCAAGACCAGGCAATCGTTTCTCCCTCCTTGCGCGGGTATGCCGCGAATCCTGCGATCAAGCCGCCCAGGATGGACGTGCTCAGAGTCCACAGCCACTGCTCCTGTGGAAGGCCTGGAACCACCTGGCATCCACCGCGATCCAGGCAGGTTTCCACGGCCTGAAGGGCATCGATCACGGCGCCATCTTCGCCGTGTTCTTTCACGTAGTACTGGTTGCCATACCGGGTTTGCAGTTCCACCCAGTAGGTGCGCGGCATCATCGCGAAGTAGGCGTCACCAACGTTGAAGTTCAACAGGTTGCCGCCGCGGGGATCCGCCACCAGCAGCAGGCTGCTCTCATCCAAACCCCAGAATTCACGAACGGCCAATCCCGGTGTTCTCTCGTACTGGGTGAGCACGCGCATCTTCCATCCGGTGCGTTCCTCAACTTCCCCCAGTGACTCCTCCAGGCGGGCCCGTTGGCTGTCGCTGAACACGCGTGCCAGGTCGATCACCGGGGTGGGGTGGTCGGGCAAGAGGTCTGGATTGTCGTAGGCCTCAGCTGGAGCGGCGAGACACAGCACGCTGATCACCACGATCAGCACGGCTCCCCACAGGCTGCGGATGCGATGTGTTCCCATGGACCTGCTGCAGTGACGGGCATTCTCTCCAATGGATCCGATGGCTGCGCCTTGTCCCCCCTGGTTGGCAACGCATCTGCAACAGGCCGGTGGCACGGTGCCCTTCAGCACGTTCATGGATCTTGCTCTGAACGATCCCGATCACGGGTATTACGGATCCGGACAGGTCGGGATCGGTCCGGGCGGTGATTTTGTGACCTCACCATCCCTCGGGCCGGATTTTGCGGGTCTGCTGCTGCCCCAACTTCTGACCTGGCTGGATGCTTTGCCGCTGGGTTCTGGACGCTGGTCGATCGTTGA
>ERZ802831.1711-NODE-1711-length-10560-cov-8.10938_pt1 | contig 10560 bp, 6 predicted proteins | sample MGYA00345655_ERZ802831 | MGnify/ENA primary metagenome ERZ802831 (study PRJEB30503, sample SAMEA104212376) | marine metagenome | biome: Westerlies Biome; feature: [SRF] surface water layer (ENVO:00010504) within the epipelagic zone...; material: water...
AGGCCACAAGGAATAGCGCTACCTTCTTCAACCAGACACTTCCATAAACCTAACGCTTGCGATGATCCCAGAATAATTTCAACTCCGTCCTCTCCTGTGTAGCCCGTTCGGCTCACGAGAACCGGCTCTCCGCTTAATTCGGTCTCGAGCACACCATAATTTGGCAGGGTAGCAAGTTGTTGAAGAACTTTTTTGCCAAAAACACTTCCCAAAGGCCCCGCAAAAACATCCTCTGCCGTATGCCCAAACACCAGTGGCCCCTGGACGGCAATCATTGCGGAGTCTTCTGTCGTATCATTGAGAGTGACGCCTTCTGGCGGCAAACGAGCCTGAAGCCAGCGGACGACACGCTGCCGATTGCTGGCATTCACGACAAGGACGAATCGCTGGGATCCGTCCTTCTGATCGGCAAGACGGGTTACCAAAGCATCATCAAGTATGACAGGGGCTCCATCCAACTGGACGTTATCTTCTTCACCAGCTACGCCAGTAATCAATGTGTAACGGGCTCGACACACCGGCAGGTCAACAACCTGCCGAGTCAACATAGAATCCAGCCATTCGGCTGCCTGATTCCCTTCTACAGCAACTCGTCCCATATGCGACACATCAAAAACCCCCACCCCTTTGCGGGTGCCAAGATGCTCGGAAACAATTGAAGAGTACTGAACGGGCATTGACCATCCAGCAAAATCGACCATTCGTCCACGATTATTTTCGTGCCATTCGGCAAGAGGTGTTCGCTGCGGCATTTATGTAATGAATCCTTTTGGAAAGGCGACGGAAAGACTGGTCAACGACATAGACTCTTCAGGGACCTTGATTGTACGAGTTCTAACTAAAGCAACCAGCCTTACCGGCTTTTATGCCGTTTTGATTTCTTCCGCCTGGTTCCCTGATCACTTGCTTTTTTTTGATTCGCAGATTTTGGTCCTTTCTCCGCATGATTTTTTCGCTGCCTCTCAGTCTGCCGAACACTTTTTTTCCCTCCGCGGGAATGACTCCGTCGTGACGACGCAAGACGACGACTCTTTTGTTTCCTTCTCGACTCATTGTTTCCCAATGCCGGGGCAAAGAGAAGGTTTCGCTTTCCGAGATCAACTTCTCTCACACATACTCGAATCTGATCACCTAATCGGTATATATTTCCGGGTCGATGACCACTGAGCGTGTGAGACGAACGATCAAAACGATACTGATCGGTCGGTAATTCTTCTGTCTCAATCAACCCTTCAGCTGGTAAATGAATGCCTTGAACAAAAATGCCGAATCGTGCAACGCCTGTCACCACACCATCAAGCTCCATTCCAACACGACTGCTCAAAAAATGCAGGAGCTTGAGCTTTATTAATTCACGTTCCGCCGCCTCAGCCCGTCGCTCGAGCTCCGAACAGTGTTCTCCGAGTTGCTCAAGGTGGTCATCAGGGGGCCTCTTACCGGCTTCGAGAAAGTCGAGTGCCCGATGGATCGTCAGATCAGGATATCGACGAATAGGGGATGTAAAATGACAATAACAATCACTGGCAAGGGCATAGTGTCCTTCGTCTAGAGGAGCGTACACTGCTCGCGAGAGGCTCCTTAAAACTGCGTAGTGAACTGCATGCTCTTCTGGTTGATGACGAGCTAGCCCGAGCAACCGTTGCAATTCAAAGCGGCTTTCAAGTGACTCGACTTCAAAACCAAGCTCAAGAACAAATTCTGTGAGCTGTCGCAGTTTCCGCAGGTCTGGTGATGGGTGAACTCGTCGTAGAAACTTTCCTTTTGCAGCAGCTATTTTCTCGGCGACGGCCTCATTTGCTGCAAGCATAAATTCTTCCACAATCTGATGACTCTCAGTGTTTTCAACAACATGAGCACCAGCAACTCGGCCCGACTGGTCAAGATCAATCTTCACTTCAGGCATATTGAGTTCGAGCGCACCGCGCGTCAGTCGCCGATCTCGCAAGATAGAAGCAAGTCGCTGCATTCTCCCGAGCAGTTCACGAACCGATGCCTTCATGGCTATTTCTTTGGTGTTTTGATCCGCAAGGAACACATCTACTTCTTCGTATGTAAAACGACGACAACTCTTGATAACCGTTCGCTGAACTTCAGTGTGAACTGGAACCCCGTCCTCAGAGAATTCAATCCAACACGTACGGGCGAGACGAAGACGGTCCGGCTGCAGGCTCGCAAGATTGTTCGAAACAATCTCAGGCAGCATAGGGATGACCTGATCAGGTAGATAAACGCTGGTACCACGGGCAAGGGCTTCTTGATCGAGTGCCGAACCCTTTTGTACGAAATGGGCAACATCGGCAATATGAACGCCGAGCAACCAGTGGCCTCGCTCCAGACGCGTGAGTGAAATTGCATCATCAAAATCACGAGCATCTTTTGGATCAATTGTAACAATTATCTCATCAGTAAGATCCTGTCGACCAGCTGGAACAGAAGAAGAAAAAGTATCAGCTTGTCGTCGAGCATCTTCTAGAACACGTTCGGGGAAAGGCCCGGGCAAACCAAACTCAGCGACGACAGTCTGCGTATCAACTCCTGGAGCGTCGAAGGCCCCAAGAACTTCAACAATTACTCCCTCGCCATCCTGCAGAGGGCTTGGGAAGCGTATGAGTTCAACAATTACTTTGTCATCATCCCGAACTCCTTTTGCACTTGGATCCCCAACCCAGATAGGTCGTGGAAACTGCGTACCATCAAGCTGAACCCAATGCTCTTCGGCTGATTGAAATGCCGTACCAACGAAACGCGTTGTGCGTCTCTGAATTACTTCGACCACCTCGCCAGAGAGTCCCGGCCTTCCGACATGTCGCTCTTTCGTGATTTTGACACGAACAGTATCACCGTCTGCCGCATCTGCAGAGGCTACCAGCGGAACCCGAATATCAGCATCTCGATCAGCCGGCCGCGCATCAGCCGGACGCACAAATCCATAGCCTTGCCTACTGCGACTAAACCGCCCAACCACCAACGTCCTGGCCATATGTCTTTTTCTTTAGATTTGTGCGGGGGAGGGTGACTTTACTCCGCTTTATTAAGAGGGGCTGCCGTCACGGCCTCGGAAAAACTTTCGCCCATGGTTTGGATGGTATTGTGTCCAGCCATCATCAATAGCGGCCTCTGACTGAAAAAGCTGCAACGTACCAATCAGTTTTGCATCAAGTGCATCGATAAAATGAAGCGCTATTGCTTCCAATGTCATCGGCAGTTTGGGGGCTCCAAACGCGTATTCACCATGATGGCTCGCCACCATGTGCTTAATGCGGTTTGAAACCTCCTGATCAAAAGGCTGACCCGCTCTCTCTTCAATCTTGCGTATTTTGTCGTCGACGATCTGAATTCCAAGCAGAACATGACCGAGCAACTGACCTGAGTCGGTATACGAAAAGCCTTTTTCATTTTCGAGTTCTACGGTCTTCCCGATGTCGTGCACAAGTACACCGACAAGCAGAAGATCTCGATCAAGCTCCGGATAAAGCGAAGCAACTCGATCAGCTAGCCGCAACAACATCACAACATGCTCAAGCAACCCACCTGCATACGCATGATGATGCTTGATACCAGCTGGACATCTCTCAAAAGCTTCCATCAACGCCGCGTCAGATAACACTTCTTCAAAAACAAGCTTCGGCAAAGATTCTTGTAACGTTGCTGCAAAATCATTGAGTTCTTGCCGTAGCCGAGCAACAGCGTCTTGTGTCAACACCCGAAAAGCTGACTCATCCACACGCGTTGGATCGACCTGATCCACCTCAGTGAGGATGATCTGTAACGCGCCTGAATAAAGTTGCGTCGTACCGGCAACGCGAACATAATCTCCATCAGAAAAGGCCTCGAAATGTTCGTCCGAGGCATTCCACATTCGTCCGGTAATGGTTCCGCTGCGATCCGCCAACTCAACCTGAAGATACAATTGCCCGTGGCGATTCGGCCGAAGCTGTTTGCGGGTTGCTAAAAAAACCTGATCGATTGTGACCTGAGGAGCAAGTTCTGTCACGCATTTGCGACGGCTTCTTGGCGGTGGAAAGACATTCCGTGAGGACTGTGGTGAAGACATATGAATGAACGGCAAAGGAGGCGGCAGGCCGGTGCTTGCCGGATACCTGAACAATGTAGGGTCTTAGTCTATTACCAAACTATCTCAACCGCCAACTAACTCGCTACAATACCACCATCTAGGAAATCCCTAAGACCGATTCATACCACCATTCACCAAAAAGACTGCCGCTACCATGCCTAAAAACGGAATTTCACCTACCCGTAAGGAAGATTACCCGGAATGGTACCAGCAGGTCGTACGGGCTGGCGAACTCGCTGAGTCATCCCCCGTCCGTGGTTGCATGGTCATCAAACCGCATGGATTTGCCATCTGGGAACTGATGCAAGGAATTCTTGATGGCATGTTCAAATCGACAGGGCACAAGAATGCCTACTTCCCATTATTCATTCCCTTATCTTATTTGGAACAAGAGGCACAACATGTCGAAGGTTTTGCGAAGGAATGTGCTGTTGTCACTCACCATCGGCTCGAACTTGATGCCGACGGCCGTCTCGTTCCGAAAGGTAAACTCGAAGAGCCGCTTGTCGTCCGACCAACAAGCGAAACAATCATCGGGGCCATGTATGCAAAATGGATTCAGTCATGGCGAGATCTTCCGGTCCTAATTAATCAATGGGCAAATGTTGTTCGATGGGAAATGCGTCCGCGAGTCTTTCTTCGTACTGCTGAATTCTTATGGCAAGAAGGACATACGGCCCACGCAACAGAAGAAGAGGCTATTCAGGAAACACTGCAAATGCTCGACATCTATGCAACGTTCGCTGAACAGGATCTTGCAATACCTGTCTGGAAAGGCCCCAAGCCGTCCAGTGAACGATTCCCAGGTGCTGTTGAAACGTATTCGATAGAAGCAATGATGCAGGACGGAAAAGCACTTCAGGCCGGAACGTCACACTTCCTTGGGCAGAATTTCGCCAAGGCACAGAACATCACCTTCACGGACAAGACAAGCCAAGAAGCTTTTTGCTGGACGACTTCTTGGGGCGTCTCAACTCGTCTGATTGGAGGCCTTATCATGACGCATGCCGATGATGATGGGCTGGTCCTGCCCCCTCGCATAGCGCCAGAACAGATTGTTCTATTACCGATCTACCGCTCAGATGAAGATCAAGCTTCTGTCATGAACTGCTGCCACAAACTAAAGGATCAGTTGGAACAATCTCAGTGGCGAAATGAAAATATTCGTGTCACAATCGATGACCGTGACATGCGTGGAGGTGACAAGGTCTGGCAGCACATCAAACAAGGGGTCCCTGTTCGCGTTGAGATTGGTCCCCGTGATCTGGCAGCAGGTACAGTAAGTATCGCTCGTCGCGACGAGCCACCGAAACAGAAGCTCACAATGCCTCTGGAGGACTTTCCCAAAAAGGCTGCTGATCTCTTGGAATCCGTACAAGCAAACGTGCTGAAGAAAGCAGTCGATTTTCGTGACAGCCACTCATCAAGAATTGACACAAAAGCCGAGGTGTCAGAATTTTTTGATGTCTCACAGCAAGACACTGCTGGCTTTGCATACGTTCATGTCGCGGATGACCCTGCTGTTGCTGAAGCACTCGACCCACTTAAGGTCACCGTCCGGTGCACTCCAATGGACTGGGATGAGGATCCTGGGAAATGCCTTTACACGGGCAAGTCCGTGAGCCGAAGAAGCGTCATTAGCCGTTCGTACTAATATGTTTTATGCCGCGCGTGATTTGACCTGTCCTACAGTATATAAAGATATGCGGCGTTTACATGCTCACGAGGTCTGTTCTTCCTGTTCATCATCATGAAGCTTAACCTGCCAAATCCATGGTCCGTTGCGATCATTGCTGCACTACTTGGCAGCTTGACTGGCTCAGGTACAGCCCTGCTGAGGGCGACAACAACGCCTCTACGAACTGGGGCATTCGCGACTCGTTCAGCCAAGTCATCTGGCCCACGACCGGTGGCGCAAACCTCTGAGACCACCTATAACTTTGGTCGAGTAAGCCTCGGTGGCACCGGCAGTCACGCTTTTGTTGTACGTAATGCAGGAACAGCCCCCCTCCTGATCACGAAAGGAACAACAAGTTGCACGTGCACTGTGAGTGACTTCGAGGGTGAGGGCGAGGGGAAAAATAGCAGAAATGTTTCAGCAGGTGATGAGATCGTCGTGCGGATAAAATGGACAGGCAAAGGTGAAGGGGGGCCGTTCCGACAGAGTGCCTCGATACTTACAAACGACACAGGTCGGCCAGAAATTGCATTCTCCATTGAAGGTACCGTGATTCCAACATGGAAGGCCGAACCGAATGGCATTGTGATGTCTGGAATTTCCGCCAATACGGCATCTCAGGCCGAGGTGAAAATCTACACTTTTAGTGACCAACCCCCCCGTCTCAAAAAGTGCCGAATCGCTGATGATTCTTTTGCTGACAGAATAGGTATAGAGGATCGCCCACTGACACAAGAAGAGTTACACGATGAACCGGAAGCAAAGGGTGGTTTCCTTCTATCTATTGATATCTCGCCAGGTCTGCCATTGGGAATGATCAGGACATCTGTTGAGGCTTCTTTTTCTCTCGACGAGGAAGACATTACAGCTGTCGTCCCAGTAGAGGGCATCGTCAGTGGGGACCTCATGCTTGTTGGCCGCAAATGGGATCGCACGTACAACGCATTGCGGCTGGGAACGGTATCCAGCCAAACTGGCCTGAACACGAAGATCTTTCTGACGGCAAAGGGCGAATTTCGTGACAACGTGCGACCTCGTGTCGTCGACATTGTTCCAGAGGGCCTCAATGTCAAAATCGATCCTCCTAGCCAGATAGGGGGGGGAGATGTTGTTCGGATCGGCATTGAAATCCAGATTCCGCCAGGAGCACCACCAGCAAATAATTTATGTACCAAAACCGCCGAGCAGGGCTATATCCTTCTGGAAACTGGTCACCCCAGCACACCCACTTTAAAGATTCCGGTGTGCGTTGCCATTGCCGAATAGTGAACGATCTGCTGGGATGCAGTCGATAATAATGGTCGGAAAGGTTTTGTTGTGTCTATCTACGAACGCAGTTCAAGCTTTGTTGGTCCTCATACATCTATGCACTGTCATTTACAAATTATTCTGCAGTCAATCACATGCCGATGTGCCTGCATTACACTTCTTGCAATTGCATCAGTTGGCATATTCTCGGCCAAAGTATCCGCCGCCACACCCAATCGAGGGCAAGGCATTTCTGATACGGTTGAAGAAGAATTTAGGCAGCGAAACGGAAGCCTCTTTACCGACTGGCCTACTCCTCAGGCCGTCCTCGTTATCACCGGTGAACTTGATGGTTACATAGAACCCTGTGGCTGCACTGGAAAAGAAAACCAAAAGGGTGGGCTTAGTAGACGACAGAATTTCTTAACTGCACTCAAGTTAGAGGGCTGGCCTGTTGTGGCAGTCGATCTGGGTGGCCTTGTGAAGAGGTTTGGCCGGCAGGCAGAGGTTAAATACCAATCGATTGCAGATGGCTTACGACAAATGGGCTATAGCGGCATTGGATTTGGACCTGCAGACTTACGCTTACCAGCAGAAGAACTTGTTGCAGCTGTTGCACCCGTTGGTAACGAACCGACTCCTTTCCTCAGTGCAAATGTGGGCCTACTTGGGCTCGATGCGAACATTACACCTCGATTTCGTGTTGTCGAAATTGGTGGTCTTCGTATTGGCATTACCTCGGTGCTCGGAAACAGTAAATCCGGAGACATCCGCAACGCGGCAATTGAAGTTACCGCCGCGGAAGCAGCACTCCAAGAAGTCGTCAAGTTAATGCAGCCCGGTCTGTGCGACCACTATGTACTTCTCTCATGGGGAAATCCCGAAGAGGCACGTTCCTTAGCCAAGTCTTTCCCTCAGTTTGATATCGTTGTTACCGCTGGAGGTGCCGATGAGCCACCTTCAAAACTTCCTGTTTTAGAAAATGGGGCGAGACTCGTAGAGCTCGGCCACAAAGGTATGTTTGCTGTGACAATCGGTTTCTTTGACAACAAAGATGACCCGCTAAAGAGCCAACGAGTGCCACTTGATGCTCGATGGGGTGAAGCCGAAGACATGATCGATTTACTTGCTACGTACCAGCGGCAGCTTGAATCGCTCGGACTTACGGGGTTAGGCCTTTCACCCGTGCGACATCAGACTGGTCGTCGATTTGCTGGAAGTGATGCATGCGGGGACTGTCATACCTATGCCTACGAAGTCTGGGAAAACTCTTCTCATTCATATGCACTTACAACTCTGGAAGATCAAGAGCCACGAAGAGACGGTGACCCGGAATGTCTTTCCTGCCACGTTGTCGGTTGGGCACCTCAGAGATTTGAACCCTTTGAAGGTGGCTTTCTCAGCATGCAGAAAACACCACACCTTGCTCACAATGGCTGTGAAAATTGCCATGGTCCTGCCGCTGCTCATGCAGCCGTTGAAAGAGGTGATGTTCGTGCAAGCCTTACTGAGCGTGACAGACTTCGGGAAGAACTTGCCATGTCAATCGACACGCCGGAAAGTAAGCAAAAAGTAATTTCCAATTGCCTCGAATGCCACGATTTGGACAACAGCCCAGAATTTGATTTTGAAGACTACTGGCCATCTGTCGACCACACTGAAGAAGTCACTGACAAAAACGAATAGTGACTCCACCTGCCACTTCGTTGTCAAACTTACTCAAGCTGACCAATTGCTTCATCTGGAATGCTGAAATTTGCAGAAACACTCTGGACGTCATCGTGATCGTCAAGCCGCTCCATGAGGTTCAGTACCTTACGTGCCGTTGCGACATCATCAATTTCGACGGTTGTAGCGGGAACCCTAATGATTTCACTTGATTCAACCACGAAATCAGCTTTTGTGATTGCAGCTACCACATCAGTCATGACTTGCGGGTCACACGTCACCTCCCAGTAGCTCTCAACAGAGGCGACGTCGTTTGCACCAGACTCTATAGCCACTTCGTAAAAATGGTCTTCTTTACTAGAATCACTGGGAACTCGCACCATTCCTGTCCTCGTGAACAAGTACGCAACGCACCCAGTCGCACCAAGTTTGCCATCACAGAGTTCGAATAACTTACGAATTTCTGGTGCCGTTCGATTCCGATTATCTGTGAGAATTTCACACAGAACTGCGACACCGCCGGCCGCGTAGCCTTCATAGACCGACTCTTCGAGGTTCCCACCCTTCAACTCTCCACAGCCAGTTTTTATAGCACGCTGAATATTATCTTTTGGCATGCTCACAGCCTTAGCTGCATCAATGGCATAGCGGAGTCGAAGATTCGCATCCGGATCAGAACCGCCGTGCTTTGCAGCGACGATGATGGCCTTGGCCAACTTACTCCAAAGCTTCCCTCGCTTTGCATCAATAAGCGATTTTTTTCGTGAAATATTCGCCCAATGGGAATGGCCTGCCACGTTGCCGTAACTCCTTCTGTGTACTCCTCAATAACCTACTTCCAAGAGGCTATAGAAAGACTGCTGTGAACATACCTCTGACCATTGCTCAACGTGGCTTCTTCTTCGCTAACTTCCGAGTATGGCCCGAAGCCTGCTTAGCGGTGGTTTTGGGGTTCTTCGCAGAAGCACTTTTCTTACTCGTTGGCTTACTATCAGCCTTGCGCGTCTTTTTTGCATCTGACTTCGCTTTCAACGCCTCGCGCTCTGCCGCTTCTCTTTGTGCGGCAAGCTCTGGCTTGATCGTGATAGAGCGAGCTTTGTTTGGCTTGACAACAAAAGGCTTCGGTCCAGATCGAGTGCCAATCGGTGTACCGTCAGCGTCCCGTTTTGGACCAGAACCTGGGGGAGGCTGTGGCGTTTTACCCGCGGGCCGAGGCGCCGCCTGAGGACCAGCCGGCCGGTGTTGCTCAGACACATCTCCATCACTTGTTGCGGAGAGGGCAGCAACGAGTGGTTCGGGCAATTTCTCACCTCGCTTTGGCATTCTTTCTTTTATATCGACAGATATTTCGCCAAGGATTTTCTTGGATTTCACACCATGGAGCGACGAGAGCAGGTCAGCTCCAAATTGATGCAACAGAGAGCTGAAATCTCGACCAATTTTCTTCGTCACCATTCGATCGAGTCCAGGGGCATTTACTTGCTGATACTCTTCAAAAGACACCATGCCCGTGAGATACAACACGGTAATTGCTCCATGATCGAGTGGAACACCATGCCCCCCTAACGCCGTCGACGTTACGAAGACTTTCGTAAATGGGGTCAACGACCGGAGGTTATCGAGCGTCTTAACGCCATGCGATACAGAATGTTTTTTCGCGTGCTCCAAAGAGAAATTATAGGTCGATTCAAAAACACCCTGTAGAGCTCGTCTTAGTGATAATGCAGCACGAGATGGATCGGGCAAGTCAACAAGCAAGTCTGCCAACTCAGCAACAGTAGTCACCCGAACCTCGTTGAGATCAAAAGCATTCTCCAACAAATTCGATAATGCTTTTTCGGCATCAGCGTAATGCGAGTTTTCCAGGCAGCACGCAAAAAGCACTTGCTCC
>ERZ802831.1712-NODE-1712-length-10558-cov-21.7959_pt1 | contig 10558 bp, 5 predicted proteins | sample MGYA00345655_ERZ802831 | MGnify/ENA primary metagenome ERZ802831 (study PRJEB30503, sample SAMEA104212376) | marine metagenome | biome: Westerlies Biome; feature: [SRF] surface water layer (ENVO:00010504) within the epipelagic zone...; material: water...
TTTTCTGCTGACATTCCTGCTTGGGAGAATTCGTCAGCTGGGATCAAGTCGATTGAGTCGCTTCATCCCAAGCATGGTGTTTTTCCGCGTATCACTCGCGGCGGCTCTTCTGAGTAATGGGCTGCAGGGTGCTGGGCTTAAGGGAGACATTGTCGACTGGATCGCTGTCGTTGCTAAAACCGGCCTCTATGTCGCCTTCGTGGAGCTTGCCCTCGATGTGATTTGGGCTTTGGTCATCCGTTTGAGTTCTCGAGGGGTGGCCCCGCCGCGGATCCTGAAGGATTTGGCCCTTGTGGCAGCAGCTTTCGTTGTTGTGGCGGCTGAACTTAACAGCCAGGGTCTGCTGACAACGGTGGGTTCTGCGGCTGTTCTGGGTGGTCTTGCCTTCATTGTCGGTCCAGGCTCTGCCACGCAGATCAGCAACATTTCAGCAGCCCTCGCTGTTCAGGTAGAGCGTCAATATGTGGTTGGTGATTGGGTTGAAATTGCTGGTCAGATGGGCCGTGTCGATAATATTTCTTGGAACAGCACTTACCTTTATGACGACACTGATGATCGCTATATTGTTGTTCCTAACTCGCTCATTGATCATAGTAAAACGATTAATTATTCACGCCCCTCGCGTGCCGAGTATCGATTGGAGGTCGAAGTGGGTGTTCCTCTGAATATGCCACCTGGTCAGGCGATGCGAGTTTTAAAGAGTGTGTTGGACTCGAATGTTGAAATCGTTCACAAGGATCGAAGCTCAGTTGTGATCAGATCAATTGGTAACGACTCAATTAATTATGCCCTGAAATTTTTTGTGCCAGACTTTGCTGTTCGCAATAGGATCCGAACCCAGGTTTTTTCAAGTGTTTGGTATGCTATTGAGCGTCATGGATATTCGCTGCCCAATTCGATTGTCGATCTGCGTACCGAGCAAACTCGTCGTCAATTGCATGAGCGGCGGAGTAGCGAAGCGCAGGAAAAATGTTTTAATTTACTAAGAAAGATTGAGCTCTTTTCGTCCTTAACGGATGATGAGATTCAAGGCATTGTCTGTAATGACAGCCTATTGGCTTTTGGCCCTGGTGAGATGGTGGTGAATAAGGGAGAGATTGGTGGCTCGATGTTTGTGATCGTGGAAGGGATCTGCTCTGTACTCATCCCGGATCCATCTGATGAGACTTCAATGATGGAAGTTGCACAGCTTAAGTCTGGATCCATTTTTGGAGAAATCTCTGCGCTCACTGATGCTCCTCGTACGGCTTGGATCCAAGCGACTGGTCATGTGCTGCTCCAGGAAATCAGTCAGAGTCAGATTGAAGCCGTCTTTCTCAACAATCAGACTGCGATGGCAGAATTTGCCAAGGTCATGGCAACACGGGAAGCTGGTTTGAAGACTTTTACGCTCGAGGAGAAGAAAACCTTCGAGCTGGGTCTGGTCGAACGCATGACTCAGACGTTCAGCAGGTTGATGAACTCCTGAATGGCCTCTCAAGGCCTCCCCATACCTGGTTTGTTTGGACAAGAGTCTCATTCGTTGTCAGGCTGGGTTGGAGTTCCCTTGATGGACATGCATTCCACCGCCATGAAGGCTTTCCTCCTAATGGGCGCAGGTTTAAGCGCCTTGCATGGCTTCATGCCGATGACAGCGCTGGCTCAGGCCAATCTGCGGAGTAGTTTCCCTGGCCGGAGAGTCGGTGGTGGTACCAGAGGGGAATGCAGTGCCCGGATCCTGGCTCATTTGGTTCCCGACAGCAGTGTGTTTGCTCCTGGAGCGACATCGGGGCTGGGGTTGGTTCAGGGGCCTACCGCCAACCCTGTGAGTCTCAACATCAGCTTTAAACCAGAATCTGGTGGAGCGTCGATCACCCAGACACTCCCGGCCGCGCCAGCTGCACTGATTTTGATCAGTGGTTCCAGCATCAGCGCCCCCACCGTTTGGGAATCAGAGTTTGATTGCGCTTCAGCGGATGGTTCGGCGAGTGATGACCCTCTGGCTTTTGTTGAAACAGCGTCACCCCCTGCCGTCAGCCTCCTGGTTCCAGAGCCAGATGCCAGTGATGCTCCTGTTCAGGCCGCTCTGACGAAGCTGAGAAACAGCTGTGGTGCCACCGTCCCGGCAAAGGCAACCTTGGGTCAGTTCGGACTCGCAGATATCGTCACTGCTGAGTGGCCTCAGAATCTTCCAGTGCGTTGTCCATCTTGAGTTCATAAACATCAAGCGGTTCGTCTCGACCCTTGACGTGCATCGGCCCCCAGCCATGCAGGTCTAATTGCTTGCGAAAGTCCGGATCTAGGAGTTCTAGGGTGTTGTTGGACATCAACACCCGCAGAACTCCTGTGTGCCGCGTCTTGTCCAGACTTTCCAACCGTGAGGCGCAATTCACGGTGTCGCCGATGACGGCATATTCAATGCGTTCGGCGCTCCCCATTGAGCCCACGAGCGCATCACCGGAGTGAATGCCCATTCTGATCCGCATGGCTGGCTCGCCATCGATTTGAAGTTGTTGATTCAACTGCTCTAGTCCGACCTTGATTTCCTGCGCTGCCTCGATAGCGGCCTTGGCTTCGGCCCTGACATCCTGTTCGATTGGAACACCAAACACGGCAAGCATTCCGTCACCGGTGAACTTATTCACCATGCCCCCGCGTCGGGTTACGGCGGGAACGCATACTTCCATGCCTCGATTAAGCCAGTCCATCAGTTCGCGGGGACTGAGCCCCTCAGAGACGCTGGTGAAGTTGGCCGTATCTGTGAACAGCACGGTGATCGGAAGCTGCCGCCCATCAAAGCGTCCGTTGCTGAGCAATTCATCACGCTGATCCCACAGCTGCTCCGCCACGGCAGGGGACGTTGTTTGTCCAAGCAGTTGCTTGATTTGTTGTGAATGTTGCTGGCTCATGGCCCCTCGACGCAGCCAGCCGGCCCCACCCATGCTCAGTAGGCCCGTGAGTGGCATCGCCATTCCTACCCAGACATGCTGTTGCCAGAGAAGCCAGCCAAGACCGCCGGTTAGACCGACCCCAAGTGTCAGCACCAGGAGGACGCTGCGACGAAGTTTCGGCACCGCTTCCCCGAGGAGTACGCCCAGGCCGATGCAAAGGACCAGAAGCATCTGGTTGCCCCAGCCAGGCATGATCCAGCCGATCTGGATGCTCCCGTCGTGGTGTTCGAGCAGTGTTGCAACACGGTTGGCATGGATCTCGACACCTGACACTTGAAACACCTCATCGCTTCTGCGGAAGCGGGTGTGAGGCACGTTGAAAAGGTCTCTCAGAGAGGGAGCAGTACTGCCGATTAAAACGATCTTGTCGCGAATCGCCTCCTCTGGTATCTCGCCGTCCAGAACCTGAGCAAGGGAATAAAGCGGATAGCTCCAGGGATCCCGAAAGCGAAGCAGCCGTTGCAGCCCCAGGCCTGCATCTACTTCGTTGTAATACCCCCCTCCATTGGCGCTCAGCCATGCATCCTTGTGAGTGCCATCGTCCATTGCCTGTCGCAGACTGCGGTCAGTGGTCGCGATCTCCATCACCCGTAGAGCGAAGGACACCGTGGCTTCATCTTGTCCAGTGACATGGACGAGATCACGCCGAAGAATTCCGTCGGCATCCAGGCTTAGATCGTTGTAAGACTGCCGTTCCGCCGGCGTCCCAGGGACTGGTCCAATGCCAGAAGCAACGTTGAAGATCGAGACCAGCGTTGGTTCGTTTTGAAAGCGATCGCGCAGGCACTGTTGATCTGGTCCGACGCCTTTGTCCCGGTAGATGTCAAAACCGATGACGTCGACACCGCTTGTATTAAGCCTGTCAAAGGCTTCGCAGAACAGTCCGTCGTCAATCGGCCAGCCAAAGCGCTGGATGTCACTTTCTTCGATACCGATCAGTGTGATGGGTGTGTCGCTGCCCGAGGGTGCAGGTCGCTGCGTCGTGATCAGGTCATAGACCAGCAGATCGACGGTTTGGGATAGTCCTGTGCTGCGCAGCAGTACAAGCACCAACACCGCTGCGGTGTATGGCCCGATGCGTTGCAGCAACTCCCGGAAGCGTTTCATCCCTGCAGGTAGGTGGTCTGATCCAGGCTGGCTTTAAGATGACTCATTAACAGCCTGGCGTCCTCAATCTGCAACGTTCCCCGTTGAATGGCAGCCTCTGAAGCCTGGCGCAGCCGCTCCAGCATCAGGTCTGGGTTGTGTTGCATTTCCTCGAGAACGTCAGCGTTGGTGTCTCCCTTCACCACATGATCCAGCAGGTAGCCACTGCCTTTGGGGTTGAGCCTCACATGCACGGCGCTGGTGCTGCCGAACAGGTTGTGCAGGTTGCCCATCACTTCCTGATAGGCACCGCCAAGGAACATGCCGATCCAATAGGGCTCACCATCTACAAGCGGGTGGAGTTCCAGCAGGGATTTGCTTTGTCCTGAGTGGATGAATCGTGCAAGCTTTCCATCGGAGTCACAGGTGAGATCTGCAAAGTCGCCCAGTTCGGTTGGCTGTTGATCCAGGCGATGAATCGGCATCAGTGGGAACAGCTGGTCGATGGCCCATGTGTCGGGTGCTGAGCGGAACACGGAGAGGTTCACGTAGTACGTACAGGCCAGTGCCCTTTGCAGACCCTTCAGGTCGTCATGGATGGGGGTGTTGGTTGGGAGACGTTCATTAATGGCGCGGGCGCAGTTCCAGGTGAGCTGCTCAGCCAGTGCCCGTTCGTCTAGGCGTATGTATCCGAGCCGGAAGGCAGCCAGTGCGTCATCCCTGAATTTGATCGCATCGTTCCACGCTTCCTGGAGCAGCCGCAGTTCGGGGTCTGATTGCATGTCCACGCTGCGAATGTGGGTCAGCGTTTCGCGCAGATTGCGCACGGGTAGGGGTTCGTTGTCTTGGCTGGGCGGCTCGTTGTCGGGGGTTCGACCACAACCCAGCACGTCAAATACAAGAACGGAGAAATGGCTCGCGATAGCCCGGCCGCTTTCGCTCACCAGGATGGGAACTGGCACGTTGTGGGGTTCACAACACTCCCGAACAGTGGCCACCACATCATTCGCGTAGTTCTGTAGGGAGTAATTGGTTGAGGCTGCCGTTGCCGTACGGCTGCCGTCGTAATCAATGCCAAGCCCGCCACCCACGTCGAGGTGTCCCATCGGTGCCCCCAGTCGGGTGAGTTCCACATAGATCTGCCCGGCTTCCTGGAGAGCGTCTTTCAGCACGGCGATGTCGTTGATCTGGCTGCCGATGTGGAAGTGGAGCAGCCGCAGATCCTTGAGCAGTCCTGCCCGTTCCAGGGCGTGCACGGTTTGCAGCATTTCGGTGACATCCAGGCCGAATTTGGCGCGCGCACCGACGGAGCTGCCCCAGCGCCCTGTGCTTCGACTGGATAACTTGGCGCGGATCCCGAGGAATGGAGATGCACCCAGGGCTTCGCTGGCCTGGATGATGCGATCCACTTCATCGGCCTGTTCGATCACCACCATCGGTTGGTGTCCAAGCCGCCTCGCCAGGATCGCCGTCTCGATATAGCGGCGGTCCTTGTAACCGTTGCAGATCAGCAGAGCATCAGGATTCTTGGTGAGTGAAAGCGCGATCAACAGCTCCGCCTTGCTCCCCGCCTCCAGCCCGAAATTCCAGCGGTTGCCACGGTCCACCAAATGCTCCACCACATGCCGCTGTTGGTTGCACTTGATCGGAAACACCCCCTGGTAGCTGGCGTCATAGGCGTAGTGGGCAATGGCACGTTCGAAGGCCGCATGCAACCGTTCCAGCCGGTCTTCGAGGATGTCGTCGAAACGGATCAGGATTGGGGTGCTGAGGTCGCGCGCTTTCAGCCCTTGGAGCAACTCCACCAGATCGAGCGATCCACCCCGATCGCCGCGGGGCTGCACCACTACATGCCCCTTGGCGTTGATTGAGAAATAGGGATCTCCCCAGCGTTCGAGGCCGTAAAGCTCGGCGCTTTGGGCGACAGACCAGGACTGCTCTGTTCCGGCCAGCACCATGGCTTTGAAGGGGCAACCTTTGAAAGATAGGGGCAGCGCAACGAGCTGTGCTTGCCAAGTGGCAGGGCGGCCACTGACGATGACGCGGCATTGTTTGCTTTTTCATGGCTGCCGAACGCACGTTCATCGCCATCAAGCCCGACGGAGTCCAACGCGGGCTGGTGGGTGAGATCCTCGGCCGCTTCGAGCGCAAGGGGTTCAAGCTTGTTGGTTTGAAGCAGATCACCCCAAGCCGCGAGCTGGCTGAGCAGCACTACGGCGTGCACAGGGAGCGCCCCTTCTTCGCTGGCTTGGTTGACTTCATCACCTCCGGCCCGGTGGTGGCGATGGTGTGGGAAGGCGATGGTGTGATCGCCAGTGCCAGGAAACTGATCGGAGCCACCAAGCCCCTTGAAGCTGAGCCGGGCACCATTCGCGGCGATCTGGCGGTCAACATCGGCCGTAACGTGATCCATGGATCGGATGCGCCGGAAACCGCTCAGTTCGAAATCGGCCTCTGGTTTGAGCCATCTGAACTCAACGAATGGACTCCGTCTGATCAGAGCTGGCGAGTGGAAGCTTGATTTAGAAGCTGTATCGAACGCTCGTATGCAATCCGTGGCCAAGGACCCAATTGGTCCAAAGCCCCGGGTTGTCATCCGAATTAAACGTATTCACCCAGCCCAATTCCACCTCCCAACGGCCATTGCGATAGCGCCCGATCAGGCCGCTTACTCCAATGGAATCTTCGAAAACAGTGTTGGGTTCGTTGGTGTGGATACCACCGATTCCTACGTAGGGAATCAGTTCAAATGATTGATTGTTTTGTGTCCAGGCTGTCCACACCAGTTCGCTAGTTCCGAGATAGCCGCTGTCTCCAGCAATCAGACTTCCCGGCAACCCTCGCAGACCAACATCACTGCCAAGGTTGAAGGTCATGCCGCCAGGGAGTGGGTTGAAAGCGAATTGTCCTGCGGCTCGAAGGTTGAGGTTGGTGCTGGGGGACAGCAACCAGGAAAGATCGGCAATACCGCCAATGGCTCTTGCTTCCCCAGGCTCAATTCCTAAACTATCGAGGTTGTCCAAATGCTGGTCAGGGGTCACTCCCGCGATCCCCTGGCTGAAGTAAGCATTGGCATTCCAGAAGGCTTGACCACTCACACCACTCACATTGGTGCTCAGTTTCAGGAAGGCGCTACGACTCCAGCGGCCATCATCTTCAGCTGCCTCTGGAATCGCTGGAGTTGAGTGCCCTGACTGGAAGCTGTCTGTGCGATTGGCACTCACTGCCGCTGCTGCGGTCCATGTCAGGGCGTCGTCCTCTTTCAGTACTGTTTCAACCTGAAGCAGGCTCTGCAGTGTGCGGAAGCTGAGGTTGTGTGCGTCATCTCGGAACTCAATGAAGCGGCTTTTGCTGTAACCGAAGGATCCAGTGATTGACCATTGGTCATCGATGGGCCAGGTGTAGGTCGCTGAGGCTGTTTTTGCGCCAAGTTCAGGATCACCATCGCTGCTCAGTTCAAGAAAGAGCAATGCGGTGTCGCCGCGTTTGATGAATCCTTTCTGCAAAAGAGCAGCTCCTCCCCGCCACTCTCCGCTGCCAACGCTGCCGTTGTTGCCAAAACTGATGTCCATTTTCAACGGTTCAGGTAGAGCAGGGCTCACACTGAGGTTCACCACTGCTTTGGTGGGATCACTACCCAGCCGTCCCATCCCGCCCTTGATCTGTCCGGCTCCTCGCTTGCGCACTTTCACGAGGGATTTTTCGAGGGTGGGAATGTGCAGAACTGTTCCGATTAACGGGGTAAGTTGCTGCTTGACCTGTTGCTGAAGCGCCTCGTCTTCGCTGGTAATGCGAAGTTCGGCAATGGTTCCAAGCACCACCTCCAAAGCCCCAGGCTCTGGGGTTGACAACGTGTACACACGGCTATTGATGTACCCGTCTTGAATCAGTCGTGCCGTTAGTGCGGCTGCACAAGCATTGAGTGTGGCGTTGACCTCTGGCTTGCCGCAGTCTTTGAGAATGATCTGCAGCTCTTGATCTGTGTAGGGCGTTGTGCCCTTGATATCTGGCCGCCAGATATCTGTCGTTCCTGAGTCGGTTTCGTTGGGTGGTTGCGTCTGGCTCTCCGGGGGGAGGTCAAACACTCGTTCCGGAGCTGCTGGTCGTTCTTGAGGCGCCTTATTTGGAAGACGCACTGGCCCCGGCTGGAGAGGAGGTGCGACCAGCTGAGCCAGAAAGAACATCGACTGGGTTAGCGCTTAGTTTTTACTATTCTCCATAAAAAACTGAAAATTTCAGGGATATGACTACCATTCCTTTTGCGTTTGTTCATGATTCCTGATCAACTTGCTGAAAATTGTACGAGTAATGGCTAAAGTTCCTTTGGTAAGTAGTGGCTATTCCGTAGAGCAAGTCGTTCGCCGACACTCAAAGTTGTAGATCCCTACCACGTTGTGTCGTTAGGAGCTGCATTGATGTCCGGTTTCGGTTCTGGCAAAGTCATACGCCTCAGTCTCGGCGTGTTGCTGGGGATGTCAGCTGCCGATGTTGCTCAGTCGTCCGCACAAGCCGAAATTCGCGCTGGAAAGGGAAAGGGTTTTAACACAAAGGTCAATGGTCGAAAAGGAGGTCGCTGTGATAGTGGGGTCTGTCGAATCAGTGGTGGCAAGAAAGCCGGTCGTAATAAGTTTTTGAAATTCAAGGATTTTGATACCCGTGGCGCAATCAAGAAGGTTGAGTTTGATACCGGTGGAAAGCGCAACCTGTTTGTGGGCGTTACCTCTCGCAATGGCAGTTTTATCAATAAGTCCCTGAAGATGTCTTCAAAGGCGAATGTTTTCTGGCTATCGCCTGGGGGGATTCATCTTGGAGCCGGAGCAGACTTCATCAATGTCCCAAAATTAAACCTAGCAACATCAAGCTCAATAAAATTTGGAAATGGAATATTTGATGTATTCAACAGTCATGCACATGATGTTGAACGCCTCACTGCAAATCCCTTGAAGGGATCACTTGGATTGAGTGAAGGTCAAAACATTACTGAAGTCTTGAATGACCTGACTGGTGAGAACGGTACTGTCCCTGGGATTCAGATGGATGGAATTGATATCCAGATTGATCGTCAATTATTCGCTGATGCACTGAATGGAGAACTGACTGTTCGAAACAGCAACATCAGCATTGGTGGTGTCGACGAACCGTCTGGGCGGATAACGTTGACCGGAGACGAGGTTGTTGTTGGCGAAGGCACGCACTTGAAGGCGGAGCAAGCCAGTGGCGGTGGAACGATTGAAGTGGGAGGCAGTTGGCAGAACAGTGATGAAACAGTGCGGCAGGCCAAACGCGCTGTTATTGAAGCTGGCGCAGTGCTAGATGCATCTGCTGGCGATGTTGGCGATGGCGGTGAAATTGTGGTGTGGAGTAATATCATTGACCCCGAATCGCAAACCCTTGTCTCAGGTGAGCTTAGGGCAAGAGGTGGAAGGGATCAAGGTGATGGCGGTCGCATAGAGACATCGGGCTTTATGCTCGACGTCTATGATATTCAGATTGACGCTACAGCTGAGAAAGGGATTAATGGTTTGTGGCTCTTAGATCCAAGGGATATAATAATTGATATATATGAGTTTTCTTCGGGCCTTACTGGAACAAAATACGATGGATATTTTGCCGATAATTTATCATTCTTCGACACGGCTGCCACTGAATCTGATTCACGATTTGCTTCACCGTTTACAAGCATTAATACCATTACGCCTGGGGCCAACTTTGATAATACCTATAGCGTTCGGTTTGTCGGTTACTTTAAGGCTCCAGCCAGTGGTCAATTCACGTTCAAAACAAGAAGTGATGACGCTTCATACCTTTGGATAGGATCCGATAGTACAGAATCTGTTGATTCATTCGAATCAACCATCACAACATCTAACGCACTTGTCAGCAATGGTGGGATTCATGGTGCGCAAGACAGATCGGCGACGACAACATTTAGCCTTTCACAAGACTCGTATTACCCTTTAGTAGTTTATTTCGGGGAAAACGGTGGCGGCGATCAGATCACAGTGAGTTATACACCTCCAGGCGGAACCGAAACGGATGATGGGTCCGGAGTGTATTTCTCTCGAACAAACACCAGCGGATTAGATGTATCTACAGTAAACGCTACAGGTTCAAGTACAGATGCAGTTATTACACCCTCAACTATTGAATCGGCTTTAAGCAGCGCGAATGTCTCATTGACTGCATCTAGGGATATTAAAGTTCAACAACCTATCGCTTTGAGTCAAAGCTCTAATACCTTAACTCTTAATTCGGGAGATTCGATTGTTGTCGACCAAGCAATTACAGGCGGCAATGCTCTGAATCTTCATTCAGATGGTGGAGTAGCAGTCAACGCAGAATTAAGCGCGAATACTATTGATATTAGAGCAAACTCAAGTGGAGGCTTAAGTGGTTCAGGAAATATATCAACGACTAGCAGCCTGGAGGCTCTCCAGGCCGGTAACACGACATATTCTGGACAAATTTCAGGCACTGGCATACTCAGGAAGAAAGGTTTGGGAACGCTGGATTTAAGCGGATCCAATACTTACTTCGGAGCA
>ERZ802831.1716-NODE-1716-length-10544-cov-15.2545_pt1 | contig 10544 bp, 9 predicted proteins | sample MGYA00345655_ERZ802831 | MGnify/ENA primary metagenome ERZ802831 (study PRJEB30503, sample SAMEA104212376) | marine metagenome | biome: Westerlies Biome; feature: [SRF] surface water layer (ENVO:00010504) within the epipelagic zone...; material: water...
TACTGACTTTTCTGCCCGCAATATGATCCATAACACCGTTCACGCCCACAAACGTCCTTCAACCCCGGATGATCCATCAAGGGCAATTCTTGACGGATTGGACGAGCTGTTAGCAAAAGCGGGAATTGCCGGGACCAGCATTGGTCGGCTCGCCCATGGTACAACCGTCGCAACCAATGCGTTATTACAGCGCCGTGGCCCGCAGGTTGGTGTCGTGACCACAAAAGGGTTCCGCGATCTGCTGGAAATCGGACGTCAGGTACGTCCAAAAATTTACGATCTTCAAGAAGACGCACCGGCGCCGCTTGCACTACGTCAAAACTGTCTTGAAATATCAGAGCGGACCGGAGCCGATGGCGAGATTGTCTTGCCGCTGAAAGACAGCGACCTCGACGCTCTGATTAAACAACTGCGTAATATGAATGACGTTGAGAGCATTGCCGTCTGCCTGCTGTTTTCTTTTCTCAATCCAACCAATGAGCAAAAGGTGGCAAAAGCACTGCACCTAGCATTTCCAGATAAATTTGTCTCTGTTTCAAGCGATGTCCAACCAGAATTTCGCGAATATGAACGGTTTTCAACCACAGTGATCAATGCTTTTCTGCAGCCGGAAGTCAGCCGCTACATGGATAAGCTAGAGGGGGCAATTAAAGATGTTGCTCCAAACGCAAAGCTTGGGATTTTCCAATCAAGCGGTGGGTTGATGTCGGTCGGAAAGGCGTCTGAATTTCCGGTGCGCACAGCACTATCCGGTCCTGCAGCAGGTGCTATTGGCGCGGCAGCGGCAGGCAAGCTGTCCGGGATTGAGAATATTGTCACCTTGGACATGGGCGGCACGAGCACCGACGTGTGCCTGATCCGCAAGGGTAAAACCGAGATTGCCAATATGCGCGACATCGCGGGTCTGCGCATCCGCCTGCCTCTTGTCGATATTCACACGGTTGGCGCGGGCGGCGGCTCTATTGCGTATCTCGGCGCAGATGGGCTGATGAAAGTGGGCCCACAAAGCGCCGGCGCTGTTCCGGGGCCAGCCTGCTATAATAAGGGGGGCGAGTTGCCTACCGTATCAGACGCCAATGTGGTCCTGGGGCGACTACCAAAAACTCTGGCCGGTGGATTGACCCTTGATCATGGAAAAGCCGTTGCAGCCATTGCGCGGATTGCCAAACCGTTGGGCCTGAGCATCACGCAAACCGCATTGGGCATTGCCGGGATTGTGACTTCAAATATGACGCGAGCCATCCGCGCTGTTTCTATTGAGAAAGGTCACGACCCACGTCATTTTACACTGATGCCATTTGGGGGCGCTGGTGGTTTGCATGCCACGGATGTCGCTAGGGCTTTGGGCATATCGCGGGTTATTGTTCCAAACGCACCGGGTATTCTGTGTGCGGATGGCTTGATTGAGTCCGATCTGCAAGAAAATTTCGTTGCAACTTGCCGCGCGCAGCTTGGCAATGATTTGTCAGAAGTTGAACATGCACTAGCCAGTTTGTGCGCGCAGGCCGAGGCTTGGGTCGTCACAGAAACCGACGAATTCCACGCCGCCCAAATGATCGCTTCTATCGATATGCGTTATGTCGGCCAGAACTATGAACTGCCGGTTTTGATTAATTATTCCTCACAGGTTCCTGTGCTGCCGGATCAAGCCACATTGATTGAGGCATTTTTCAAAGTTCACCAGCGCAGCTATGGGTATGTAGATCGCAAGGCCCCGGTTGAAGTGATGAATGTGCGTCTCAAAGCCGTTTTGCCACTCGGGCAAACAGCCGGAAACCCAAAAAGCCCGCAGGGCAACGCCCAGCCAGAAGTCATACAAGATGTCTGGTTCACAGCCGAGACTGCATCACAAACCCCAGTATACCGACGTGACAGGCTGCCGGCGGGCACCAAGCTGACCGGTCCGGCCATTATAACTCAATTTGATGCAACAACGGTGGTTCCGGCAGATACCACACTGGTGGTTGACGATGCGTTGAACTTGATATTGGATTTATAGGATGTCTAGAAAACTCCCTCTTGACCCCATATCGCTTGAGATCAACTGGAACGGCTTGAAATCGATTGCGGACGAGTGTTTCCTGACCATCATGCGCAGTGCGTTCTCAACCAACATTAAAGAACGTCACGACCACTCAACAGCGATAGCCGACGCGCAGGGGCGCCTGATTGTCCAAGCCGAAAATGCCCTGCCAATCCATCTTGCATCCATGTCCGGCTTGATGAAATTTATTCTGGAACAATATGGCGACACGATCGCACCCGGTGATATGTTCATTGGCAATGACCCCCATGTGGCTGGTGGTACGCATTTGCCTGATATAAATCTGGCCATGCCCGTCTTTCATCGAGATCAGTTGATCGGTTTTGTGGCCAACATTGTCCACCATGCCGACGTGGGCGGCGCCGCTGTTGGCTCAATGTCTGGCGGCCTGGACGAGATTTACAAAGAGGGGTTGCGCATCCCGATTGTAAGGCTGTTTTCAAACGGCGTCTTACAAGATGATATAATGCGGCTGTTGCTGCTTAACATGCGTTTGCCCGAAGAACGCAAAGGTGATCTGAACGCGCAGATCGCGGCAGCAAAACTTGGCAACAGACGGCTTGGAGAGTTTCTAGAAGCACAGGGCGCCGATTATACTGTCAGAGTTTTTGATGAGATTATTGAACGAACCAATCGAAGGATGCGCGCGGCTATTCGTACCTTACCGAACGGTGTTTACGAGTTTCACGATGTGATGGATGATGATGGGGCGGGCACTGAAGACATCCTGATTGCGGTAGAGATTACTAAAAACGGCGATGACATCTTGTTTGATTTTGCCGGTTCTGACAGTCAGGTACCGGGTAATTTCAATCTAACATTTAACGCGACGCAATCGGCAGTTTGTTTTGCATTGAAGGCTCTTCTGGACCCGGATGTTCCCAACAATCAGGGAATATTCGATGCCATTCGCATCGAAGCGCCATTGGGTTCTTTTGTGAATTGCGTAACACCTGCGCCGGTTGCGATGCGCGCCAATACCTGTCAACGCGTTGTTGATGTGGTGATCGGAGCTCTTGCCGATGCCCTGCCTGAACAGGTGGTGGGCGCCGCAAACGGAGCCAATACCAGCGCAGTATTCACCGGAATTGATCCGCGAAGTGGCAAACAATATGTCTATCTGGAAACACTGGGCGGCGGCATGGGCGGACGGGCAACCAAAGATGGCAAAGATGGAGTGCAGGTCAACATTACCAATACTTCTAACCTGCCAGTTGAAGCAATTGAAATGGAATATCCTTTGCGGGTTGAGGATTATGCACTGATTGAGGATTCTGGCGGTGCTGGCACGCATCGCGGCGGCATGGGTATCCGCCGCAGTATTCGGCCCGTTGGGCATATGTGTGAATTCAATGGCGTCGGCGAACGATTTCGCCATCAACCCTGGGGCATTTTCGGGGGAACCTCTGGCGCACAGGGGGCTTTTCATATCGAAACACACGATGTCGAAAAAGTTTCTTTGACATCAAAGGCCTCTCGCGTGAAGCTATGGCCTGAGAATATAGTGGTAATATCAACACCGGGAGCTGGAGGTTATGGCACGCCAAAAAACAGAACCAAAGACGCCCTGAGGCAAGATCTGGCATCGGGGAAATTTACGGAAGACTTCCTAAACAAGCATTACAAAAACAACACGTAGCAAACGGTCCGCTGATTTACAGCAGGCTATATAAACAAGGAGAAAGATATGAAGATCACTTCAATGCTCAATGCATTCGGTTTGGCAGCCGTGTTTCTGGCCGGTCCGGTCAGTGCGCAAAACGTCAAATGGGACATGGCCAACGAATATCAGGAAACATCCATTCACGGGCAGGCGCAAAAAGTATTTACCGACACTGCCAAAACAGCCTCCGGCGGCTCAATAGAGATTACAAACCACTTTAGTGGCTCTATCGGATATAAATCCAAAGAGCATTTCGATGCCGTTGGTGACGGCGCGCTGCCAATTGCAAATACCAGTATGGGGCAGGTTGCTGGGATCGAGCCTATGTTTCTTTTATCGTCGCTTCCGTTTTTAGTTGGATCGGCCGATGAGGCAAAACTGCTTTGGGACGTGGCCCGCCCTGCCTATGAGGAAATTTTTGCACGCAACAATCAGATTTTGCTCTATGCATCGCCATGGCCACCCGCTGGCGTTTGGGCCAAAAAAGCAATCGTCTCAAAAGACGCCCTTGCGGATGTGAAAATTCGTGCATGGGACGCCAGCGGCACCAGCACGCTGATCAACGCCGGTGCTGCTGCCATTCAGATGAGCTGGGCTGACGTGGTACCACAACTGGCCTCTGGCGGTATTGACGGTGTTTTAACCTCGGCCGAAGGCGGCACCAACGCCAAATTCTGGGAACATCTATCCCATTTCTCAGCTCTGAACTACTCAATGTCTCTGAACATGACCCATGTGAACAAAGACAGCTGGGATGCACTTTCAGACGCTCAGCGCACAGCCTTGCAAACGGCGGCCGCTGCTGCAAGTAATGCGGCATGGGGGGCGTTGGCCTCGCGGGTGAGCGAGAACTATGCAGACATGGAAGCGAACGGGATAACCGTGATCAGAGATGTTCCCGCAGGCTTTTTAGGCGAACTGTCTTTGGCAGGCGAACAGGTCTACGCAGATTGGCTGGCAAAAGTTGGTGACGCAGGGCAGAAAATTCTGGACGAATTCCGCGCTAAGCGCGGATCTTGATCCCGCCAAATCATCCAACATGGGCAAGGTCTGACTTTGCCCATGTTTCCCGGAATTATGACCAAAGCCCACAGCACCGGTTCCCATTTCGTTTGAATAAGCGCTGCATGTTTTCAGGGCCACATAAACAGAATATCGTCTTGGTTTGGAGCTTAGGACCATAATGAAAACCCTTGTCAGAGTGAATGATATCGTCGGAAATCTGGCGATTTGGATATCTGCAGGGTTGCTTGTATATATTGTTTGTCACATTTCATTGGAAATCGTGATGCGTAGTTTTTTCTCGGCGTCCACTTTTTCAATGGACGAATTTGTAGGTTACGCGATTGGTAGCATGACATTCCTATCCCTTGCGCACACGTTTCGTCACCGCAAACACATCCGGGTCAGCATTCTTCAATCTTTTATTAAAGGACGGACAGAAATTGTTGTCGAACTTTTATGCATCACATTCACCTTTGGCATCACGTTATTTCTGGCGCGCTATATCTGGCGTACGCTGGCACGTGATTTTTCCCGCGGAACCGTCAGTCCGACCCTGACCGAAACCCCAATCTGGTTAATAGACGGCGCAATTTTCATTGGGCTGGTTTTGTTTTTATTGCAGCTTTTAACAAGCGCTTGGCTAGCCGTCAGTGATGGTGTTCCAAAAGACGCAGAGGTCGAATAATGGAAAGTCTGTTCATTGCATTTGTGATCCTGCTGCTTGTTATGTTCTATCTGGGGCTGGGCGTCTGGGTTTTTGCTGGGCTCTTGCTGGTCAGCACCACCGGGTTGGTATTCCTAATTGACATGCCCCTCGACCGCATCGGTAAGATCATGGCACCACTAATGATCCGCAGTGCGACATCTTGGGAAATTTCGGCAATCCCGATGTTTATCTGGATGGGCGAACTCATGCTGCGTACCGATATGTCAGACAGGCTGTTTCGCGGTTTGTCGCCACTTACATACCATCTGCCGGGCCGCCTGTTGCACACAAATATAGTGGGATCTGCACTGTTTGCCGCGATCAGCGGCTCAAGCGCCGCCACGACAGCAACTGTTGGCAAAATTACCATTTCAGAATTGAGCAAACGCGGCTACTCAAAGTCGCTGACCTATGGATCTCTTGCCGGGGCAGGCAGCCTTGGGCTACTGATCCCACCGTCAATCGTTATGATTGTCTATGGAGTTTTAGCCGAAGTTTCGATCGCGCGGTTGTTCGCCGCTGGCGTATTGCCCGGCATTATGATTGCCGCCCTATATTCTGGATATGTGATGATTGTCAGCCTGGCTGATCCCAACGTGGCCCCACCAGACCGCGAAAAACCCGGATTAAAGGACGCCTTAATCGGTTTTTTAAACCTGATCCCGATTGCGCTGCTGATCTTTATCGTCTTGGGGTCCATCTACAGCGGAATTGCAACGCCGTCAGAGGCCGCCGCCGTCGGCGTTGTCGCAACCTTAATAATGATAATACTGACGCGACAAATGACCAAAGACGTGTTTTTCGATACGCTGGTTTCAGCGGTACACACCAGTTGTATGATTGCGGTAATACTAATCGCTGCAGCATTTTTGTCCACGGCCATGGGATTCCTGCATGTCCCACAGGATGTCGCCAAAGCCATCGGTGCCCTGAACCTATCACCCTCTGGGTTGATCGTCATACTTGCAGTTTTCTATGTCCTGTTGGGCATGTTTCTTGAAGGCATTTCCATCACAGTGATGAGCCTGCCAATCACCTTGCCTTTGATACTGGCTGCGGGTTTTGATCCGATTTGGTTTGGTGTTTTTCTGGTGATCATGGTGGAACTAGCCCAGATCACACCGCCTATCGGATTTAATCTTTTCATCATCCAAGGGTTAACAGGAACACCAATCATGAAGGTTGCCCTCGCGGCGGTGCCGTTCTTTATGCTGATGTGCATCGGTGTCGTATTGTTGACGCTGTTTCCAGAAATCGCGCTTTGGCTGCCCAATAGCCTTTTTGACAAATAAGAGAGTTGGAAATTGATGCGGCTGAAAAACAAAACATGCGTGGTCACGGGTGCTGCAGCGGGGATCGGTTTTGCAACGGCCAGCGCCTTTGCTGTTGAAGGCGCACACGTGATTGCACTGGACCGTGATCTAAATGGCCTACAAGCGCTCAAAGCAGAATGCCCAACGGTAAAAACGCATATTTTGGACGTCACAGACGCGGATGCAGTCACATTGTTTTTCGAAACATCTAAAACAATTGATGTGTTGTTTAATTGTGCCGGCATGGTGGCGACAGGGAATGTTTTGGCCTGTACAAGGTCAGATTGGACAAGGACGCTAGATTTGAATGTGTCCGCTTTGTTTTACATGTGTCGGTGTATTTTGCCCCTTATGGTGTCGGGTGCGGGTGGCAGTATAATCAACATGGCGTCAGTGATTTCATCCATCGGGGCCGCGCCGGATCGGTTCGCATATGCAACAAGTAAAGCTGCGGTGATCGGGCTGACAAAATCCATCGCTTTGGACTATGCCTCCCAGAGCATTCGATGCAACGCCATATGTCCTTCCGCGGTGGAAACGCCATCGATGGCTGCACGCATCTCAGCGATGGACAATCCTGTCAAGGCACGGGCGGCGTTTGAAAGCAGACAACCCATTGGACGCATGGCAACCACAACCGAGATTGCTGAAATGGCAGTCTATCTTGCCGGAGATGTGTCAGGTTGCGTCACCGGTAGCACCATCATTATGGACGGAGGAGCAAAGCTATGAGCGATGCAAAACCGGTTGCGGCGGCAATTGTCGGATTAGGTCGTTGGGGGCAAAATCTGGTCACCGCTGTCTCGGATCAGACCATCCGCCCCCTGCGCTTTGTCCAAGGGGTAACCCGGACACCAGCGAAAGCCACCGATTTCGCGGCGTCCCAAGGCTTTCCTATTTCAGATGATTTTGACGCGATGCTCAATGATGCAAGCGTTGAAGCTGTGGTTCTGGCAACCCCGCACAGTCAACATTTTAGCCATATCTGCAAAGCCGCGCAGGCAGGCAAGCATATCTTTGTAGAAAAACCGCTTGCGCTTACTCTCAAAGAAGCGCGGGATGCAATTGCCCAATGTAACAGGCAAGGTGTGGTGCTTGCCGTGGGCTTTAACCGTCGGTTTTTGCCGGCTTTCAAAGAACTGAGCGATACTTTTGATCGCGGAAAACTCGGCACAGCCCTGCATATCGAAGCCAATTTCTCAGGTCCATTCGGGTATAACTACACCGGCGATATGTGGCGCGGAACATCCGCAGAAAACCCAGCAGGCGGCATGGCTGCAATGGGTATTCACATGCTGGACGCAATGATACATCTGTTGGGCCCAGTGCGCAGCGTTGCAACTCTTAGCCGCCGGCGCGCCATTTCAGCCCCAATGGATGACACAACCCACGTCCAAGTCGATTTTGCCTGTGGCGCGCTCGGCAGTCTGACTACGCTTATGGCGACCCAAGCCAGCTGGCGGCTGCAACTTTTCGGATCTTCGGGTTGGGCAGCGCTGCGTGACCAGCAGGCTTTAGAAATGCATTTGACAGAGCAAGACCCGGTGCTGGTGCAACACAATGTCAACGACACACTTGCAGAAGAACTGGCCACTTTTGCCGCATGCATAAGAGGACAGGGCCATTTTCCAGTAACACAAATGGAGGCAATGCAAGGTGTTGCGGCTATGGAGGCAATCTCACTGTCTGCTGCGCGTGGTGGTGAAAGAACCCCTGTTGAACCGGTATGAGCTGTTCCGGCAGCTTTCAGTTTGCAACTATCCGCTAAGCGATTGAACACGTTATGACACATATTCCAACCATCACTGATCTTTCGACTGCGTTCTGCGATCTGGAACATCAGCTTTCCGCCGAAATCGGCTTTCGCCTGTTTTCCGTGTTGTTGGTCGATTTACCCGATATGGTACGCATCCATTCCAGTAATCTTGAAGCGTACCCATTGGGTGGGCGCAAACAAATGGGGCCAACACCTTGGGGCACACATGTCATTACACGTGGAGAACCCTGGTTGGGGCAAACCCTAGAAGAACTACGAAACGCTTTCTCCGACTATGACTTAATCGCTGATTTGGGCTGCGGCTGTTGCCTCAACATCCCAGTTCGCGATCACGGCCAGACCATTGGCACGCTCAATCTTCTGGATGCCCAAGGTCGCTACGGCACTGATCATCTGCACCGTGCTATAAAATTTGGCGACCCTTGTGTGCCGCTGCTGAAAACCGCTGGAAAATAGCGTCAAATCGTCGGGAGACACTTTATGAATAACATTTTAATCAAGAACGCACGCATCGTAGACGGCACGACAGACCGCGCCAAAGATGCTGTGGATATTATGCTCGCCGATGGCAAGGTACAAGATATTGGGCCTTCGCTGACAACCTCGGGCGATGTAACGGTGATCGATGCGCGGGACCGCTTTGTCATGCCGGGTTTGATAGACGCCCATGTCCATGTCATCGCACAAAATGCCAATCTGAAAGAAAATGCAGCTGTACCCGATGCTATGATAACAGTCGCGGCTATGAACCTTATGGGCGCAATGCTCACCCGTGGATTTACGACAGTGCGGGACCTGGGTGGCGCAACCGGCCCCTTGCGCATGGCCATGGAAGAGGCCCCCATTGCACTGCCGCGGTTGAACATATGTGGCAAAGCTTTGTCCCAGACAGGCGGGCATACCGATCAAAGAGGCCCTTTTGACAGCACACCTGTTCCCGATTGGCCGGTCCCGCTGGGCGCACTTGGGGTCATTTGCGATGGTGAACCCGAGCTGCGCAAAGCCGCCAGAGAGCAATTCCGTACCGGCGCTGATTTCCTTAAACTTATGGCAAATGGCGGTGTTTCCTCACCATCTGATCCAATACATTTCCTTGGCTTTTCGCGCGCAGAACTCATCGCTGCTGTAGAAGAAGCCCAAAACACCGGCACTTATGTGTCCGCCCATCTTTATACCGATGAGGCAATCTTGCGCGCCGTTGAATGCGGGGTTCATTCGTTGGAACATTGCAATCTGATCACTGCAGAGACCGCACGTCTGGCCGCAGAAAAAGGCTGCATCGCCTGCCCCACATTGATCACCTATGACAAACTCAAATCCGAAGGCGCCTCCATGGGTTTGCCTGCGACCTCGATTGTAAAAGTAGATGATGTGCGCTTACGTGGCATGGAATCGCTGTCGATCATGCAAGACGCTGGCCTACAAATGGCATATGGCAGTGATCTGCTCGGGGGGATGCAGCCCCACCAATCCGGCGAATTTGAATTGCGTGGGCGGGTGCTTTCCAGCCAAACGGTCATTCAAAGCGCAACCCTTATCGCTGCCAAGCTATTGCGCATGGAAGGTCAGATTGGAACGCTAAAGCCCGGGGCTTTCGCTGATACCATTATACTGGACCGCGATCCACTGATGGATTTGTCAGTGCTTTCAGGCCAGGGCGAAAGTATCAATACAATCGTAAAAGGTGGTGAAATAATCAAACATAACCCCTGATATTAGGCTCGCGACAACAAGTTTTCAGACCAGTATTTCTTTTGGTGCACCCCATTTTTATACCGCAAATTCGGTGAGCTTAGCAATTTTTTCATGTACGCGCCTGGTACAACTCGATTACCTTCATTGGGCAGTCGTTGTACAAAATTACTGTATAAGAAGATTATGGCCCCTGCCCGCAGAGGCTGCCTTATTCATAACGAGAGTTTGCGGGTTTGGATTTCATATTCTTCATGGTCAGTTTGGGCAAGCGCGACGTTCTTAGAGCCATCAACTTGCTCAGACGCATCTAGGCCTGTTAACACTATAGCCAGCGAATAATC
>ERZ802831.1723-NODE-1723-length-10509-cov-13.1198_pt1 | contig 10509 bp, 8 predicted proteins | sample MGYA00345655_ERZ802831 | MGnify/ENA primary metagenome ERZ802831 (study PRJEB30503, sample SAMEA104212376) | marine metagenome | biome: Westerlies Biome; feature: [SRF] surface water layer (ENVO:00010504) within the epipelagic zone...; material: water...
CAGCCTCTCGTGCTCCTCCTGCCAACCGCCCGCACTTTGAAAAAGCTTCTCCTGCCCGTTTCTGTCCATCATCTCGTTACCGGCCTCTAATCACATATTTTTCGCGCTAGCAGCGACGAACAGTGACTCGCATGCGTGTTCATGAACGGTCGAAAACACTTGGGCGCACGTAGTGCCTGCAGATAACAGTTGATCGACGAAATTAGCCGCTTTAATTCGTGCAAAGTCGTGGTCGGCGTAACGCAATTCTGCAGGGAAGGCGTGTCGATCCAACCAATCAAGAAGCTCGCTAGACTGTCCAGCAATAATGTCTTGTTGCGGCATATGCACGTGGTTATCTATAAAACCGGGAACCAACAAATGTGGTCGTAAATCCTCGTAGGAAACTCCGTTAGGCATCTTCGCGAAATAATCATCCGCCGAGAGCACCTCAACAATTAGACCTCCCTCACAAACCACAAAGCCGTCGTCGTAGTAATCCAAAACGACTTCGCCCTGCACATCCTTATCTAGGCTCAAGAGTCTCGCTCGAAGGCTCACACGATCGCTCAACTAACTGCCCCTGTAGGTGGTGTAACCAAATTCGTTTAAGAGCAACGGCAAATGGTAGTGAGCTTGATCGCCGCTCAACCGACAGACGACCTCAATGTAAGGGTAAAAATGATTTGCGATGCTGGCTTCATCTCCAACAAGAAAACGTAGTCGATAAATGCCAGGTAGCAATCTTGTTGTGTCTTCCCATTCGGATACCCGGCCTGATCTATCCGTTATCCCTTTTGTTATAAAATCACCGTCTTCATTCAGCAAAGAAACCGCCAACCCTCGTTGCGGCATGCCGGTGCTTAAATTAAGAACATGCGTACTTAGCGTTAAATACTCGCTTTTTTGTCGCTCGATCGATTCAGACATAAAGATCAACTCTCATCGAAAATATCTTGTAATCGCGATTGAGTAATCCGCTGGTGCTCTGCCGCGGCATTCGCGAATTCAGTTGCAGTCGGATTGTTTATGCGCATGTTGAGAATTTGCAGCATTTCATCAGCGCTTTTCCCTTTCGCGTAGACGATGAAAATAAAGCCATGGCGCTCGTAGTACGCTTTATTTTGTTGGGCCAATTCCTCTATGACCGCTTCGCTTGATGACAATACCTGCCCTTGTTCACTTTTTGCTAGACGATTTTCTTTACCATCCGAAAATTTCTCTTTCAGTATTTCGACATCACCAATCAATGGGTGCAAAGCCAGCGCCTTGTGTTGCTCTGCATCCGGCAAAGCCTGCCACTCAACAGCCGCGTTTGCTCGAAGTTCGTCAAAACTTCCAAAGGGCCTCAACGCAACTAAATTCTTAGACCACAGAGCGGATTGACCACATCGAATCAATAACTCTAGCGCTTCCTTTTGTTCAAGCGTATTGAACCTATCGATATTCATTGATCTTTCGAGCAGCCGTTTCGTTGCTAAGAATGTTCCGAGAGCGGCCTTGAATTTAGGGGCATCTCCTCGCTTTTTTGCGCTACCTGCGAAATAGATCTGTCAACCTCAGAAAAAATTTCTGCAACGATGACCGCAGCGACCGCTGAGGGTTGTTTCAAGTTTTGTAATTTTTGTCCAATGGGACATGTTACCCGATCTAAGTCGTCGTCTGCGAAACCGTCCCGCTTTAGACGACGCGAAAAATTTTTCCACTTCGTCATAGAGCCAATTAAGCCTATGTAACTCAGGCCTTTGACGTTTAGCGCAGCGCATACAATCTCGTAATCCAGGACATGGTCATGGGTCATAACCAGCACTAAATCCCCGTGTCTGAGTAGCTTACGAACCGCCTCTGGGATAAGCGCTTTTTTAGAGAGTTCAAATTTTTCGTCAGCGACCGACTTTTCCAACCATTCAGAGCGCGAATCGACCAATGTGGTCCGGATCGGCGTATCACGAAGCATCGATGCGACTCTGGATCCCACATGTCCGGCACCGAAAAGGACCAAGCGATATTCGTTACTGAATACCGATTCAAACAGCAATGTCATACTGCCGCCGCAACATTGAAGTGCTGCTGCCGCCAATGGAAATTTCTTTATTTCGGGCTCATTTTCCTGCGCGAGCAATCGCTCACGCGCATGGCTGGTCGCCAAATATTCTAGTTGGCCACCCCCAATTGAGTCGTATACCGCATCGGCGCTAACAACCATCTTTGCAGACCGATCTCTGGGTGTTGATCCGCTCGTAGAGAGCACAGTAACAAGCACAACATCAAGGCCAACTCTGCTGCATCGCGATAACGCTTCAATCCAACTCAAATCTGACTGTTGTTCCAACTCAATAGCCCTCATGCGCGTCCAGCTCACTCGCAGCCCTGTCCGCCTCTTCGATACAGTAGTAAACCTGTTCGGGCGTTGCCGGTACTGAGAGCTTCGGCATTAACCGGTAATTCGCAACGCTTGCGCACGCGTCACGCAGTGCACACCAAACCGATATAGCCAGCATCAGCGGCGGCTCCCCAACCGCTTTCGACCTATTGACCGTTGGAACAGAATTTTCGCGTCTGAAAAACCTAACATTAAAGATTTCCGGGACATCGTGAGCAGTAGGAATTTTATAGTTCGCGGGGCCATCGGAAAGAACGGTTCCGCTCTCACTCCATGTTAATTCTTCGGTGGTTAACCAACCAAGTCCTTGCACAAAGCCTCCTTCGATTTGTCCAAGATCGATAGATTCGTTCAACGAATTACCGGCATCATGCAAGATGTCCACTCGACTAACGAAATAGTTGCCGGTTAGCTTATCTACGGTAACTTCCGAGACGGCCGCACAATTAGCAAAGTAATAAAAAGGGCGACCGATTCCCTCGTCTTTATCGACAAAGATGTCAGGCGTTTTATAAAAACCCTTCGCAGATAGTGCTACCCGAGCCAGATAAGCCTTTGCAATGAACGCAGAAAAACTCATCGTGTCGTCCTCGCTCCTATCATCTGAGGGGGCAACCTTGTTATCAAAAAAAACCGGCTCGCCGGACCATCCGAGCTCTTCGCGCGCAAACTCACGAAGATTTGTTTTTATCGAGCGGCATGCGTCAAGCACCGCCATCCCGTTCAAATCTGCGCCCGAAGATGCGGCGGTCGGGGACGCGTTGGGAACTTTATCTGTTCGAGTCGAAGTGTTGCGAATTACTTCGAGGTCAACACCGAATTCTTCGGCCACAATGCCTAGGATTTTGGTATACAGACCTTGTCCCATCTCAGTGCCACCATGATTTACCTCGATGCTCCCATCTTCGAAGAGGTTGATCAAAGCCCCAGCCTGGTTCAAGTGCGTGGTGGTGAAAGAAATCCCGAATTTCACCGGATTCAAAGAAATACCTTTAATCCAGCGTTGCGCGGACGAGTTAAAGCGTTTTATTTCAGCTCGTCTTTCCCAATAGTCCGATTGCTTCACCAACTCGCCTACGAGTTCCGGCAAGATAATCGACTCGATATCCTGGCCGTAAGGCGTGGTGGCAAAGCCCGGTCGATACAGGTTTTTTTGGCGAAAACTTAGAGGCTCCAACCCGGCTTTGTATGCGAGTTCGTCCATAGCGCATTCCATCGCGAGCATCCCCTGGGGACCCCCGAACCCGCGAAAAGCAGTGTTTGATACGGTATTGGTTTTACTGCGATGCCCAACAATTCGAGATTTTGGCAGATAGTAGCTGTTGTCAACGTGTAACATCGCTCTATCAACGATCCCATCTGACAGATCTGCTGAGTAACCACACTTCGCAGCCAGACGGAAATATGCAGCTTCCAGATAACCCTCAGCGTCGCAACCGATCCGATAATCTATGGAAAAATCGTGGCGCTTGCCCGTCTGGGTCATATCCGCTTTACGCATCATCGTATACTTTACCGCCCTTTTCTGACGAACGGCAAAAACCGCACACAAGCATGCCAGCGGCGCAGCTTGCGTTTCTTTGCCGCCGAACGCTCCACCCATCCTTCGGCATTCAACCGTAACTCGGTTCATAGGCCAGCCAAGCACATTGGCGACTAGACGCTGCACGTCACCAGGGTGCTGCGACGAAATCAGCACGTGTATGCCATCCTCACTTGGCACGGCCAAAGCCGTTTGCGGCTCCAAGTAAAAATGCTCTTGACCGCGTATATATATATTTTCGTCTACGACTGTCTCGACATTATCAAATAGCGCCTGAAGGTCCCCCTCACCCCAATAGCGAGTTGGGGTAACTGTTGAATCGACCGCCAGTGCATCATCAATCGTAAGAACCGCCGGCTTCACCAGGCATTCAATATCAGCTTGTGCGATTGCACGACGAGCGAGTTCTTGGCTAGCAGCCGCTACGGCAAAAATACGCTGACCGGTGTATTCGACATCAGACTCCGCGAGTAACGGCTCGTCTTCAATTACGGGGCCAACCTGATTAGCACCTGGTATGTCCGAAGCAGTAATTACATCGACCACACCGCGACTCGTGATGACTTCGCCCAAATCCATTCGGGTTAACTTCGCTCTCGGGTATTCCGCAACTCCCACCGCGACATGAAGTGCACCTGCGGGGAGAGCAACATCGTCGACATATAGAGCTTGCCCAGTGACGTGGGCGAGCGACGATTCATGTCCTTCTTGTGACGCCATCTTAGGCTCCACTTGAGCGCAGAAAAAATTGTTCCACGATCTCTTTTATCGAAACATGGGCCATATTTAGCCGGTAGTCCGCAGAGGCCCGAACATCGGATATTGGAGAGATTGTTGCATCCAACGCGTCGGCGATTGCGCCCCAATCGATATCAATAAAGCGCCCACCTCGCATCATTTTTTCCACTCCATAAACACGCAGTGCCGTCTCACCAACGCCCCCGAGAGCAATTCTGATTTCTTTTATACGAACATCATCGTGCAGGAGGAAAATTGCGATCGAAACACTAGAAATATCGTCTTCATAGCGTTTGGAAAGTTTTCGAAATGCAAATGAGTGCCAACTGTCCGGCACACAGAGCGATACCTTCGACAAGTATTCGTCTTTAGCGAGAGAAGTTTTTCGATAACCTTCAATAAAGTCTTCGATATCTAGGATTCGTTGACCATTTGCCCCAGCTAAGACCAATTTGGCTTCTAGCACCAGCAACGCAGGTATCAGATCACCAATCGGAGATGCACTGCATATATTTCCGCCAATTGTGGCTCTGTTACGTATCTGTTTAGAACCAAAGCGACTGAGAAGTTCTACCATTGCTTCACAGCGTTGGTCTTTTGAGCTGAAAAGTGATGACAGCTGGGACAGCGTTGCGCCTGCGCCGATAGACAAAACACCATCAAGCGCATCGATACGTTTGAGACTTGCCACATCAGATATATCAATGATTGTGTCGTACCTCAGGAGTCTGCTGGTTATTTCGATCCACGCATCAGTACCTCCAGCTAGGATCAAACGACTGCCTTGCTGCGAGTCATTCAACTCGCCAATAAGAGCCGCTTCCGAGTCGACCTTGATATACCCCTCTGTGCTTTTAGATTTAGCCAGTAATCGACTTTCTTCAGGGCTAATCGCCAGGTGTGCCAAGTCAGCGTTGCTTGATGTCGAACACGCGATCAGCCCCGCCTCTACGATCGGTCTGTAGCCGGTGCACCGACAGAGGTTGCCGCCGATTGTTGCGATCAGATCGCCTCGTTCTCGCGCCTCAGGGACTTTTTGGTTTGCCGTAAAATCAACCAAAGACATTACAAAACCGGGCGTACAGAATCCGCATTGACTGGCATTTGCATCAACCATCGCCTGCTGAACAGGATGTAACGCCTGATCGGACCCAATGCCTTCAACCGTTATGACCTGTTTCCCTGAAAGAGCCAAGGCCGGGGTGATGCATGAGTTTATCGCGAAACGCGACTCGTTAGGCGCCTCGCCAATCGCGACTATCACAGTACAGGCACCACAGTCTCCGGTTCCACAGCCCTGTTTTGTACCCGTCAAATGAACCGATTCCCGAAGAAACTCGAGCAAAGACAAATGCGGATCAACTGCATCCAGCCCATAAGTTTGGGTATTAACTTTGATTATCACTGGTTTATTCGACGCAGTATCCGCAGTGATAGATTCCACCTCCGAGTTTCGCCTAACGATAATTTTTCTCTTCCGTTGGTGTCAATTTACGAGCCATTACAGTCTTACTGCCGAACATTCTTGTCAATATTCGACGAGCATTAATTTTTCGATCAATTCGTTATCATTTGCTAGCAACACTCATGCCAAGCGACCGCATTCGACTTCAACTAGGTTGAGTGGGTCGGCTGTGGTGGCCTTCAAATAATTGATTAGAGGAAAATTTTGACCCAGCGCAACGTAATTTGGATTCGCAATCCGCTAGCAACGTACGGAATCGATCCCAACTCTGACGGATCCGCGCAACCTGTCAGCGGCATAATACTAAGCGATGGCCAAATCCAAAAGATACTTTATGGGGGTGAGGGCTGGACAGGCGACTGCGACGAAACAATCGATGCGAGCCGCTTGGTGGTTCTTCCCGGACTAATAAACACTCATCACCATTTTTATCAGACTTTAACGCGAGCTATGCGAATCGCGTTAAACAAACCACTCTTCCAATGGCTTGGAGCGCTTTATCCGCTTTGGGCTAATCTGACAGAGGCCGACGTGGAAATCTCTACACGACTAGCAATAGCAGAGCTAATGTTGTCTGGTTGCACCACGTCTGTCGATCATCACTACCTTTTCAACAAAAATTGTCGGAACGCGATCGACGTACAGATGCAAGTCGCTACCGAAATGGGAATGCGTACTGTCCTCACGCGCGGATCAATGAGCCTAGATCAATCGTCGGGCGGGCTGCCCCCCACTTCTGTGGTTGAGGACGAAGACACAATCTTGTTTGAGAGCGAGCGCCTCATAAAAAAGTGGCATAACGCCGAGGATTTTGCGCTTAACCAGATAGCATTGGCGCCTTGCTCGCCCTTTTCAGTCACTCCCGAACTTATGCGAGCTACCGCTGAGATATCCAACAAAACTGGTGTGGCGCTCCATACTCATCTTGCCGAAACCGAGGATGAGGTAGCATTCTGTCTAGAAAAATACGGCGTTAGGCCCATCGAATTTCTCGACGAGTGCGATTGGCTAAACTCACGCGCATGGTTTGCTCACAGCATACATTTGACCCAAAAGGAAATTGCTCTGTTAGGCGCGCGCCAATGCGGCGTATCTCATTGTCCATCTTCAAACATGATCCTTAGTTCAGGTATTTGCCAAGTCAAAGAACTGAGCGCGGCGGGTGTTTCTGTGGGTTTAGCCGTAGACGGTTCCGCCTCTAACGACCATAGCAATTTAATCCAAGAGACCCGGCAGGCGTTTCTATTGCAAAGACTGTTTAATTCAGACTTTACGCATCTAGACGCACTGCGCTTGGCTACATTAGGGGGTTCAGAAGTGCTGTCACGGCCGGAACTGGGGCATCTAAATACCGGTGCCGCGGCCGATTTAGCAATGTTTGACCTACAGGATATCCAATTCTCCGGCGCACAAGATCCGTTGGCTGCACTACTCTCGAGCGGCGCCCACAGAGCACACCATGTTTTGATTAACGGACTTTGGAAAGTAAAGGAAGGTCGTTTGGTGGATATGGACAGGACTAACCTCATGGAGCGGCACCATTCCCACGCGCAGAATTTATGGCAACGTGCCGGCTTAACTTGAACGTTAATCCCTAAATTTGTTTCGCGCCTGCTAGCCCCAAAGACTGCAAACGAAAACCGATCTCGAAACAATGGCGCTCCGACCAAGGCGCGGCCACCACCTGAACTCCAAGCGGGAGCGCGTCGCGAGACAATATTGGGATGCTCAAACTGGGCAAGCCGATGCAAGATATGGGCTGCGTGAAGTAGCCGAGGTTAGCTCGAACATTAACCTCCTGATGATCGATAAGCATGGTCTTTTGACCAATTTTCGGCGCCCGAATTGGAGTTGACGGCGCGATCAATACGTCGAAGGATTGCAATAACGTGGCTGCTTCTTCAGCAAAAAGTTTGCGTACTTCCTGCGCTTTAACGTACCAACTGGCGGGCAACAGGCTCCCTGCAATGAAGCGGTCACGAGTATCAGGATCAAAATCTTCAGGTCGGCTATGCAGCCTCGTATGATGGAGTGCTGCGCCTTCGACGTTAGTTATCAAAAATGCGGCGCTACGGCCAGCTTCTGCAAATTGAAGGTTGCAACGCTCAACGGAAAAGCCGTCATTTACCAGTGCTTCTGCAACATCGCTGACTGCCTTGTTTGCCTCTGGAAATTGAGGATTTGCAAAGTAGCCTTCCAAGATTCCTATCCGCAATGACTTATCAGTTGCGGTAGCGGCATCTGCCACGAGCTCTACGTCTCTAGAGACACAAGCATGATCGGCTTTGTCATATCCCTGCAGGCAGTCATAAACCACGGCTAAATCGTTGCAAGACTGAGCCAAAGGACCAACGTGATCCAAGCTATCGCAAAACGGATAGGTCCCCGATCGGGGCAGACGCCCGTAAGTTGGCTTGAGACCAAAAATTCCGCATAGCGAAGCAGGGACTCTAATGCTGCCGTTCGTATCGCTGCCCAAGGCTACCGGCACCATACCGGCGGCTACTGCGGCAGCACTTCCAGACGAGGAACCGCCGGCCATTCGTGTTGGATCCCAGGGGTTTCTGCAATTCCCATAGTGCACATTTTCGCCGGTAAAGTCGTAGGCGTATTCACCCATGTTCAAGGCACCGACCAGAATTGCGCCGCGTTTTTCCAAGCGCTTAATCAATAGCGCGTCCTCGACAGCCGCAACATTTGTTTTATTAATTTTACTGCCCGCTAACGTAACTTGGTTTTGAACATCAAAAAGATTTTTTACCCCGAACGGCACACCCAGCAAAGGCAGGGGATCCTCGTTCGATCTAGATTTGTCCAGAAAACGCGCCCGTATCCGCGCCCTCTCGTGCAGAACCGAGGTAAATGCGTTGATACTGCCGTCTAAGCGCTCAATCTTTTCGAAAACGGATTCAACTACCTCTTCAACCGCGAAGCTTCCGTTCTCTACTTTTTCAACATGATCTCGTATTCCCGCCCAGGGCTGATTTACTTGATCAGACGCACTTTTTGACATGATGGTTTTGGTTGCCCCAATTGGTAACTAGAACTAATGATCTCCCGCCTCTGGCGAGAACGTCGGCGCAATATCTGAGCAGTTGGCATCGCTGGGAGCCGAAAATACTTTTATTGCCATCAATTTGGCAATCTCTACATTATCGATCACCCCTTGACGGTATTCAGCCTTGATGTTGAAGCCCATCGCTTTGGCCGCAAAATCCGTAAATTGATCGCAATCGAAGCTTTCAAAATTACTTTTTCCTTGTTCTTTTTGATCCAAGGTATCTTCCTGAGTTTAGTGGTAAGTCTCGATAGCACATCGTAAGAACGAGTGCCTGTCACCGAAACTTATACATCATCCGTAGCACAATACGAAGCCAGCCAAGCCAGGGATAGAGCGGATTTGCAAGAAATGTGAAAAGCTTATGCCAAATCCTGGCCCTCTCGCGGCAGAGAGTACTTGAGTTTTCTGGCTTCTTGCACTTCGACGGCAACCTGCAATAGGTTAGAGCGCTTATCAATATTCGTTAACGAACAATAAGATCACTATTTGCCAATGAGACACCTTAACCGAGCAAGTTCCCCCACCTTAATCTTTGGTTTGGAAGACCGCCCTCCACTCCTGCGCTCGATCTTGGCCGCCATCGCTCATCTTTCAGCAATTGTTGCAAGTATTATGACAGCGCCTTTGTTGCTGGCGGGGGTTATCGGCCTGGACGAACCTGCCACCCGCTATGTAGTGAGTGCTTCGCTGTTCATCTCAGGCATTGCGACTTTTGTGCAGGTCTATCGCTTTGGATGGGTGGGATCGGGGTTATTATCTGTCCAAGGCACGAGCTTCGCTTTCATCGGGCCAATGGCTTACGCCGCGACTACCTTCCCTGTAGGAACCTCCAGCGAGGAAATAGCAGGCGTACTGCTAGGCTCCTGCGCGGTAGGCGGCGTTGCCGTCGCCATAGCGGGCACTTTTCTGCAACAAGTACAAAAGATCATCACTCCAGTAGTAGCGGGGACTGTGGTTTTTTTATTGGGTATCTCTCTGATCATGTCCGCTGCCACCAACTTGAATCGAATACTTGGCGCGACGGCTTCCTCAGAGTTCTACCTCGTATGCACGGAGATAGGACTGACCTTTTTGGCGATACTGCTTCTTTCGAGAGCCAAGCAACCCTGGCTGCGCCTGCTGAGCATACCGATTGGCATAGCCGCAGGCTGCGCGGTGGCATTCCTCGCCGGCAACCTCCAGTGGAATCCCGGCGACAGCCTAGAAATCTTTTTTGTTCCGGAGTTTTTTCGGTTCGCACTGACCGTTGATTTTTTAATGCTTGCGATTTTAATGCCGATCTTTGTGGTGTCGCTAACGGAAAGCATCGGAGATCTCACGGCAACAAGCTCCGTGTCGCG
>ERZ802831.1730-NODE-1730-length-10459-cov-14.9488_pt1 | contig 10459 bp, 8 predicted proteins | sample MGYA00345655_ERZ802831 | MGnify/ENA primary metagenome ERZ802831 (study PRJEB30503, sample SAMEA104212376) | marine metagenome | biome: Westerlies Biome; feature: [SRF] surface water layer (ENVO:00010504) within the epipelagic zone...; material: water...
ATAAAGAGCCAGTTCGGCGCTCGTCAGTCCGTGTTTGATGCACAGAGTCCGCGTGCGCTCATTCAGGTCGCCTTCAGCTTTTACTGAGCTTTGTCGCTCCAACGTAGTCCAGAGCGACCTTAGCTCGCCTAAATCCCGGGCAGAAAGTCCATCTTGGTCAACGCTGTCAGCAAAGTCCTGGATGTCGCTCACGTCATGCAGCGGGGTCTCGACCAGCCACGTGGTGCCACTGCGCTGCTGCACATGTTGCATGTACTTTTGTAGGAGTCGTCGGTAGCCCATTGGATTTTGGTCAATTTATCTGCGTTTCTTTAAGAACAATGGCGGCTCATTATGTCGTTCGTATGTCAGTACGATGACAGCGATTGCTCGAGGGTTACCAAAATCTAGACTCCGCCCCCCAGACCTCAGTGACGCCATGGTTTGTCGGTTGGTGAAACCGATCAATTTAGACTGTCACAAAAGTGTTATGAATGTGTCACCTTGCTGTAGTTCACCGATCCCAAAGTTCGCACTCCGCAGGCTCTGCGGGGATCCATCATTACTACTTTGGGGACTTAACAATGCTATTGAGATCAGGAAAAGCTCAACGAGCTTTGCTGTCAGCGATTGCTGCGGCTGGGCTGTTGGTCGGTTGCGGCGGTGGCGGCAGCGACATCAATATTTCGCCAGTGACCTCCGACAACTCTGTCGATAACTCATCTACAACGAATGCTCCGGTCGAAACGGTCAATCCGTGCGCTTCCTACGTCAACGAAGCCGGCCAAACACTGCAAGGTGAATTCAACTCTCCCAACTGCTCATATCCGGTGTCTTTCGCTGACGCGGGTAACAACGTAACCACCGATCTGACGATTCCGGCGCTAGAAAACGGCGGAGCACATATGTTCGACGGTAGCCTGTTCATCGGCGAAGCGCACAGCAACGACGCAGAATTGACTGCGGCAGGCATCGCTGAAGGTGGCGACGGCCCTCAGCTGACAATAGAAGCTGGCGCGACCTTGGCGTTTAAGTCACGTCTACAGTTCGTCATCATCAATCGCGGTTCTACTATGTTTGCCGTTGGCACAGCTGCAGAGCCGATTACCTTTACGTCGTTCACCGATATCCAAGGCACGGACGAAGGCCCGCTGGCCTATAACGCGGTGCAGCAGTGGGGCGGCATGGTCATCAACGGCTTTGGCGTATCGAACAAGTGCTCCTACGCAGGAACTCGCGGCGCTGCTGGATTCGCCAAAACAGGCGAGTGCAACATCGCAGCAGAAGGCGCTGAAGGCCTTGACGAAAGCTACTATGGCGGCGACAACGACGCCGACTCCTCAGGCCGTATGGAATATGTCGTCGTGAAGCACACTGGCGCAGAAGTAGGCAACGGTGACGAGCTCAACGGTATTTCGTTCGGTGGTGTTGGTAGCAACACGATCGTCAAGAACCTGCAAACCTACTCAACCTACGACGACGGTATCGAAATGTTTGGCGGCGCGGTCAACTTCGAAAACTTCGCGGCAGTCTATGTGCGCGATGACTCTATCGACATCGACGAAGGCTACATTGGCACCATTACCAATGCCCTGGTTATTCAAGCTTCGGACGATGGCAATCACTGCATCGAGGCAGATGGCATTGGTTCATACTCTTCAAAGACCAACGCGCAAATCGATGACTTCATTGCTCGTGGATTGAACAGTGCACCGACCATTAAGAACCTTACCTGCATCATTTCACCTAACGCGACAGGTACGCATGATCCGGGTGCTGGCTGGCGCTTACGCGAAGGTATTGAGCCAACCATCCATGACTCGCTCGTTATCTCTTCTTTCATCGCGGATGCTGATGCTGCGGATACGGACGGCAACTACTGCTTCCGCCCACAAAGCTACGGCACCAGCGTCACCGCTGACGGGGTGATTATGGCCTGCCAGGACAACTTCAAGGATGACGGCGCAACAGTAGCAGCAGCTAACGATATGCAGTTTGCCACCCTCACAGCAGGCGTAGCGACGGATCCAACGGCTACCGCTGACACCGGTCTGGTTATCGTTGAAGGCGCGAAGAAGCTTTCTTCCGTGGCCTTGGCCACGGCGCTGGTCGACGATGCCGCGCCAACGATCACGGCGGCAGGCACAGGTGCCACCTACATCGGCGCGATCACTGACGGTGTGACCAACCCTTATGAAGGTTGGACTGTCGGCATCTTTGAAGCTGATGCAGAGCCTCTTTGGTTCGAATAAAGACGAACTGCTTCATAGCGCACTGCTGAACGCGGTAGTGCGCAAGTAGTGATGAGTAGCTAGAAGGTGGCCGGTGGTTTTAACCACGCGAGCCATCTTTCTAGCCCCATTAGTTTTTGAAGGGCCAAATTGGGGAATGCAAACATGCAAAGATCGTACTTAAGCTTGGCGGCGACCATGATGGCGCTCAGTGCCTTCGGCACGTATGCAAATGCCGAAGAGTCACCTGTCGAAGAGTCGCCGGGCGAGCCAGCAGAAATGGCGCGAGCTGACGGCAACGTAATGGAAGAAACCGTTGTTTTAGGTCGGCTGCAATCGGCAGCGCAGTCGCTGCTCCAAGATCGAATAGAGGACGACGCACTCGTCGACTCACTAGATTCAGAAACCATAAGCCGAATGGGCGACTCTACGGTAGCGGCATCACTGCGCCGTGTGAGTGGTTTAACCCTGGTCGGCGATAAGTTCGTTTATGTGCGGGGTCTAGGTGAGCGCTACTCCAGCACGTCGCTGAACGGCGCATTCATACCGTCACCAGATTTGACGAGAAACGTGATTCCGCTGGATGTTTTTCCATCCGCAATCGTCAGTTCGCTGGCAGTACAAAAGACGTTTACTCCTGACATTTCTGCGAACTATGCCGGTGGCGCCGTAGACATTACGACCACACCCTTTCCCGATAAGGGTTTTAACTTTTCGGTCGAAGTCGGTGGCGGTTGGAACGCCGAGGCGGACAACCTGAAAAGCTATCCCGGTGGGTCAGACGATGATTGGGGTCAGGACGACGGAACGCGCGCCTTACCCAGTCAGATCATTCAAGGCCTGCAGGCCTACAAGGGAACTATTGGAGTTCAGAGCATTTTGAGTGGCTTGAACCGAACTGCAGACGGTGGCACGTCGGCCCAAGCTATTGCGATAAACAGTACGTACGCTTTGTCGCTCAACAGAAATCTCGCTGTGTCGGACAAGGACGATACCCTGGACAACGATTTCCGCGTGTCTGTCGGCAATACCTATGACTTCGCGCCAGATTTGGAAGGTGGTTTTCAACTGAGCGGGTCTTATGCGAGCAAGTGGCGTAACACGCAGCGCTACCAAGCCATCTTCTCAACGCCGGATGAGCAGTTTGAGAACGAAGACGAGACAACCTATGCGGTGGATATGTCAGGCACCGCGACCTTTGGGCTTAGATACCTTGACGAGCACGAAGTGACCGTTGCGTCATTGTTTTTACGCAACTCCGACGATGAATTATCGATCAGTGATTTTCACAACGAAAATCGTCAGCTATCCAGTGGGCTTGGGTTTAGAGGCTACCGCTTTGAGTTTGAAGAACGGGAAATGCTCGTCAATCAAATCAAGGGCGAGCATCTTCTGGGCCTGAACACCAAGGAAATGCTGCGCGGCTGGTTCGATTGGGTACCCACAGACGCGCAGATCGACTGGTTCTATTCTGATGCGACAGCGAACAGCGACATACCGAACCGGGTAACCATGGCGTTCGATACGGTAGTTGACGCTGCGACTGGCGCAGTACAAAGCGAGTCATTGAAGCGTGATGCCTCTGCCGTTGATTTTCGTTATACGTCGTTAGAAGACGAAGTGCTGAGCTATGGCTGGGGGGCAACGATCCCATTCATGCTCGACCGATCTACCTTTGACGTAAAGTTTGGCTATCAGCACGATCAAAAAGCGCGAACCTATGCACAGCGAGAGTTCGGTTTGGGTTCTGTTGATGCCAGCGACGCGGTACTGCAAGGCGGTATCGCAACGGTACTGTCGGACGCGAACATCGGTTTGATCGATAACGGCTTTCAGGTTCAGGAGCAAGGCGCAGGATCTCGTAGTTATCTAGCGGCCACCATGGTGGATGCTTCTTACGGCATGTTGGACTGGACCTTTGACGAAACGTGGCGGGTAACTGCTGGCGCGCGTTATGAGGACTACCGCCAAGTGGCGCTGCCGTGGAATGTGTTTGGCTACACGGTAGACCGACCGCAGATTTCAACGGACATTGCTACGTTGGACCGGGCAACGTTCACCGACGATGCGTTCTATCCTTCTTTGTCCGTGGTTTACATGGGTGATTGGCTTGCTGAGACCTTTCAACTGAGATTCTCTGTGAGCCAAACCACAATCCGCCCAGATTTGCGCGAAGTAACGGATTCCAGTTACCAAGACCCCATTACCAATGAGCTGGTCAACGGTAACCCAGACGTCGTGCCATCAACCGTCGACAACATCGACCTGCGTGCTGAATGGTTCTTCGCCAACGGTAATAATCTGACCATTTCCCTGTTTAACAAGGAAATCTCTGACCCGATTGAATACTTTGAATCACCCGCCAGTGACACCAACACTGCGCGCGAAATCATCAATGCCGACGAGACCACCATCACCGGTATTGAGGTTGACGGGGTGCTGGCGCTTGGATTCTTAGGCGATTGGGGTGAGTCATGGTTCTTACAGGGCAACGCGACCTTTCAGGACACTGAAACGACCGCTGGTACCAACGCAGATGCGCCAACCAATAACGTTCGTCCTGCAACCGGCGCTTCAGATTATGTTTTCAACATGATGTTGGGTTACGACTCCATGGACGGTCGCCACTCTGCCAACCTGTTGTATAACGTTTTCGGTGAGCGTCTTTATGTCGCGGGTCGACTGGGCGCGCCGGATGGCTATGAACAGCCGTTCAACTCACTCGACGTCAACTACAGCTTTTATCCAAGCGACAACTGGACCGTAAAGTTGAAGGTGCAAAACCTCTTGGATGAAACCATTGAGATCGAGCGTGCGGGTGTGGTGACCTATGCTGTAAACCCTGGCACAGCTGTGGCGGTGAAGGTGAAGTACGACTTTTAGACCGTGCTGCATCTGAACGCACAACGCTAAAAGGTTCGTCTGAAGACTGACCAATGCGTACAAAAAACCCCGCTGACCGTTAACCGGTTGCGGGGTTTTTTCTTTTTGCAGGCGGTAGCCTCTATCGCTCACGGTAACGCCTCTAAATTGGGGCCGGAACTTAGATTGTTGAATAGTTGCCGCCTCTGGGTAGCTAACACAACGAACCATTTGCGTTACTAAACTACCCAAGCCTGCCTGCATTTTTTTCTCTTGAAAAAAATACCCGCATACAGCGGATTCCTGTCAATCGTTTTCGACCTACTTCGTTTAACCAAACAATGCTGTGTTAACAGTATGGAATGGGCTTAGGCACCACTAATGCGGGGCTCAGGCCTCACTTAAGCCCCAAACATGAACGATTTATAGGATTTCATAATGAAAAAGCTATTAACCGCAGCAGCGCTGGCTGCATCTTTGGCATCAACCGGTGCCTACGCGGCGTGTTCCGCTGATATTGATATGGGTGGCAACCAAATCACCAACACCACCATGACTGCACTAGGCACCAGCAGCGAAGTGGCGACAAAGGCCTATGTAGATAACCTGATGGCGGGCGCCAACCCTGTGCTGGAGCTATCCGGGGCATCGGGTGCTTTAACCGACTTTGGTGATGCTCTGGCCTATTGTGTAGGTCTTGTCGGTGACACTGCCGACGGCGGATCACGCCCTTGGCGCCTGCCGACCTTTGAAGAGCTATTGGTCGCTGCATCCAGTCATACAGATATTTCTGCAAGCACAGCTTATCTGTGGGTAGCAACCCCCTACAACCTGAGCAATGCGAAAACGGCGGATATCGACGTTGACGGCCAGGGCGTAGGCGCCGGCAACTGGATGATATTGAGACTCAGTGACGGCTATTGGGGCAATGCTGAATACAACTTTGCGGGCGCCTTAGCTCGTTGTGTTCGTTAGACAATAATTGAGTTTGAACCTTGAGCTTTGATGTTCTGGGCGCGCGATAGCGCGCCATTGAGCTGGCAATAATCTGACTGCAACTTAGAGTGCAACCTCTCGGAAGTTATATGATCAGTTAATGCCCAGCGCTCAACGCAAAGAGGTCAGTCCTAGGACTGGCCGCTACGCACAAAAAACCCCGCTAACCGTAACCGGTTGCGGGGTTTTTCTTTTTGCACGCAGTAGCCTCTGTAACTTACGTCGAGGCTTCCACGGTCTCCAAGATAAGAGGTTGGGGTCAGGTCTTGGGTTGTTGAATCGCCGTAGCTGACTGGGTAAACGTTACAAGAAAACATTTGCGTTACAAAAGTAACAAGAGCTGACCTCTTCAATCTGCATCAATTTGAAATGCTATAACTTGATCCCATCACTTTGTATAGGAGCTCAAGTGCTATGACTGGACGAGAATCTCAAGTGGAACTTGTACCTTACGATGGCGCGTGGGTGGGGCGATTCTTACAAAGTCGAGAAGAACTTAAACGAGCACTTGGTGAGATCGCACTGCGAATCGATCACGTAGGATCTACGGCTGTTGAAGGCATGGTTGCCAAACCTGTCATAGACATTCAAGTGTCGGTCAAGTCGCTCAGTAGCAAGGCCTTTGAGCAACCGCTAAATGTTCTTGGCTATAAATACTACCCATTCAAGAACTTCGAAGCGTACTTGTTCTTCGGCAAGCCCGTCCCGCCTTCTAGAGACGTTCATATCCACGTTTGCGAACAAAGCAGCGAAGAAGAAAAGATCCACCTTGCGTTCAGGGATTATTTGCGTTCACACCCGAACGAAGCGGAAAACTACAGCAAGCTTAAGCAAAGAATTGTCGATTCGGTTCGCGGTGATCGTTCTAAGTACATCCAGATGAAGCATCTTTTCGTACAGGAGCTGACTAGGAAGGCCAGAGAGCATTACTCGACAAGGTTTGCGGACTAGCTTTCAACGGATAGGGTGGTCTACTCCTATTCGAATACAAACGCAGAAACTACCCGATTCGGCGAATTGCTCAATGCAAAGGGGTTAGTCCTAAGACTGGCAAACGCGCACAGAAAACCCCGCTAACCGTAACCGGTTACGGGGTTTTTCTTTTGCTCGCAGCCTTCTTGACTTACGTCGAGGCTTCCACGGTCTCCAAGATAATGGTCTTTAGCTCCTCGGGTGCCGTTTGCGGACTGAAGCGGCCGACGACGTCGCCGTTGCCATCCACCAGGAACTTGGCGAAGTTCCACGGAATATCCGCATTGCCTTCTTCGTCTGCGCGCTGGCTGGTTAAGAACGCATACAGTTCACAAGCTTGGCTGCCGTTCACGTTGATTTTGCTGAATATCGGAAAGTTTGCCTGATACTTGGTCGTGGCAAATTCCAAAATTTCGGTGTCTGAGCCTGGTTCTTGCGCGCCAAACTGGTTGCAGGGAAAGGCCAGTACCGTAAAGGGATGATCGCTGAATTCTTCTTGCAGAGTACGCAACCCGGCGTACTGATTGGTGAGGCCTCAGCGGCTCGCGACATTAACGATAAGACAGGTTTGGCCGGCAAAGTCCTGAAAGTTAATTTCTTCGCCCTGCGCGTTGGTCATGGTGAGTTGGTGAAATTGAGTCATAGCTGCTCCTTGGTATACGACGCAATGACCATAGCGCAATCTCTTGGCGCGGGAAATCTCGGGGTTCTGCAGGTCCACGCTGCGGTAGCACTGCCGACATGATCTGTTTAACATCGACGCAGGGAACTAGGAAAGACCGAGTTCATCGTCGGGGTGGGGGAGCATTGATCTTTGAGGTCGATACCTATCGCTTGATCAAGCGGTAGTCACACTGATTGTTAACTCTTGCCGGTCTAGTGTGACTCCACGCGGAGTCGTGGAGACACATGTGGCGGTCCGAAATGGCTGTGGGGGATTGACGTTGCGGCCTTAGTTCAAAACCGCCGGCGGTGGGAACCGCTGAATAAATACATTAGCTTTGATAAAAAAGAGGAATTAACCATGCGCGATGTTGTAATTGTCGATAGCGTTCGCACTGGCTTGACCAAGGCCTTTCGCGGCAGCTTCAACCTAACCCGTTCTGATGACCTGTTGGCGCACTGCATTGATTCATTGTTGGATCGCAACCCACAGCTTGGACCCGACGAAGTCGAAGACGTATACGTAGGCGCGGCTAGCCACGCTGGTGAGCAGGACGGTAACCTCGCCCGCTTGGCGGTAGTGCTGTCAAAACTGCCGATCACCGCAGCTGGCGTCACCATTAATCGCTTCTGCTCTTCCGGCCTACAGTCTATTGCGCTGGCAGCAAACCAAATTGCTAGCGGTCAAACCGAAGTGGCCATTGCCGGTGGTGTAGACAGCATCTCTATGCGCACTCGCCAAGAACCCGGTAAGGCGAAGCAGAACCAGCGCCTGCTGGACGAGAAGCCAGAGATCTTCATGGCCATGGGTAACACCGCTGAGGTTGTTGCGCGTCGCTACCAAGTCACCCGTGAAGCGCAAGACGAATATGCGCTGCAAAGCCAACAGCGTTATCAAGCTGCTGTTGAAGCCGGTTCAATCGCCGAAGAGATCGTTGGCATGAACGCCACCATGCTCAAGGTAAACAAAGAAACCGGTGAAGAAACTCACGAAGAAGTTTGGGTAGACAAGGACGAGTGCAACCGTCCACAGACCACGCTGGAAGGCTTGGCGTCACTGCCCCCTGCATTCGAAGAAGACGGTTCTGTGACTGCGGGTAATGCCTCACAGTTGTCTGACGGTGCGTCCATGACCCTGCTGATGAGCGCTGATCGCGCGGCACAGCTCGGCCTGACCCCAATGGGTATTTACCGTGGCTTCACGGTGGCTGGTTGTGAGCCTGATGAAATGGGCATCGGTCCTGTCTTCGCGATTCCACGGTTGTTGAAGAATGCGGGTGTGTCTATTGATGACATTGACCTTTGGGAACTGAACGAAGCGTTCGCTTCGCAGTGCCTGTACTCCCGCGATGCCCTTGGCATTGATAACGAGAAGTACAACGTACTCGGCGGCAGCATCTCAATCGGCCATCCATTTGGTATGACCGGCTCGCGTCAAACCGGATCGATCCTGCGTGAACTCAAGCGCCGCAATAAGAAGTACGGTGTGGTGACCATGTGCATCGGCGGCGGCCAAGGGGCTGCAGGTCTGTTCGAATCGGTATAAGTCGATTGACCGATACGCCAAGGCCAAGATCTAAAATAGAGATCTGAAGCCTAGATCTAAGGCCAAAGAGCGGACAAAAGAGCGGACAAAAAAGCGACCATTTATGGTCGCTTTTTTTATGGGTCGAATTTACGCGCTTTTTCGCCTAAGCCAAGCTCGCCAGATAAGGCGGCAATCTGGCGCTTGCAGGTAACACTTTGAAACAGGCAGGACATGGCCTGGAAACAGGCAGCGCCGATAATTGGCGCCCTTAACCGTTGTCAGAAGGTTGGCCAAAGGGCACCATGGTCAAATGAGATCAATCAAGTTAGCAGGCACTCTCCAAGTGCTTTGCCAGCATGCAAGGCAGTCGTTGCGCACTGGTGCAAAGGCCTGTCTATTGCTCGGATTGGCCACTGCAGGGCACGCGCAAAGCAGCGCCGCAGTCGCGACCGACCAAAACCCTGTGGTACCCCTAGCGCAGCAGACTGACCAGCAAATTGGGTTATTGCTGCAGCGCTGGCCCCAGCTCGATGCTATGCAACGACGAGACCTGCTCGCCGAAGTGCGTAAACGTATGCATCTGGCGAAGAAAGCCGAAGTCACGGCAAATAACAGCAATCTTCAAAGTCGGGTGCCATCGTTAACGCTGAGAATCAAGCGCGCCCAAACTCAGCATAGCTACGGGCGTGTCACTAACAGAGTCAATGGCAGCCAGAACCAGCAACCGGTCAGACAGCCGCAAAACCAGTCGTCAAATCGGGACGCCCCGCGAGACATGGTGATTCGTACCACGGTCACCCAGATATTGCCCGACGGCAGTCGGTTAGTGCGGGAGCAGACATTGGTACCTGGGGTGCAGCCCTATCGATCTGGTGAAAGATCGCCTGCGCCAGCATCTGCCGCGGTTAATCCGCAGGCGGCTGGGCCGAACCCTGCCGGTAACACCACAAAGGCGATGCCGGGTAAGGTGAGAGTCATCAGAACCACAGTACGCTTTGGCGCAGGGTTTGATCAGCGCAGCCGACGCGCAACCTACGAGGAACGTCCGAAGGATGGCGTGCGTCGCGTGTCGTCTCCCCCGCGTGAAACGCTGCAGCAGCGCACCGAAGGCACCGAGCCGTAGAGACGTGGCATTGGCGCATCAACAAGAAAGCGAGGCAGCGACAGAACGGATTTTGGTGCTAGACGACGATCCGGAAATCTGCGAGCTAACCCAAGCCTATCTACA
>ERZ802831.1734-NODE-1734-length-10447-cov-14.4947_pt1 | contig 10447 bp, 9 predicted proteins | sample MGYA00345655_ERZ802831 | MGnify/ENA primary metagenome ERZ802831 (study PRJEB30503, sample SAMEA104212376) | marine metagenome | biome: Westerlies Biome; feature: [SRF] surface water layer (ENVO:00010504) within the epipelagic zone...; material: water...
CTTTAAGGCCAAATTTTGTATTTTCAAGAATCTGAGCGCAGTCAAAACCACTTTTTTTATTTGTAATAAAATAACGTAATATTTGAAAAATATGACTAAAATGTTATAATTTTTGTAATAAAACTACATTATCAGGTCAACAAATGTTTAGGATAGCAATTAATGGTTTTGGCCGAATTGGGCGGAACGTAGTTAGAGCAATTCACGAGAGGCCTGAACTGCTAGACTCAATTCAAATAGTCGCCATAAATGATTTGGGCGATTCACGAGTCAATGGTCATCTCCTCAGTTTCGACACAGTGCATGGGCGCTTTAATCAAGAAGTTGAAGCTAGTGATGATGCTATTTTTATTAATGGTGAAAAAATTAAGTGGTTCAGTGAGAGAAATCCCGCAGATCTGCCTTGGGGGAAGCTTGACGTTGATCTTGTTTGCGAATGTACTGGTTTTTTCACCGATCGTGATAAAGCAGATCTACACATTCAGGCGGGAGCAAAAAAGGTGTTAGTCTCTGCTCCCGGCAAAGGTCTTGATGCGACCATCGTTTTTGGTATTAACGATGATGTCTTATCATCTAAACATCAGATTATATCTAATGCCTCTTGCACTACTAACTGTCTAGCGCCAATCGTGAAACCTTTACATGAGCAACTGGGCCTCGAATCAGGCTACATGACAACAATTCATGCCTACACCAATGATCAACAGTTAACAGATGCTTATCATCCCGATATTTATCGCGCTAGGTCTGCCACCCACTCTATGATTCCAACTAAAACTGGTGCAGCGGCGGCGATTAGCGAGGTCATTCCAGAGCTCAAGGGTAAACTTGATGGTATGGCAGTTAGAATTCCTACGATCAATGTATCTTTGGTCGATTTAACATTTAATGCTGGACGCGTGACTTCAGAAGAGGAAGTCAATCAAATTATCAAAAATGCATCTGAAAATGATTTGCAAGGTGTGCTAAGTTATTGCGACAAGGCACTAGTCTCAGTGGACTTTAATCATATCCCGTACTCCAGTAATTTTGATGCTTTGCAAACCAAGGTCAACGGCTCTTTAGTCAAAGTTATGGCTTGGTATGACAATGAGTGGGGTTTTTGTAACAGAATGTTAGATAACACACTGGCATTGCTAAGAGCTGAATAACCTACATCAAAACTTAATTAAATATATTTCAAACAGTTATTTTCGAAGACTTAATACTCGCGGGAACTACTTGGACCAATATACAGAAACAGGAGCATTGTGTTGCTGCAACACCGCACGTACTGGGAGTTCGAACACGTCATCTCCTGCACAAACTTGATCTAACACCCTTTTTTTACTTTCGCCGCATAAGTGAATAATAATTTGTTTGGCACTAAGCAATCTGGGTAAAGTCATACTCATTCGCTCATGCGCAGCATCTAGAGGCGTAACTGCAACGCAGTGCCTGCCAGAGGACAAGTCTAGCCCAAGACTAAGGGCCTCTGATCCTGGGAACAGCGAGGCGGTATGACCGTCATCACCCATACCTAAAATAACAACCGTAAAATCTTCAACAGCAGCCAGATGCGACTCTAGTTTATTAATCCCATCCGCAGCGGTTATTGCATTATTTTTTAAAGGTAAAAATTTAGCGTCAGATGCGTTATTGGTTAACAAATTCTCCTTTACTAGCTTTTCATTGCTATCGCAGTGACTAGAGTCCACCCATCGTTCGTCGGCCAAGGTTACTGTAATGTTCGGCCAATCTAGGTCCTCTTCAGAAAGCAGTTGAAAAAAACCTTTCGGTGTCCTGCCACCAGATACAACTATGGATGCTTGACCATTCTGCATTAATGCCTCGCCAAGTAATTTTGATACACGAGCTGTCAGTTCAGTATCCAATATCGAGGCGGACCCAAACTCATTAAAATCTATATCACTCCTCATACCAGCTCCGATTGTCACTCTCTATTAAGACTTCTGCTTTGGAAGGCCCCCATGATCCAGCGCTATATGCTTTAGTTGGCACCTTGCGATCTCTCCAAGCTGCTAATAATTCATCGCACCAATGCCATGACGCCTCAATCTCATCGCGACTCACAAACAGCCATTGATCCCCCTTTATTACCTCCAGAAAAAGCCTCTCATAAGCATCAGCAATCCTTGATTCATCCGACGAATCCAGGAAATCCAGATTTAACGTTCTTTTTTCTGTGGCTAGTCTCTCTTTAAGGCTTTGCTTTTTAGATACCATCTCAAGTTGAATGCCCTCATTAGGCTGCAATCGAATTACCAATTTGTTATTGGCTTCCCCCTCTGTTTCAGGGAATAAAGAATGGGGATTGTCTTTGTAGGCAATCACTACCTGAGTCACCTTCTCCTGCATGCGCTTTCCCGTGCGGAGATAAAAGGGAACACCCGCCCAACGCCAATTGTCGACTTGGACCTTTAAAGCAACATATGTCTCATTGTTACTGGCATCAGATTCACAACCATCTTCCTCCAGATAACCCACGACCGGGGAGCCCGCAATCCATCCGGCAGAGTATTGACCTCTTACAGCGTTTTCCTCAACCGTATCACTGTCAATGGGACGAAGCGCCCTTAACAATTTAACCTTTTCTCCACGAATTTCATTAGCCTGCAAGGAGCTAGGAGGTTCCATTGCCACCATACATAACAGTTGTAAGAGATGATTTTGAACCATATCTCGTAGCTGGCCAACTTTATCGTAGTATGACCATCGGCCTTCAATTCCAACAGTCTCAGCCGCAGTAATTTCTACATGATCAATGCAACTGTTATCCCACTGCGAATTTATTATCCTATTGGCAAACCGCAGAGCAAGTAAATTTTGAACCGTCTCTTTTCCAAGATAGTGGTCAATTCTATAGATGTTGCGCTCTTCAAAATACTCCCCAACTGCAGCATTAACCTCTTTTGAGCTCTGCAAATCGTGTCCAATTGGCTTTTCAAGAACAATTCGTGATGTGGATTTTATGCAACTTGCATCATGAAGATGTTTGCAAATAGAACCATACAAACTCGGGGGAGTCGCCATATAATATATCATTGTTCTCTTATCTATGGCCCACTGTTGCAGGGCTTTAAATTCCTTTTTCTGAGAGAAATCTATTCGGATGTAATGCAGTCGACGGCTGAATCGTGTCCATACTTTGCTATCAAATCCCTTTTCTTTTGTATTTTCTTTTATCAATTCTTCGGTTTGACGAATAAATTCAACGGAATCTATTTTCTCGCGAGCGACTGCGGCTATTCTCGTGCTATCTGAAAGCAACCCAGATTTATCTAACTGATAAAGCGCCGGCAGCAGTTTTCGTCTTGCCAGGTCACCTCTGACTCCAAAGATGACTAAATCAATATTACTGCTCATGTAGACCTCATTAATTTCAGGTTTATTGTCATTATGTTCATTGAGTAAGTGAAGAAGCTTGAGACGCCAAACGCTCAATTTCTGACCAGCGCTTTTCTTTAATCAGCTTGGATGGCGTAATCCATGAACCACCCACTGATAAGACGTTAGCCAGTGATAGGTAAGACATAACATTATCAAGACCTATTCCTCCAGTAGCACAAAATTTCACATCTCCAAATGGTCCGTGTAAAGACTTTAATAAAGTGGTGCCTCCCACAGCCTCTGCTGGAAAAAATTTGAAGGTATCATAGCCATATTCCAGTCCACGCATAACCTCACTAGCCGAGCTCACTCCAGGCAGATAGTTGAACCCAGAATCCCGAGCTTTCTTTAACAAACTATCCGTTGCCCCGGGAGAAACCGCGAACTTACAACCCAATTCTATAGACATCTGAAGTTGACTTTCACTGCAAACTGTCCCAGAACCAACTACAGCCCCTGGCACATTTTCGATTATGTCCTCAATTCCAGCGATCGCAGCAGGTGTTCTAAGAGTAACCTCAATTACACTTAACCCACCCGCGACAAGCGACTTAGCCAAAGGCACCGCATCCTCGATCTCCTCTATAACAACTACAGGTATAATCGGATATTCTGATAGTAGCTCTTTCATATTTTATCTCTAAATTTTCCTTAATTTTATAGCAGCACCCAACAAACCAAGGTTCTCCCTTATTACTAAGTAAACTGGAATAGGCTTTAGGTAGCTGACAAACCGTCCTTTATCCTCAAACTTACTGCGAAAAGCACTGCTGATAAAAAAGTCCTGAAATCTGGGGATAACTCCGCCGGCGATATAAATTCCACCCTTGGCTCCAAAAGTTAATGCTAAATTTCCAGAGGCTGCACCTATTCCCTCACAAAACATATTTAAAGTCTGAAGTGCTTTTGTGTCAGCATTATTAAGTGCTGCTGCAACAATATCTGCGGGAGTATCAAACTCCATCTTTACGTCTTCGATACTGCATAGAGCAGAGTAAATATTCAGAAGCCCCTTTCCGGAAAGTAGCCGTTCTAAAGAAACTCGACCAAACCGTGCTCTAAGACAACTTACAACAGCACTCTGTAGGTCATTAATTGGTGAATAGTCCGCATGCCCGCCCTCTGTATCTAACACCACATATCCATTCTCATGAGGAGCTACAGCGGCAACACCCAATCCTGTCCCCGCGCCGAGAATTCCGATTGCCTTATTATGGACAGCCTCACCACCACCTATTTGAACAAACTCATCGGAGGAGAGCTCTGTAATACCGTGAGCAACAGCTTCAAAATCATTAATAATAGATAAAAAATCGCAATCCAAAAGATTCTTTAACTCTGTTTGGGAAAATGTCCAATGACTATTAGTGAAGCTAATAGTTTCGATGTCAGGAGGACACGCTACAGCAAAACAGACTCTACTTGGCGGACTAGTCCAACCGGTCGCTTCATTTATTTCCTCGAGAAGGATTTCAATTAAATTTTCAAACTCAGGATACTCATCAACGGAATGTAAGAACTGGAACTTACTCTCAAGCTCCCCATCAAGTATTGCCGAGAACCTTGCATTAGTGCCTCCAATGTCCGCCACTAGATTCCACACCTGACTCATACTCTAAACTCCAGGAAATAAATAAGAAGCACCCTGCTCTGCATTACTTATATTGTCTCTATTAATTGCAAAGAGCTCACGACCACACCCTCTTTCACCCTCATTTGGTTGAGGGGAGGATAATCTAGCATTAATGATATCTGGATCTTCAAGGCACATAACTGTTCCTGAAATTGCATCAACTCTTATAACGTCGCCATCCTGCAATTTTGACAGCAATCCCCCCTCCGCCGCCTCAGGTACCAAATGAATAGCAGCTGGGACTTTACCAGAAGCACCTGACATTCGTCCATCTGTAACCAGAGCAACTTTAAAACCTTTATCTTGCAAAATACCCAAGAATGGAGTCAGTTTATGTAATTCAGGCATTCCCAAAGCTTTGGGCCCTTGGTACCGAACCACAACGACACAATCACGATTCAAGTCTCCAGCATCAAACAGCCCCTTTAGGTGATCTTGATTGTCGATAACCACAGCCGGAGCCTCCACAACTTGGTGCTCTGACGATACTGCCGAAACTTTTATCACTCCTCGCCCTAAATTTCCTGTCAACAAACGAAGTCCACCTTCTGTAGAAAACGGTTGGTCGGTCGTTGTTAAGATTTCCATATCCAGAGGAGTTTGAGGAGATTCTCGCCAAGTGATTTTGTTATCTAGCATCACTGACTCTTGAGTATAGGTGGAGAAATCTGAACCCCATATAGTCTTTGCGTCGCTATGCATAAAACCTGACTGCAATAACTGCCGGAACATACAACTTGTGCCGCCTGCAGCATGGAAATGATTTACATCAGCTTGACCGTTGGGGTATACCCTTGCCAGTAATGGAACTGCTGATGAGAGCTCAGCAATATCATCCCAATTAATTATAATGCCTGCTGCTCGAGCAATAGCCACAAGATGCATCGTATGGTTGGTGGAGCCACCTGAAGCAAGCAAAGAGACTGTCGCATTAATAATCGATTTTTCGTCCACGATATGTCCTATCGCCCTGTAGTCATTTCCCAGAGCTGTGATTCGTGCAAGTTGGTGGCAAGCCTCTATCGTTAATCGCTCTCGCATCGGATTACTGGGATTTACAAATGAACTGCCTGGCAACTGCAATCCAAGGGCTTCTAATAGCACTTGATTACTATTGGCTGTGCCATAAAAAGTGCAAGTGCCGGCACTATGGTAAGAGTCAGATTCGGCCTGAAGTAACTCATCTCGGCCAATCTTTCCCTCAGCAAATAATTGCCGAATGCGCTGCTTCTCCTTGTTTGGCAACCCTGACTCCATAGGTCCTGCGGGTACAAAAATAGCGGGGAGGTAACCGAAACTGAGCACACCAATTAACAGCCCAGGAACAATTTTGTCACATATTCCCAACGCTAAAACACCATCAAACATTTGATGAGAAAGTGAGATTGCCGTGCATTGAGCAATAATATCTCTGCTCAATAAACTGAGTTCCATGCCATCTTGGCCCTGAGTCACACCATCACACATAGCTGGCACACCACCTGCCACTTGCGCCGTGCAGCCGATCTCTCGCATCGCTCTCTTGATAAGATCAGGGTAATCCGCGTAGGGTTGATGGGCAGACAGCATATCGTTATATGCGGAGACAATAGCTATATTTCCAGCTTCCATGAGCTTGAGACTATTTTTATCTCCCTCACTGCAAGCTGCAAACCCATGAGCTAGATTCCCGCAACTTAATTTTCCTCTCTCGGGAAGATTATTTTGATCTTCCTGGATCTGATTTAAATAATCAGCGCGCAACGAACCGCTGCGGTCTATAATACGTTGAGTCACCTTGTTAACAGTGTGATTAAGTACAGTCATACTAAGCTCGTATAAATAAAACATAATTGTAACAAAATTACGCGAATTCGTCATATTTTATTAATTTAAGGCACATTTACGTAATTTAATTACAAAAATAGTAGTTAAGACCTTTTTCCTGACAATGAAAAACAAATTTCGTTGTCACTCGATAGCCAAAATAGGACCCTACAAATCAATGACTAATTTCCATTATTCGCCAACTAAAACTGGCGCATGGCGCAAGTTAAAAACCCTAGCTCAAGATATCCAATCAGAAAAGATTGTTAATTTGTTCGAAACTGATCCTGACAGAATAGAATCTATGGTTGTTAATGAAGGTGAATTATTTTTGGATTTTTCCAAAAACTTAATCTCTAAGGAGGTTTGGATACAACTTCTTCGTCTTGCCGAAGAGTCAAATTTAATTTCTCATCGAGAATCCATGTTTTCTGGAAAACCAATCAATACTAGTGAGAAGAGGGCTGTTCTGCATGCCGCCTTGCGCTCCGTGGAAAGTGATGGGAAAAGCAAAGAAGACAAAAATAGAACTAAATTAGTGAAGGCGCAACTTGATCATGTTCGTCAAGTTAGTGAAAAGATCCGAGGCGCTCACTGGCTTGGATCAACAGGCAAACCGATTACTAATATTATTAATATCGGTATTGGAGGGTCCGACCTTGGTCCTAAGTTAGCGTGCAGTGCCCTTGAAGAATTTTGTCATGAAAATTTAACTCTTCATTTTGTATCTAATGTTGATGGTGCAGAAATACTTTCGACCTTATCCAAACTGGATCCTGAAACTACTCTGGTTATTATTGCGAGTAAGACATTCACCACTCAGGAAACATTGCTGAATGCCAGAACTGTAATAAACTGGTTCAAAGCGAATTTAGGTTTATCAGAGGCCCAAAAAACTTCTCACTTTATTGCTCTAACCGCCAGTCCATCAAATGCCATGGCATACGGTATTCCTACCACTCAAATTTTAGAATTCGCTGAGTGGGTTGGAGGTCGCTACTCTCTTTGGTCAAGCATTGGTTTGTCCATTTCTATTTGTATCGGATTCGATAGGTTTCTAGAGATGCTTGAGGGAGCTAGAGAGATGGATTTGCACTTTCAAAAGGCTCCTCTCAATAAAAATATGCCAGTAATTTTAGCTTTGATTGGTATTTGGTATAGCAATTTTCTCAATGCACAGACGATGGCGGTGATTCCTTATTGCGAAAGATTAGCGTTATTACCCTCTTATCTTCAACAATTAGACATGGAGAGCAATGGCAAGTCTATTACTTTGGATAATGAGGAGGCCTCCTACAATACTGGGCCAATACTATGGGGTCAGACAGGAACTAACGGCCAGCATGCGTTTTTTCAGCTTCTGCATCAAGGCACTCGAATGGTTCCCATCGATTTTATCTCATGTGTACAAGATGAATTAAGTAATGACGAACATCACCGTGTTCTACTTGGTAACATGTTAGGACAAGCCGCCGCACTAATGGAAGGTCAAGACGCGCCTGCAGACCAGCCGTATCGTTACTATTCCGGTAACAAGCCTTCAAATACACTTTTATTGAATTCGCTATCCCCGAAAAATTTCGGTTCTCTGATAGCTTTATATGAGCATAAAGTGTTTGTTCAAGGTAGCATTTGGAATATTAATTCTTTTGATCAGTGGGGCGTTGAGCTTGGTAAAAAAATGGCAAATGAATTACTTGATGACGCTAGAGACAGAAATGTATTAGATCCCTCGACCAAAAAATTGTTCGACTACATTGATGGTAACAGTTAGGACTAACCTGTAACGAAAGCTCTTGGAGGTCTGAGCTCTTTTGGCAGTGAGAAGCGAATTTTTTCGTCAACGCCCTCCAACTCCTTTGGAGGGCTCGCCCCATAACTTACCAATCGGTCAATGACATCTTGAACTAAGATTTCTGGCGCCGAAGCTCCCGCAGTAATGCCAATAGCTTTGGCACCAACAAACCAGCTAGGATCAACATCATCAGCCCCATCTATAAGGAAGGCAACGCATCCGCAGCGCTCGGCTAGTTCTTTTAATCGGTTGGAATTAGAACTAGCAACAGAACCAACTACCAGCACCACATCTGACTCGATTGCCAATTGCTTTACCGCATCCTGGCGGTTTTGAGTCGCATAGCAAATATCATCTTTACGCGGACCCTGTATGAGTGGGAACTTTTCACGCAAAGCATCAATGACTGCTGAGGTATCATCCATCGAGAGTGTTGTCTGAGTTACATAAGCGAGATTAGATGGATCTCTCACCTCAAGAGAATAGGCATCATTCTCATCCTCTACAAGATGGATAAAGCCACCTTGAGAATCATCAAACTGGCCCATCGTCCCAATTACTTCTGGATGGCCCGCATGACCTATCAGAATACAATCCATCCCATCTTGACTGTATTTCGTCACCTCGAAGTGTACTTTGGTTACTAATGGACAAGTAGCATCAAACACCTTTAGCTTTCTAAGCTCAGCTTCCTTACGCACAGCTTTCGACACTCCATGAGCGCTAAAGATACAAATTACATCATCAGGAATTTCGTCTAATTCCTCAACAAACACTGCTCCTCGCTCGCGAAGACCGTCAACTACAAACTTGTTATGCACCACCTCATGGCGGACATAAACGGGCGCCCCAAACAACTCTAGCGCACGATCAACAATATCTATGGCTCGATCTACCCCAGCACAGAATCCTCGAGGATTTGCGAGTTTTATCTCCATTAATGGACCCTCTCGGGATTGATTTCTACAATTTTTACCTGAAAAACAATATTTTTCCCAGATAAAGGATGATTAAAATCAACCATCACTAGATTCTCCTCAAGTGCAATAATAACACCAGGAAGCTCCCCGTCACCATTCTGGAATGACAAAATGGATCCAATCTCAAGATCCGACTCATCAAAATTACCTCGATCAACTGACTGAACATTTTGAGTATTATGCTGACCAAAAGCATTCTCTGGGGGTATTATAAATTCTCGTTCATCCCCGACTTCCAGTCCAAGTAGACTCGACTCAAAGCCAGGCAATAAATTTCCATCTCCCACCGAAAACGTTGCTGGATTCCCTTCAAAATTTGAATCGACAATGTGACCATTTTCCAGCGCTAGTGAAAAATGGAGAGTGACCGAGGTTCCAGTCTGGATTTGCAAATTCATAATAATCCCTTTACTCCGAATCCTGCCTAGTAATCAGCATATCAAATATCAAGAGAGATGCGCCCATCGTTATCCCGCTGTCAGCTACGTTAAACGCAGGAAAATGAGAACCAGACCAATGAAAATCAAGAAAGTCTACCACGTAACCAAAGACAACTCGGTCATATAAATTCCCAAGTGCACCACCTAAGATGAGCGCTATTGCTATACCTTCGATGTATTTTACTCTTGGTAATTTAATCAACCAAATTACCAAAAATACACTAACTACCATAGACAAAACTGCCAAAAACCAACGCTGCCAACCTCCAGCATCACTCAAAAAACTGAATGCCGCACCGTAGTTGTGAACCCTTACCAAATTAAAAAAAGAGGTAATAAAATCGCGTTGACCCAGAAAGAAATCATTAACAATCCAATTTTTTGTAAGCTGGTCGAGTAATAG
>ERZ802831.1739-NODE-1739-length-10406-cov-71.0488_pt1 | contig 10406 bp, 8 predicted proteins | sample MGYA00345655_ERZ802831 | MGnify/ENA primary metagenome ERZ802831 (study PRJEB30503, sample SAMEA104212376) | marine metagenome | biome: Westerlies Biome; feature: [SRF] surface water layer (ENVO:00010504) within the epipelagic zone...; material: water...
TTGAGCCAGCAGACTCAATGACATCAGGATAGATAGTCCCTTGCGCCAGCCACTTCACCTCGGTGAGCTTTGTGGCCTCCTCATCAAAGACGTCAATGAAGGTATTTCCAATAATCTTTCGCTTTGCCTCAGGCTCTGACACCCCAGCTAGTCTCGAGAGGAATCGATCTTGAGCGTCAGCGCGGATAACCTTCACACCCATATTGGAGGCGAACATGTCCATAACTTGATCGCCCTCATTGAGACGCAATAACCCGTTATCGACAAAAACGCAGGTCAGTTGATCACCAATCGCTTTATGCAACAATGCTGCGACCACTGAAGAGTCAACACCGCCTGAGAGGCCCAGCAGAACCTTATCCGAGCCAACTTGTGCTCGCACCTTCCGAATCGCGTCCTCGACAATGTTTGCTGGAGTCCACAACGCTTCGCAACCACAGAGCTCAATGACAAATCGCTCCATAATCTCTTTGCCCAACGCGGTGTGTGTTACCTCGGGGTGGAACTGAATACCGAACCAAGGCTTCTCGTTATGGGCCATAGCTGCGATTGGGCAGCTGTCGGTTTCCGCTGTGCGAACGAAGCCATCAGGCAGTTGTGTCACCTTGTCACCGTGGCTCATCCAGACGTCGAGTACCGAACGGCCCCGCTCGTCGGTTCGATCAGCAATCCCTGAAAACAATCGATCCTCTGCAACGCCTTGGATCTCAGCGTAGCCAAACTCGGAGGTATTAGACCCCTGAACTGCGCCCCCCATTTGTACAGCCATGGTCTGCATGCCATAACAAATGCCTAGTATGGGTAGATCGAGCTCAAAGACGACTTGAGGTGCACGGGGAGAATCATCTGCAGTCACCGACTCGGGACCACCCGACAGGATAATTCCCGAAGGCTCAAAGCTGCGAATATCAGCATCAGTGACATCCCAGGCATAGATCTCGCAATAAACACCTATTTCACGTACGCGCCGAGCGATCAACTGCGTGTATTGCGAGCCGAAATCAAGAATAAGAATGCGATGCCGGTGGATGTCCTGGCTCATCGTGCCCTCGTGTTCAAATTGTGATGACTGATCAGATGATCTAATCAGCGCACTGGATAATTGGGTGCTTCTTTCGTGATGGACACATCGTGCACATGCGACTCAGACATACCTGCTGACGTCACACGGACGAACTCTGGCTTTGTTCGCATGTCATCAACGCTTGCACATCCGGCATAGCCCATGGAAGAACGTACACCACCCATCAGCTGATGAATAATGGCAGAGACTGGTCCCTTGTAAGGAACTCGCCCTTCAATGCCTTCAGGAACCAACTTTTCGGACCCCACACTGGAGTCTTGGAAATAGCGATCAGAGGAACCTTGCTTTTGGGCCATGGCTCCGATAGAGCCCATACCTCGGTAAGACTTGTAGGTCCGACCTTGATAGAGTTCGACCTCTCCTGGGGCCTCTTCCGTGCCCGCGAACATTCCGCCGAGCATAACCGAATGCGCACCAGCGACCAGCGCTTTTGCGATATCGCCTGAGAAGCGAATGCCGCCATCGGCTATGAGCGGAACCTCCGTCTCTGCGATGGCAGCAGCGACGTTAGATACCGCGCTGATCTGCGGAACACCCATGCCAGTCACAATACGTGTGGTACAAATTGACCCGGGGCCAATCCCGACTTTTACGCCATCAGCACCCGCCTCAACCAGAGCCCGCGCTGCATTAGCGGTCGCAATATTGCCGCCAATCACGTCGACCGAGGGGAAATTGTCTTTTATCCAGCGAACGCGACTCAGCACGTTGAGTGAGTGTCCGTGGGCTGTATCAACAACAAGCACATCGACACCGGCCGTCACGAGAGCCTCAACCCGCTCGTCGGTATCCGTACTAGTGCCTATGGAAGCACCTACACGCAACTGACCAAATTTATCCTTACAGGCGTAGGGGAAGGATTCCGCTTTATCAAAGTCCTTCACGGTAATAAGTCCTTTGAGACTGCCCGCATCATCGACTACGAGGATTTTTTCGATCCGATGCTGATGTAACAGTCTTTGCACCTCATCAGACGTCGCACCCTCCTTTACCGTCACGAGCTGGTTACGCGGCGTCATAATGGCCGAAATCGATTGGGATGTGTCTGTCTCAAACCGCAGGTCTCGACGGGTCACGATTCCCGCGAGATCACCATTCTTCATGACAGGAACGCCGGAGATGCCGTGGGCTCGCGTCAAATCAATCAACTCAGCGATCGTCGCTGTGTGATCGATAGTAATGGGGTCTTTCACAACCCCGCTCTCAAACTTCTTCACACGTCGGACTTGCTCGGCCTGCTCCTGAATTGTGAAATTTTTATGGACAATGCCAATGCCACCCTCTTGCGCAAGCGCTATGGCAAGGCTGGCCTCCGTGACGGTGTCCATCGCAGCCGACACCAAAGGCACGTTTAAACTGATGTTCCGAGTCAGCCGCGTAGCCAGCGACACGTCTTTTGCAGTCACCTCTGAGTAACCTGGCAAAAGGAGTACATCATCAAATGTTAGCGCTTCCTGAGCGATACGTAACATCAAGACCTCGTGGTGGTCGCGGCGAATAGGCACAATATTGTACGCTTAAGGTTACACTCGAACAATCTCGAGGGAACCGAAAAACACGATGTCACTGCCTAGCCCGCCACCCGTTAGCGTGAGCGAACTTAATCGCAAAGCAAAGTCACTCCTGGAAAACCAACTGGGAGAGGTGTGTGTCGAGGCGGAGATTGGCGACCTGTCAAAGCCCAGCTCTGGCCACTGGTACTTCACGCTGAAGGACGCGCGCGCGCAACTGCGATGCGCTATGTTTCGTCGCGCCAATGTGCGAGTTCGTTTCCAACCAAAATTGGGCGACTCAGTCGTGGTGAGAGGCCTACTGTCAATTTACGAGGCGCGTGGCGACTACCAGCTGATTGTCGATGATATGCAAGCCTCCGGTGACGGCGCCCTGCAGCGAGAACTCGAAGCGCTGAAGCAGCGACTGCAAGCCGAGGGACTCTTTGCATCAGACCGTAAACTACCCGTGCCAATACACTGCGAGCGTATCGGCGTGATCACATCGCCTACGGGCGCGGCAATCGAAGACATCATCAGCGTCCTGGGTCGGCGATCGCCCTCGAGCGAGATTGCCCTCTTCCCCGTACCGGTTCAGGGCTCAGGCGCCGCCCAACAGATAGCGGATGCCATCGACAAGGCCAATACACTTGTGGCAGAAAACATTCGGACCATCGACGTGCTAATTGTCGGCAGGGGCGGTGGATCGCTGGAAGACCTATGGTCTTTTAATGAGGAAGTTGTAGCGCGCGCCATTGCTCGTTCTAACATCCCCATTGTGTCCGCCGTAGGGCATGAAATCGACTATAGCATTGCCGATCTCGTGGCCGATGTCAGAGCCGCAACCCCTTCACAAGCCGCTGAACTTGTCACACGGGACACCGAGGAGTGGCTTCAGCACATAGACAGCCAGGCGGCTCAACTCAACATGTTGGTTCAGCGGAAGTTGGCTGCCCAACAAGCATCACTCGCCCACTTAAAAGCGCGGCTGCGACACCCGAGGCACAGACTGAACCTCATTCGAGAGCAACTTAAAAGCGCGCGCGATAGAGCCGCACTCCTAATCCAGCAGCGTCTCACACGAGAGCGCCAAATCGTTAATCAGATTCGGCGAGACCTGAGGGCTGTGTCACCAACGATGATCACTCGAAAGCAAAAAGACACTGTGGCACGCTTGCACCAGCAGCTTCCTTCGCTAATAGCAGCGGTGCTCAACCGCCAGACAGATAGAGTGATGCATCTCACTCAACTGCTGACATCACTCGGTCCTGCGTCAACACTCGAACGCGGGTACGCTATCGTGACCTCAGTGAGCGAGGGGGTGGTAAGGGACAGTAAGACCGTCTCAGTGGACTCTGAGATCACGATCCGCCTGCATCGGGGTGGCCTGACGTCTGTTGTTACCGAGACCCATGATGAGCCCAAACCCGCTTAATATTTAGCGGGTAGCCGAGTGTTAATGACAATATGGCGCCCTTCGAACCGGATATACTCGCCAATCGTTAGATCCTTAAGGATACGGGCAACCATCTCGCGAGATGCACCCACTCGGTCCGCGATGTCCTGCTGCGTTAACTTCTCGGGGACGAATAATGTACCATCTCCCCGCTCATGAGACAGGTCCATCAAGACATTTGCAACACGACCGTAGACATCCTGGAGGGCCAGATTTTTTACATCAGTCGTCAGCTTTCGAACACGCGCAGCGAGATTGCCAAGAAGCTGCTGTGTGATGCCCGGATTATCGGTCAGCACTTTCGAGAAATCTTCTTTTTTAACCACCCGAAACTGGCAGGGCTCTACCGTCCTCACCGATGCAGAGCGCGCCGAGTCGTCAAGTAATGCCAACTCGCCAAAGTAGTCACCCACACCGAGCGAGTTCATGATGAACTCTTTTCCGTTCTTGTCACTGCAATAAACCTTTACCCGACCCGACTCAATCACATACAGCGCATCGGCCGGCTCATTCTCCTGAATGACAACCGTATTTTTGGGGTAGGACTCCGACGTGCTCGAATCCTCGAGCGCCGCCAACTCTTCATTTCTGAGGCCATGAAAAATTTCGACTTGGTCCAGCATGGTCACATTCTCTTTGTGCAATATTCACAATTGTAACTGAAGCACTCGCTCTCGCATATCCCCACTAGTGCAAAGTCTCAGGCGCGATATACTTAAATTCGATAAAACAAGGTGATTGGCTCAATTTTGGCGGCAAAAATAGATTTTATTCAGGTATCAACCCTCGGATTAAGGCTTGTACCCACGTTAAGCAGCCTGACTGAGCATTGCTCCGATGAGCTTGCGGATGACCTTGGTGCGCTCGTAAGGGCCATTGAGCGGCTAAGTAGTGCCGTAAATGGCGGGCAAACCAACCGCCACGACCTGCTGAATGCCGTAGCAGCGGTCAAGGGCTATTCCGAAATGCTCCTCGATTCTGCTGATGAGGCTCTGATACCCGTCCGCGACCAGGTGGACGAGATTGCGAGCGCCCTGTCACAGACCTCGCAAACACCCGAGAGCCTCCCCGCCACATCACGTGCACTGGACAGTCTTACCGGCTGCAGCATCTTGGTGGTTGACGATTTACCCGAGAACTTGGATCTAATGTCACGTTTGTTGCAGAAAATGGATTGCGATGTCATCACTGCAAACTCTGGACGGGATGCGCTCAGCATGCTGGCAGAAAGACCTGTTGATATTGTACTACTCGACCTTGTCATGCCTGATATTGGTGGGCGGGAGGTGCTAGCTCGCATAAAGGCCGACGAGCAGCTGAGAGCCCTACCCGTCATTATGATCTCGGGTCAGCAGGATATGGATCACATCATCGACTGCATTCAGATTGGAGCGGACGACTATCTCCTAAAGCCTGTGAACTCGGTATTACTCAATGCCCGCATCAAGTCGGGTATTGAGCGCAAGCGTTGGCACGACAAGGAAGAGCAATACCGAGAGCAACTGGAAAAAAGAGAGCAATTTATTCGCCAGACCTTTGGCCGCTACATATCGGACGCCATCGTCGAAGAAATACTAGAGAAGCCCGAGGGCTTAAAACTCGGCGGCGACTTGCGCAACGTCACCTTGATGATGAGCGATATACGACGTTTTACGACGCTCGTTGAGCACCTGCCGCCAGAACAGGTCGTCCTGCTGTTGAACCGCTACCTAGGCAAGATGACCGACATCATTCTGCATCATGGTGGCACCATTGACGAATTTCTTGGTGATGCTGTATTGGCGGCCTTCGGTGCGCCCTCCGAGTCCGATCATCATGCCGAGCAGGCAGTCAACTGCGCGATTGAAATGCAATCTGCCATGGCAGACATCAATGCTATGAATGCAGACGACGGCCTCCCACATCTGGAAATGGCAATTGCGCTCAATACCGGGGAAGTCGTGGCGGGAAACATTGGATCGGAGCGACGCTCTAAATACGGATTTGTCGGCCATCAGGTTAACGTGACCTCGCGCATTGAGGACGACGCATTGCCTAACGAGATCCTTATCTCGGAGCAGACGCTTCAGGCAATCGACAACGACGTCTTTGAAGTTGGAGACAGCCGCACTCTGAATGCTAAAGGCATGGAAGGACTGCTAACCGTCTACCCGGTAATCGGAGTAAATCTAAATGGCTAGCTCGACCGTCTTACTGGTAGAAGACAATGACATTAATCGCGACATGCTGACCCGGAGATTAACTCGGGCAGGGTTAACTGTTATGACTGCAACCGATGGCGCATCGGCGCTCGATGCGATGCGGGAACATCAACCGGGCGTTGTACTCATGGATATGACATTGCCGGTGTTGAGTGGGTGGGAAGCGACAGAGAAGGCTAAGTCCGACCCCAGCGTCGCAGCCATCCCCATTATTGCACTTACGGCCCATGCGATGGCTGCCGACCGAGAACGCGCCATGAAGGCCGGTTGCAGTGACTATGAAACGAAACCGATCGACTTCCCCGCCCTCTTATCAAAGATCTACCTTTTTTTAGGGGCGAATAATACGTGATCACTGCCCGACTGGGACTGAGAGCCCGCCTATATTTGGCCTCCGCCGCAATTTTGATGCTATTTGCTTTCAATGTAGGCACCCACCTCTGGGGAAGCTATGCCAGAAGTGAGAGTGTCATGGCTTATCGCATCGCAACAGAGGGCACAGCGCTGGTTCGCAGCATTCAGCAGGGATTGGCAACGGAGTATCAGCGGGTGCAGGTGTTAGCGGCGCTCAGAGAGACCAACGCTCCCATCCGCATCGCGCAGCGCGAGCAAGCCAATGCTGAGCTGTCGGAGATTTCCGATCAGTTAAGAGCGCTTGGCGGATTGAGCGATATTGAAACCGAGGCCGCGTTTAGGGATTTCTACAAATTTGCCTCGACACTGCTAGACGAGTGGGTCCGGTTTTATCGAGACTACAATGACAACTCAGTGCCATCACGCCTCGACGCCCGTCTATACGGTGACGCCACAGATAGCCTACAAGCACTGGCCGATCAGCAGAACAGCGTGGCCCTAGAGCGCTCAACTATTATCGACAACACCATTCAATTAACGGATCGGATCACCATCATCGGCTTTGTGAGTTCGATTACGATTACGTTAATCCTGATTTTGACACTGATTAGAACAACCAATGCATCACTGTTCCGCCTTAGGGTCGGAGTTGAACGGTTCGGAGCTGGAGATTTGACTCATCGGATCGATGAAAATCGAGATTCCGGCGAGATAGCAAACCTCGCGCAAACGTTTAATGAAATGTCAGCGTCGCTACAACGAGCGATGGCCGATCTGACCGATGCACGGGCTGAGGCGGAAGCGGCGAATGAAACAAAAAGTATGTTTTTAGCGAATGTATCGCATGAACTCAGAACACCGCTCAATGCCATCATCGGCTATTCGGAGATGCTGCAGGATGAATTGAGCGACGGCGAGACCCTAGATCGTGATCAATTCCATCACGATCTCACTACCATCATTTTTTCGGGTCGCCAGTTGCTGACACTGATTAACGACATTCTCGACTTATCGAAAATTGAAACCGGGAAAATGTCTGTGAGCTACGAGCCCGTAAATGTTGCTGGACTGGTTGTTCAAGTCTGTGATGCGCTCTCACCCTTGCTCGCTCAAAATAAGAATCAGTTAGAACTAGACGTTGTAGGCGCGCAGAACGCGACCATGAGGAGTGATGCGGCAAAAATCCAACAGATACTGACCAATTTATTTTCGAACGCCTGCAAATTCACCAAAAATGGCGTCATTAAGGTCACCGCCCACATCGATGACGCCGCGCTCCGTCTTAGCGTGCAAGACAACGGTATCGGCATGACCGAAGAGCAGCAGTCAAAAGTATTTCAAGCCTTCGTTCAAGCCGACAGCAATACAAGCGTAAACTACGGTGGAACAGGTCTTGGGCTAGCCATTGTCAGTAGCTTTTGCGACATGCTGGGCGGCTCAGTCACACTGAGCTCAGCACCCGGGGAAGGATCGCGTTTCGAGGTTAGTCTTCCAGTTGTCCAAGAGTGAGCTCGCGAAGGCGTTTTAGTACCGCCTCTCGCTTCTCAAGATCGCTTGCCAACTTGACGTTGCGTTTCTCCAACACGGAAACACGGTTTTCGAGCTGCCTAACCAGGGATAATGCAAGCGCTAAGACTTCAGCTCGATCATCAAGCGCCTGAGAATCGTCTGCCTTGCTGGGGTTCGAGCTCAGTAGCGCAATTAACGCGAGGCCCACGTCCGCCTCTCTCGACTCAACGGAGTCAGTGGCCGCTGCATGCCGCGTAAAATAGAGGCTAGCCTGCTCAAAATCGCGTGCGGCTAACGCGCGCATGGCTCTATCAAAGTAGGTTTCCTCAGAGACGATTTCGACGTCCGAGCAATCGCAGGACGCCTCAAGCAGTGGCTCCGGCAAATTTAGCTCGGGAAGCTGCTCAACAGAGGGGTCGGCAGTCTGATCCTCAGTGGCCATTCTTGCGTCGGTAGAGACTTGGGCTGTCTGACAGCCGAGCAAGACGCTACTCGATAGGAGTAGCACCCAAATTAGAGACAGTCTGGCAAATGGCTTCTTCATACAGCGAGAATAGCAGTCTTTGCTCATCTGGTTATGCCTAATTTACTCAGGGCGCATATGCGGAAATAGAATCACGTCCCGTATCGACGCCGAGTTAGTCAACAGCATCACCAGACGATCAATACCGATACCCTCGCCCGCCGTTGGCGGCAATCCGTATTCCAGAGCGCGTATGTAATCGTTATCGTAGTGCATGGCCTCATCATCGCCCGCGTCCTTCTCAGCAGCTTGTGCCTTGAAGCGCTCGGCTTGATCTTCAGCATCATTTAGCTCACTGAAGCCATTGGCTAACTCGCGACCACCCACAAAGAACTCAAAACGATCAGTGACATCGGGATTGTCATCATTACGCCGAGCGAGCGGCGACACCTCTGTCGGATATTCGGTGATAAAGGTTGGCTTGATGAGCCTGTGCTCTACCGTCTCTTCAAAAATCTCCATATGAATTCTGCCGAGACCCCACGCCGCCTTCACATCAACGCCCAAACTCTTCAGAGCGACTGCCGCGGACCCGCGTGATGCCAACTGCTCTGACGTCATACCTGGGTTGTGAGAAAGAATGGCCTCTGTCACCGTAAGCCGATCAAAACCGTCGTTAAAGTCTATCTCGGTCTCACCACAGGGAATTACTGTCGTCCCCAAGACCTCTAGTGATAGCTCACGGAGCAGCATTTCCGTGAGATCCATAGCATCGCGATAGTCCGCATAGGCCCAGTAGAACTCCAGCATGGTGAATTCGGGATTGTGGCGCGTAGATAGTCCCTCATTGCGGAAATTCCGATTAATCTCGTAGACCTTCTCGAACCCCCCTACGGTCAATCGCTTTAAATACAGCTCGGGAGCAATACGCATGAACATCGGCATATCGAGCGCATTGTGATGGGTCGCAAAGGGACGAGCTGTCGCACCACCGGGGATAGGATGGAGCATCGGCGTTTCGACCTCCATAAAGCCGTGGCGATCTAAAAATGAACGAATGAATGCGATCACTCGTGAGCGGATAACAAATATCTCCCTGACCTCAGGATTGGCAATGAGATCAACGTACCGTTGACGATATCGCAGTTCTTGATCAGCTAGGCCATGGTACTTATCGGGCAATGGCCGCAACGCTTTGGTCAGAAGCTGCGCTGTCTCCATGTTGATGTATAAGTCACCTTTACCGCTTTTACACAGCACGCCAGACGAGGCAACAATGTCGCCTAAGTCCCAGGTTTTAATCGCACTCAAGATCGTCTCGTCGAGCCCTTTTCGATCGATGTAGAGCTGGATGACGTCGGAGCCATCTTGAATCAAGAGAAAGGCTCCACGATTGCGTATCAGTCTACCGGCCACCGCAAACGAGCGGTTTTGTTCGATCAACCCCTCTTTCGTCTCACCGCCATACGTTGACTGCAAGTCGCCCGCCATAGCGGTGCGCCGAAAATCACTTGGAAATGCATTTCCAGACTCTCTGAGCTTCGCTAACTTTGAGCGGCGCTCAGCGATCAGCTTATTGTCGTTTTCTGTCGTCGTTGACACCGGGTCGGTCATACACGTTCCTAGTTTATAAACCTTTTTTTAATGAGGCCTCAATAAAGGGGTCAAGCGCACCATCTAACACTGCTTGTGTGTTTCGATTCTCAACGCCTGTTCGTAAATCTTTAATGCGAGAATCATCCAAGACATAAGATCGTATCTGGCTGCCCCAGCCTATGTCGGCCTTACTGTCTTCCATCGCCTGCTTCTCAGCACTTCGCTTGAGCATCTCCATTTCGTAAAGCTTTGC
>ERZ802831.1741-NODE-1741-length-10406-cov-11.919_pt1 | contig 10406 bp, 9 predicted proteins | sample MGYA00345655_ERZ802831 | MGnify/ENA primary metagenome ERZ802831 (study PRJEB30503, sample SAMEA104212376) | marine metagenome | biome: Westerlies Biome; feature: [SRF] surface water layer (ENVO:00010504) within the epipelagic zone...; material: water...
GGACTGTTTCAACAAATAGACTTCACGTCCGGTGCGCCAAAAGGTAATCGGCATTTTTTTCCGCAACCATAATAGTCGCAGCATTGGTATTACCTGACACCACGTAAGGCATTACTGATGCATCTACGACAGAAAGCCCACTGACGCCTTTAACCCGTAAGTTTTCATCAACGACTTTACCAATACTGCAGGTACTCGTTGGGTGATATACCGTACTCGCTTCTTCGCGAATGTAGCTCAACAAGGCCTCATCATCCAAATCACCCAACTCTATGGAAGGTTCTAGCCGCGAGGTTATGCTGCCTGCAAGCGCGTCGCTCTCGAAAACCCGCAGAAGCAATTTCATCCCATCCACCATAGTCCGCCTATCGAGTTCCGTGCTGAGATAGTTCGCTTTAATTTCTGGGTGCTTTTGATAGTCAGCACTCGTAATGTGTATTGAGCCTCGCGATTCAGGTCGGCTTTGATTGACCACTGCGGTCATTGCTGGTTCAGCCAAAGCGCGGATCTTGCCGGCGTTGTTGTACAGGGTTGCGCCCGAGGCGAAATGGACTTGAATATCCGGCGCCTCAAGGCCTTCTCGGGTATACCAAAATGCGCCTATTGGCGCCGAACCGGTCGTGAGCGGCCCTTTGCGCGCGAAAAACCACTTTAGAGCAGCGGGTAACAGTCGTGCACCACTCACTTCTCGATTAATCGAAAGATCAGCGCGAGTCCCGTATACAACTTTGCACAGCAAGTGATCTTGGAGATGTTCACCAACATCAGGTAGATGATGATGTACGTCAATTCCTAGGGCGCTCAATCGAGCGGAATCGCCCACGCCGGAAAGCTCTAATAACTGCGGCGAACCGATCGCACCGCAACTAACAATCACATGCCGCGCTCGGATTGTTTCTGATCGACCAGATCGCTCTGTTTCAACCCCAACCGCTCTTTTCTCCTCGAAGATAATGCGTTTGGTCTGAACTTTGGTTCTTATTTCAAGATTGCTACGTCCACGAGCAGGGTTAAGATACGCGCTGGAGGTACTCCACCTACGTCCGTTTTTCTGCGTAAACTGGTAATGACCACAGCCAGCCTGATCGACTCCATTAAAGTCGTCATTGCGCGGCACACCCTGCTCTTCCATCGCATCAAGAAATGTTTCCTGAATTGGCCGTTTGTCGACAACATCCTGCACATGCAAAGGTCCGTCCGTACCGTGCAAACCGTCATCATGGGTCTGCTGTCGCTCGGCCTTGACAAAATATGGCAGCACCTCCTCCCAAGACCAGCCTTTTGCGCCTGCTTGCTCCCAAGCCGCGAAATCAACAGGCACACCACGAATATAGATCATGCCATTTATCGAACTGGAGCCCCCCAAACCTCTGCCGCGTGGCCAATAGATTCTACGATTATTGAGTCCAGCTTCGGGCTCGGTTTCGTAAGCCCAATCAAATTTCTTATTCTTAAAGGTAGCCGCCCAACCGGCAGGTACATGCAAGAGGGGCGATTTATCACCGCCGCCAGCTTCTAAAAGACAAACACGCGTTTGCGGATCTGCACTGAGGCGGTTAGCGAGAACACAGCCTGCAGAGCCAGCGCCGACAATAACGTAATCATATTCATCCATGACCTGCTCCTATTAATACCCCGGCCCATATTGTCGCCTCCCGCAACTATTACGGCAAATCCGACACAACCAGCGACAATATGTGCCCCCGGACGCCACCGCAAGCCATCCCTACAGTCGGTCAAAACTCCAAAGTATTCGACCTAACTGCACTACGCGTGCAATTTCACCCCGGCCGGCGTTCTTACAGTCCTAGCATTTCTGCTATGTTTTGAATTTCCAAAATTTCGTACTGATCCACCGACTCGTCAGCTTTTGCTATCTTACGCAACGACGATATCAGTTTGCGCCGCTCGTCCGGAGAGGTGTTTTGCGCTAAGAAATCTGTATACGCCCGCAGGCCAGGGCCATTCCCCACCACATCGAACGAGCGTTGAATGAGTGCCTCTGCTGCGCTCCGTTCCAGTGAAAAAGTCGCCATTAAATGTTCGATTGATACCGCCACTTCTCGATCATCGATGCGCCCATCCGCGCGTGCGATTTCCATAAACAGAATCGCCGTTGTCAGCGGCATATTGATAAAACCACCCTTATCCCTGAACAAAGACTCAATATACTGAAGCTTGGAGACGACTTGCGCCGAAACTAATTCTTTAAATGGCACCTCAAGTAAGCGAGCTATTTCCTGAATATCACTTTCCTCGAATTTATCCGCACGACCATCCGCATGGGCGATGTGCCACAATTGCTTTATAAAGTTAATGCGCGCCTGGAGGTCCATCGCTTTTTTCAATTCGTCAGTCAACGCACGCAATCCAACCCGCATATCCAAAAGAGCAATAGCTTTAGCGATTAAATTGGCCGCTTCCGTCTGCCCCGTCTCAAGCAGCTCTTGAACGGCAAGTTCCGCACGCTGGATCTCGCTTTCTTCAAGCTGGTCGTTTGATTCGACCACTTGCAACATCAATCCGGCAACGGCTAACGGTAAATCAATTTTAATTGAAGGCTGATCGTTCATAAGCAGACATTAAAAAATAGGAGTGGCGGCTAAAGGTACCGGAAGTGAAGACTCGCCGGTAGATTAATCACACGATATCGATCGCAAATACGGCTCAATTTTAGCGGTCTTGTAGTTATAGTCATCCAAGCGTAAACGCCCAAGCATAGCGACTCTCAGTTAACAGATATTCTGGCTTAGTACTCGGCGTCCATGAATCATCGCCGCCGACCCCCATGTGATAACCGTCCAAGTAAACAAAGAGTCCTTCCTGAGCTACAAGCTCGTGATCATGCGAAGCCGATGTTAGCTGCGCTTGTCCAAATTCGCTGACGCTAAAATGAAAATGCCCTGTGGCAACTACCGACCCAAGGGCAAGGTGATTCACGTCACAGCGCAATCCGTTTTCACTCGGAAAAATATAGTGGGTATGCATGCCGCTCATTGGCAGATGCCAAGCACCCAAGTCCGCACTGGCAAGACGGTCTGGATAGTTTTCATGGGGCCCTCGCCCAAACCAAGCAACATGCTCAACAGGCTTCGCCAACTTCATACTTATACCAACCCTTGGTAGCGGCGGAAGTTCTTGCACAACCTCCACTTCAATCTGCACTGAGACTTGCTCATCGGCTGTAAAACGGAGCTTCCAATGGCTCCTTAAAAGTAATTGGTCGTTCGCGTAGTAGCCATGTTCGGTGGTGATTGTCTCTCGGTCCGCGCTCAGAGTGACATTTAGGCAGCGATGCTCCAGCGCAAATAGCCCGGCACCCTGCCAGCGGGCCAGCCAAGACCGCGGGTCCAAACGCCCTGCCGCGCTAGTACCAATGTCGTTATCCAATGGTGCGCGCACAAAATTATCTGCAACTTCCGAACTAAGTAGTTCCTCACCATCCTTTAACCAGTTTGTAAGCCGCCCACTGCTCCGGCTGACTGCCCATTGCGTATGACCAACATTAATCTCATAGGCTGCGTCTGTGACTTGGATAGTTACGCCAAGCGCTGCGGGCGAGTTCGCTCGATCTATCTCCGCACCCAGCTCAAATTGCCATCGCGCAACTTCATGATCTGCGGCAGACCAAGAGGTGGCGAGTATTTGAGTAATCCATACATTAAGCCAGCGCGGCTCTGTTTTGCTCTGCATCACTTCTGGCAAAGCAACTTCAACATTACCTAAAGGCTGGAGATCGAGGGCCGAATCACCGCTGTTAATGACGCCACTTTGGTTAATCACCTGCCAATGCAAGCGCTCGTTATCGCAACGCCTAAATAAATACTCGCTGGTAATTTTAAGCAGCACCCCGTCGTAAGATGCGACAAAGGGCTGTTGGCAACGCTTGGCCTCGAATAACGTCGGATGCGCGCTACGGTCAGGAAAGACCAATCCATTAATACAGAATTGCCGATCATTGACCTCATCGCCAAAATCCCCGCCGTAGGCCCAGTAGTGTCTGCCATCGGCAGTGGATTTTTGCAGCCCTTGGTCAACCCAATCCCAGATAAATCCGCCCTGAAGCCGCGGATGCTCTCTGAACACCTGCCAGTAATCCGCAAAATTACCTAGGCTGTTACCCATCGCGTGGGCGTACTCACAAAGAATTATAGGGCGCTCTTCTCCGGCGACGGCAAGCCAATTCAACAATGATCTTTTTGGCCCGAGCTCTTCACCTTGATCCAGATCAGCATGGGTCCGCGCATACATAGGGCAGATAACATCTGTTACCGGCGTGTTTGAACCGCCACCCTCATACTGCACAGGTCTGCTTGGATCGACCTTACGCACCCAGTGATACATCGCATCATGGGCAGCGCCATAGCCAGATTCGTTACCCAATGACCATAAGATAATGCTGGGGTGGTTAAAGTCTCTAGCCACCATGCGGACCATACGCTCAAGAAAAGCAGACGACCAGGTAGGGTTATCGGCGAGTCGCCCCATCGGCGTTACGCCATGAGTCTCGATATTTGCCTCATCCACCACGTATAGGCCCAGACGGTCGCATAAGCGATAGAAACCCGTTTGATGCGGGTAATGGGAACAACGGACCGCATTAAAGTTATTCTGCTTCATAAGCTGCAGATCACGGGCAACGTTGTCTAAGCTTTCGTAATGGCCTGTTCGCGGATCATGTTCGTGTTTGTTAACGCCGCGAATAAGCACCGGTTGTCCGTTCACGCACAGTTGACCACTTAGGATTTCAACATTTCGAAAACCCACATCGCAGGCTTCACATTCTATGAGGCTACCCTCAGCATCTAACAAACTAACAGTTAGACGATAGAGATTCGGGCATTCAGCACTCCAAGCCTTCGGCGCGGCTACTGGCAGGGAGATAAGTGCACGGTCAACATAGCCACCTTTTTCATCTATTTGACGGGTACCTACGGCATGCACCGTGCGCAACAAGGGCTCGCGTACCGCGCCATCACGCTCATACAAGGCAATAGCAATCTGGCAGTTCTGGGCGCCGTCAACGTCCACTTGAAGATCTAATCGCCCGTTTAAATAATCGCCGTCCAGTGCAGCGGTAACGCGCAGATCGCTAATTCTAGATAAGGGCTTTGCGAGCAACGAAACTGAGCGATAAATGCCGCTCAAATTCCACATATCCTGCCCTTCAAGATAACTGCCGTCGCAAAACCGCACGACCATTGCGCTCAAAACGTTTTCGCCGGCGCAAAGGTAGTCGGTTAAATCAAATTCGGCTGGTAAACGGCTGTCTTGGGAATAGCCGACCCAATGGCCGTTACACCAAACGTGGAACGCGCTATCGACACCCTCAAAAATAACCCGTATTTGTTGCGCTGCTGACCAGGCGATGGGCAGCGTAAACGTTCGTTGATAGCACCCCGTTGGGTTATCGTCAGGTACCTTAGGTGGCCGTCTGGGAAACGGATATTGCACATTGGTGTAGATTGGATAATCGTAGCCCTGCAATTGCCAATGCCCGGGGACATCGATGGGCTGCATATCTGCACAGCTTGCTGGCCATGAATCAGGCACCTCATTCACGCCGCGAAACAATCTAAATTGCCAAGGCGCCTCTGAGGTGGCGTCAAGAGATAACACCGCATCGCTTGGACAATCATCTCGCGCATCATCTTCATTACGCCAACTGGCTAAAGGGACGTGTGATGGCAGTCTATGCTGGGAAGTGACTTCCTGGGTTTGCCAAGCTCTTTGAGCCTTAAAATCTATGTTGATGGTAGCTTTCCCATTCTATTTGCTCGGCTGTAGGTTAGTCTTCGCAATGCCAAGCACAACCGTGTGAGATCGCAAATCATAACGAAAAGAGGTTAGCAAATGGGCGCGTCGGCAAATTATCCAAGCCTGCGAGAACAGTGCGTCTTTATTACCGGCGGGGCCACAGGCATTGGCGCAGCCCTAGTGAAAGCCTTTACCCAACAAGGCGCAAGAGTTGCTTTTGTCGACATCGACGTCGACGCCGCGGCGAGTCTGGTAGCAACAGTTGAGAAACAACACGACGCAAAACCTTGGTTTCAAGCCGTTGATGTGACGGATGCCCACGCGCTACAACAGGCCATTGTAAACGCCGATACTGAGTTGGGTCCGTTGCGCGTTCTGGTGAATAATGCCGCCAACGATATGCGCCACGCGCCAGCAACCGTGTCGCCACAAAGCTGGCGTGACTGCATGGCAATTAATCTTGATGCAGCCTTCTTTGCGGCTCAGGCAGCTTCAGATCTTATGATCAAACGTGGCGGCGGATCGATCATAAATTTCAGTTCCATCAACGCTCTGCTTGGGCCACCGAACATGCCCGGCTACGTAACAGCAAAAGCAGGGGTTATTGGACTCACAAAAGCCCTCGCGCGCGACTATGGAACCCATAAGATCCGGGTTAATGCCATTCTCCCCGGCTGGGTGGCAACCGAGCGACAGCTACAGACATGGCTTACCCCTAATGAAGAATCACTCTGGATGCAGCAGGTTGCCCTGCAAGAACGACTGTTGCCAGAAGATGTCGCTAATCTGGCGCTTTTTTTGGCCGCGGCTGAGAGCAAAATGATTACAGGGCAAAGTTTTACCATAGATGCCGGAAGAACCTAAACACCGCCAAAATAATCATTAGGCGCGAACTATTTTTCGTCGATGAGGGCCTGGTAAGTCATCAACTGCATCATCTGAATGACTGGATAAGTGCCATCTGGCAGCAATTGGGTATGCACTATCCCCACAATGTCTTCCTTTGGGTCAACCCAAAAATGAGTTGTCGCTGCACCCCCCCAACTAAATGTTCCTTCAGACACCGGTAAACCGGAAATCGCTGCATTGGTGACTACTGACCCCGTTAATCCAAAACCCATGCCCCAGGCCCGTCCACCTCCGAGTAATCCTACTAAGCTAGTCAGGGGGTCAGGCCCAATATTAGGAGTCATATGGTTGGCCATCATGAACGCCACGGTCTTGCGCCCAAGCAAACGGGTGCCGTTATATTCGCCGCCATTCGCCAGCATTAATGCAAACTTAAGATAGTCTTCAACGGTACCGACCAATCCCGACCCGCCCATCTCAATGCTCGGTTGAGTTTGGTATGGGCTATTGAACGGATCATCAATGAGCACCAAACCGCCATTCACACCGGCTGGAGCGTAATTTGCGGCAAATCGAGACAGCTTGCTAGCGGGGACATAAAAACCCGTATCAACCATCTCGAGTGGATCGAAAATACGTTGTTGTAAAAATTCGCCAAACGATTGACCGGATACAACCTCCACAAGCCGGCCCAGAACATCCATACCAACACTGTAATTCCACGCACTGCCCGGCTGAGCCACCAGCGGCATTTCTGCAAGTCGCTCGCTCCAAGTTTGCAGGGAATCTTTGACGGTGGCGCCATCGTCACCGGCCGACCGCAGCCCGTCCTCCACAGTACCCGCAACCGATACAGAGCCAACCACGCCATTTTGCCGATACATCTCCCCTACCGGTGTTGGGAAAAAATCGTAGGTAAGACCAGAGGTATGAGTAAGGAGATGATGGATCGTCATCGGCCGGGCCGGTGTTGTTTGCACAACACCGTCTTCGGTGTCGAGGTAGACCTGCATGTCCGCAAACTCAGGAAGATATTTCGCTACCGGATCGCTGAGCAAAAAACGGCCTTCTTCAAATAACATCATCACCGCAGCGCCAGTAACTGGCTTTGACTGCGAGTAAAGGCGAAAAATGGTGTCTTTCTGCATCGGCAACTGGCGCGCCAAATCCCGAGAACCCTGAGCTTCAAAATGCACGACCTTGCCTCTGCGCGCGACCAAGGTAACCGTGCCGGGTATTTTCTTGGCCGCGATCAGCCGACCCATTGCCGGCCCTATTCGCTCTAGCCGCTCGGTCGACATACCAACCTTCTCAGCCTTGGTAAGCTTTACGTCCGCATGCGCCACAAAACCACTAAGAAGTACCCAAAAAGCCGCCGTTAACGCGCCCAAAACTAGTACTCTGATCATTTCCCCCTTTGCCCTTTTTCGCTTAACTGAGTTCGATCGCGTATTTAAATGCCGGTCGAGCAGCAATTCGCTGGACATAACCTTTTAAGTTTGGCATCTCTTCTGTAACGCAGCCAAGCCGATCGCTCATAAAGCAAGCGTGGCCCAACATAATGTCTGCACCGGAAAAATCGCCAATTAGGTAATCGTTACCCGCCAGCGCAGCCTCAATCGGTTCAAGGGCCTTGCTGAGCAGACGTTGAGCTTGACCAAGCGCAGTTTCATCCCGCCGATCGGGTGGCAAGAGTACAGTTTGCACAACTATGGTATTAACTGGTGGCATCACCATGCCTTCGCAATAGTGAAACCATTGCAGATATGCAGGAAACAGCGGCGAGTCAGCGGGTGGTTTAAGACCACCGTTTTGATGGCGTTCAAAGACGTATTCGACAATGGCGCCAGATTCAAAAATACTGATCTCATCATCCTCTAAGACTGGCACCCGCCCAAGGGGATGACGGGCTCGGTGCTCATCAGATTTCAGGTCTTTAGGGTGAAACGCCATTTTATTGATCTCGTAAGGCAGCCCGAGCTCTTCCAGCAACCAAACAATACGGCCGGCTCGTGAGTTCGGCGCAAAATGCAGTTTCAACATACCCTCTCTCCCAAATCAAAAAGTTTTAATATCCATGCAAAGTAGCCGCCAAGCTCGCTTTTTTCAATACACAAACGGTATGCAGCGCTTATTGACACATACCGTTTAACAACGCATAACCTAGCTATGCGAGTCGTATCCTGGAATATGCAAAACAATCCCGCAGCTTGGCCTTATCTGGCGGGTTTCTTGCGCGCGGATTTTGCGTTTGTGCAAGACCCAGCACCGTTACCTGATCACGTTAACGGTTTATTAATTCACTCAGCACAACATAGTGGTAAACAAAGTGTTCTCTACGCCAGCGGTACAAATGGCTACCGTTTGCGCTCAACCATGTCGCTAACCTCTGGCGGCATTGTTGCCAGCTTTAGCAAGGCAGGGCTTGAAGACCTGCACCTTCTGGACGTAAATCCCTGGACATCGGTAACCATGGACTCAGCGATGGAGATGGTTCAGGAATTAGAGCGTGCCAGTAGCAGCTTCGCAAAAAAATTGCCTAAGCAGGTCATCTTTGCCGGCCACTTGGCGGACAATGCACCAAATATACAAAAGCGCCAGCGCGGGTTCATACGCTCTTTCAGCAAACCGTCAGAGGACCAATTCAAACCGCTCGCCAAGGCTGGTTTGCGAGACTGCGCGAGTAAATTCTCTATTCCGCTGCTTGCAACCAATCGAGACCATTCATCTGAACACACGGACAGCCACCCGTTCTTTTGGGCCAGCCGAGATGCATACGACAGCCTGCGCCAGCTAAACGTGTTTCTTGATGATCAAATTATGGCGCTGGGGACCTTCAATCCAATCGTTGCGGATTACGCGCTGTAACTCCGATCAATGAAAACCGCGTACCATTCGTCACATAACTATCGAAACGGCCGCTGTTTTTTGCTTAATGCCCATTTAATTAGGCGCGAAAACCCATAGAGAAACAAAAGAAACAACGGCCAAAACAAATAGGGGTCGCGGCTCGGTGGTACTAGCCAGTTAAATAACAAGAATCCCGCCACAAATCCCAGGATTGCACCAAAGAAAATTGCGAGATCAAGAAATAAACCTGAAAATGAGTTGTCTTTCATCACTTTACCTTATCGGACCTGACATCAATTCCGTGTATGTAGACATGGGAGAACCGCTATGAATATATGGGTTGACGCAGACGCGTGTCCAAAAGCAATCAAAACGGTGATTTGTAAAGCCGCCGAGCGCAAGAAAATCTCAACACTTTTTGTAGCAAATCACTTCATCAGCGTGCCACCATCAAAAGTCATAAAAAGCTTACAAGTGCCTCAAGGTTTTGATGTCGCAGACAATACGATCGTAGCGCGCGTGCAAAAAGGTGATCTCGTCATCACCGGCGATATACCACTCGCCGCAGAGGTTATTGCAAAGCACGGCATCGCATTAAACCCTCGTGGCACAATCTACGATCAGGAAAACATCAAGGGCGCCCTGCGCCGCCGCGCCAATGCTGAACACCGACGCGACCTCGGCGAGGCCAGCGGCGGACCGCCGGCCCTAGATAAGAAAGTCGTTCAGCAATTTGCAAACGGACTCGATCGTATCCTCGCAAAAGTTCCGACAGTTCCCTAAGTTAAGTACCGCTGCGCATGGCATACAGAACCCGGCCCCGCGCGCACAGCAGCCCTTCATCGTTCACGATACTGACCTCAACAGTGCACAATTGCCGGCCACGCTTGATCACACTCGCCTCGGCATCCACCCACTCACCATGCGCCTGCCGCAGGTATGTCACAGCC
>ERZ802831.1742-NODE-1742-length-10402-cov-95.6532_pt1 | contig 10402 bp, 10 predicted proteins | sample MGYA00345655_ERZ802831 | MGnify/ENA primary metagenome ERZ802831 (study PRJEB30503, sample SAMEA104212376) | marine metagenome | biome: Westerlies Biome; feature: [SRF] surface water layer (ENVO:00010504) within the epipelagic zone...; material: water...
CCTCTGGACCTGATGCACCACTCTTTCTTCAGCTCGTCGAGGCGGCCAACGAGATGATCAGGAAGTTCAAGTGTGATCCGACGCCCCATTCAACCTGCCGCGATGATTCGAGTAAAACCGATGCGCGAAGCCTATCGACCTTGTAGTCGGCGTACCCATTCCTTTTGAGCCTTGATTGCATCGCTATAGCGCTTCTCTAATGACTCATTAACGCGCTGAGGCATGATCATCGCTGCTGGTAACCGATTGGCACCACTTGATGGTGCTGCAATGGCCTGAGTCGAAATCCTTGGGGCTGGTTTGGGATCGGTCTGAGGTGTGGCTTGAGGAAGAGACGTTCTGATGATCTGCTTTGGATTGTTGTTGGTGACTTGAATAAATTTCGGCTGTGCCTGGGTCGCCGGTGGAGGCGTTGACGGAACAACCTTGCGTGTTTTTGCCACTGCTTCAGATTTTTTTGCTGCTTCAACAAAATCTTCACGACGACGAAGCATGGCGAGCTGGGTTGTTGGAACCACGCTTAGCAAGTGCCCTGGCGTGGCATCCGCTGGATAAACAACGCTCACCGTGATGGGATTGACAGCATTTGCCTGAACATTAATTGCACCGAGGGGCAGGCTTTCTCCTGATTTCATCCCGACATGAACTTCTCGATACCCTTCGGTACTTTTAATTCCGATCGATCCTCGGAATGCGGTGAATGGTTTTCGACCGGATGCCACGGGATGGCTTAAAACCAATTCGTGAGTACCAACGCCAGACAGATTTAGTTCAACATCAAATCGCACGCCATAGGTGCCAATATTGTTCAGAGCAGAATCAATCATTCGTGTTGATAATTGATTAACCTGTATGTCGCTCGTTCCAAAGTGGTGCCTGCGAGTACTTGTTAATGGAATGTGTAATGCACCTTGTGAGAGATCATGATTAATTGAGGCCTTATACTCATCACCAAGGGCAACACCAGCAACTCTTGAAAAGACTTTTCCAGTACTGATCTCATTGAGACGCTTCAAATAAACGCGTCCTGGCGCAAGTTTATTGTTCTCAAGAACGGAGATAAGCTCTTGATCTTGGTTGGTTTCCTCTGCCGCTATCACAGCAAGCTGGAAAGGCCCGTTACTACGACCTCTCAACAGCCCGTTCATAATTCCCCTAGCAGGAAGAATTGAACTCACAATCACTTTGCTACTTCGAGCAGGAATCGTTATTTCCCGTGGGAGTTTTCGATCAAGCTCTCCTCGCAGCATTTGCACAGCTGTAGCGTCACCCGGGCCAGTATTCCAAGGGCGACGTCCCAGGGGCTTCACCCCCATCAAACGGTTGGGATGATAAGGAGCTTCGAAACTGTTTTTTACAGAACCTCGTTTAAACTTAAGGGTAACGGGTTTGTTGCCTGGGTTGATAGCGATTGCTGCAACCGTAAGCAATCCTCTTGCCCGACTTCCACCTAATTTACTGCTATCTTGAGGGTAATACTTATGGTGCATATGCAACCCGAATTCGCCGTTAAATGTGAACTCAGCATTCTTTAGGGGCTGGCTGTTTTCGGCGGTGGTAGCAGAACCTGGGGCTGTAGTAACGAGGATCCCTGGCCCTTTGACAATTTCGGGTTGGTTGGAATGAAGGACTGGAACGTTATTGAAGGTGCCATTGAGAGCACGAGCTCTTTGTCCAGCCATTAAGGGCACATAGGCGTGCGCCTGTTCCATGACGCCAAAATCGCAGGTCGCAATTGCGACGCCGATTAGGACCAGTTTTGGTAATCGGTGAGACACGCGAGACTGGCTTTTGAGCAATGTGGCTTGTGTTCTTCGCTAGTTCCAAACTAATCGTCTGGTTCAGAAGCGCCACATGTGTGTTGGCAGTCCCGATTTCTGGAACAATTCGCCAGGATTATGGAAAAGCTTGTGTCTGCTCATGCTGCCTCCTTTCTTCTGTCAGCCTTCGTGTGAGTCCAGTTCTTGGCGTAGTCATCACCAGCAACGCAAGTTGGAGATGCTCCGTTTCTGGCGTGATGGTCTTGAGCGTCAACTTGCTGCCGTCACTGCAGCGATGACCACACTTGAGGGTCAAATTCAGCGCGACCACAGCGACGAATCCTGATCGACAAGTTCATGTCGCAACTGGGCTAGGGCCCGTTTCAGCCTTCGCTGCATTGTCATTGCGCTGACACCCTGCTTGTTTCCAGCACCACGGAGGCTGGCACCTTCGATCACCACCTCAATGAGCGCCCTTTGCTCTAAGGGCGCTAATCCATTGATCGCTTTCCTGATCCGACGGGCGCTTTCCTGCATCAGCATTGGTTGCCATCCAGGTTGCTCTGCTGCCACCCTGGCTTCGTCCAAGGGTTCCCATGATTGACGTCGGCGATAGGCCTGGACGTTGACTTCCATCTCCGCTGACATCGCTTCACCTTGTTGCGTTGCAGAGGAACCATTTTTAATTGTGGTCTGGGCTTGCTCTTGGAGACGTCTTGGCAGTCGAACCAGTCCCACGCTGTCTCTGAGGTAGTGAAGGATGGCTCCCCTGATGTGTGGCCTTGCGTATACCTCAAATGGCTTGTCTTGGTCTTGCTGATACCCCTCTGCGGCACGCAATAAGCCAAGCCTGCCCACCTGTTTGAGATCATCTCGATCCGTGCCCGATCGTTTGGCGTAATGGCCAGCAATTGGATCGACCAGTTTCAGATGATGCTCAATCCTTTTGTTTCTGATCTTGTGGCTCTTGTTCATGGCTGTTGTTGAAGAATTTAGGGCGGTGTCGGCCGGTTGTCCTTCTTCAGACAGACAGCTATAGGGGTTACTCCACAACCGTATTTTCACGGATTTCGAGAACGACTTCACGCAATAAGGCCTCGGGTCCGTAGGTCTTCAGCCAGTTCAGATCAGCGCTTGCAGTGGCCAAGAGATATCCAGCAAATCCAAGCGCATTGATGCTGAAACCCGCAGCACCTTCTCGTCGACGCCTCACCATCGCTATCCATTGAGGAGTTATTAACAGGTTGTAAAAAGACCTTGGGCGTTGATCTTGAGAGGGATGCCCAATCCCTAGCTGTCTAGAGAGTGACAGATAGCATTGATAGAGGTGTTGTGCCTGTTCATCGTTATCCTTTTCATGACTTAATCGCGAGACAACGGCGCAGCAGTTCAGCAAGGAATCGCTGGTTGTTTCGATTGTTCTTTGCGATGACAATCGTTTTTGAAACCATAGATCTCTGGGACAACTTGTCTCGTCTTTGTTGCGCGGCAGAAGTTGAAGATGTCGATGGGGTTGACTCGCTCCTGCGATTGGTCCGCTGTTGAAAAACCACAGCCCAGATGTGTCATGGTCAACTTGAACTAAAGCGCTCCAGTCAGCCAATGTGAGCCAACCATCCTGGGCGGCCCAATCGGCAGTAATCAGAAGCATATGTCCGCGTTGGACCGGATATTTGTTCAGAATGACCGTATGACCTGGATTCAATCGTGCCACCTCAAGTTGTGGATCCCATGGTCGAAAAGGATTGGGTTTAGGTCCCTCTCTCTTTAAATGTTTGGGCAAGCGACTTTCTAGAGTTCTCAGCTCAAAATTTGATTCTGGACTGCTAATAAGATGTTCTAACGAGGTGCTGAGTGGGACGAGAGCTCCAGACTTAATTGCCCTTTTGCTTTGCTCGAGCGCACGATTCCAGTAAGTCTCAGTTCCCATTTGTTTTGAGCCTCGCCAAGGATGCGCCTACGTAATAACGACGAAGGATTTCGTTAAACTTGAGCCCTTTCATGGCCATGTTTTGTGCTCCGTGCTGACTCATACTCGCTCCCAAATGGCTGTGCGCTTCAGCGGCGATTTCACTGGTTGAAGCGTACAGAGATTCCACTAAACCTCCTTGAAAACTGAGCACTAAACCCTGGGTCGCTTTCGTTGCTGCTGCCGTCGGCTCGGTTTGACTATTGAGGCCTCCATAGGCTTGCCAACGGGTCGTATCACCAAGATTGAAATCAGAATCTGCAGGACGCACAAGATGCACGAGGGCATAGGACCGTGCGGCCACAGCTTGTGCCTTTAACGCTTCAGGATTCCAGTGACTCGGCATCTCCGCCCCAACCACAGAGGCAACGTAACGTTCAAGAGGGAGTTGGTTGATGACAATCCCACCGCCACCTCTGTTCAGAAAGTAAACCGTCTCAGGATAGGGGCGTTCATTCACAATTACGGCACCATCTTGACCGGACTGGCATGTCACTAAATATGAACGACGACTGGTAATTACCTTCGTCAGTGTTCTTTTTTGAACGATTACACCATTTCTAAATCTGCACTCTGCCTGTCCTGATAAATCTACGGAACGGGGTGGCGATTGACTTAATAACGCAACGCGCACAATCGGGTTGCTAGGAGCACCTATTGGCTTGAAATCTGGAGTTTGGTGGAACAGCGAATTGGATGGTTTGGGTGGATTTTCAGAGGAATCAGCAGACGAGTGAACAAGTTGCTGATCTGTTGAGGAGCTCTCTAACAGCGTTTCAAGGGTGGTTTGTTGGCTTCGCTGTTGTTCCAACTGTCCAATCGCTTGGACGCTCCAGGCGACCACAGCAATCAGCCCCGCAGTGGCGGACATGCCCAGCAACAGTGGGGTGAGCTGTCTCACTGTCCCTCGGACAACGCTTTTGATCATGCCTGATATCAACAGAGTTGCTTGGATTGGCCGTGCATTGATCGTTGGTCGTGGTGGTCTCGGCGCGGCACTTGCACAGGAACTGCAACGCCGTCAGCCCGCTTTGGCGGTCATGCTCTGCGGTCGGACCGTGAGTTCAGCCAATGATTGGTTCGTGGATCTTGAGTCCCCCCAGAGCCTTGAGGTGTTGTCTCAGAGGCTCCTGGAGGATCCCCAGCCCCTGCGTTTGGTGATCAATGCCACTGGGAGACTCCATGGAGGCTCACTCAGCCCTGAGAAGCGTCTGCAGCAGGTTTGTGCTGATCAGTTGATGGAATCCTTTGCGATCAATGCTGCGGGCCCTCTTCTCTTGGCTAAAGCGATCGAGCCAGCCTTGAAGCGTGATCGCCCTTTTCACTTTGCGAGTCTCAGTGCGCGGGTCGGGAGCATCGGCGACAACAGAAGTGGAGGCTGGTACGCCTATCGCGGAGCCAAAGCAGCCCAGAACATGTTTTTGCGTTCGTTGAGTGTGGAGTGGGCGCGGCGTTTTCCACTTGCCACAGTCACGATGCTGCATCCAGGCACTACAGATACAGCGCTTTCTAAGCCGTTTCAAGATTTTGTTCCGCCAGACCGTCTGTTCAGTCCTCAAAAAGCGGCCTCCCTGTTGCTCGATGTTTTGCTTGAACAGACATCAGACGACAGTGGCCGTTTCCTGGCTTGGGATGGTCAGGAGATTCCTTGGTGAGCGTGCGTTTTGAGGACGTCCAAAGGGATCACCTGCAGCGCTGTGTGTTCAGTTGCTTCGAGTCGTACCGGCGGTGCCATTCCGTCGTCATAGGCCTGTTTCCAGCGTGGGGCGCAGACACACCAGTGATCGCCAGGCTTGAGACCTGGGAAGCCGAAATCGGGCATGGGAGTGCTCAGGTCATTGCCCTGGGCCTTGCTGTAGTTCAGAAATCGTTCTGACATCACGCAGCAGACGCTGTGTTGCCCCAAGTCGCTGGGATCGGTGCGGCAATGTCCATCTCGAAACCAACCTGTCATCGGCTCACAACTACAGACTTCAAGAGCACCACCTAAGACATTCAGATCACCCTGCTCAACTGGCTTTTGCTCTTGTGGTTGTGATGGCATTCGTTTGCATTTTCTACCAGGAGTCTGCCGAACGACTGGCACATTCCGAGACGAGATAGTTGACGGATCACGGGGGTCAGGCGTTAAAGGTCGTTCAGTTATGCCTCCTCGATGGATTGGGAGTTCACTGAAGACGCGGCGTTCATCGCCCTCTGCGATTCGTTCCGCGAAAGTGGCGAGTCATCGGCTATCGAGTTCCTCGCCAATGGCGAAGGAGCCTTCCACTTTCAGGATCTTGCGCAGAACGCTGCGGGAGAAGGATTTGATTTGAGCGAGTCCAGTGCGCTGGATGAATTTCAGCAGGACGTGATCGACACGATGGAAAAGCTCTGCCAGGAGTGATCCTGCAGAGCTCAAATTGAATCGGCTCTCAGCTGAAGTAAAAGCTGATTTCCTTGTCCTTCAGGCCTTCCCAGCCAGCCTCGATTAATCGGGTGTTCAGGACGTCCTGGCTGAAATGTTTGGCACCCGTGCGCACGATGCGATTTCTCATCGACTTACGCACTCCACTGCGTTTTCGTTGTGCCTCTTGATCCATGACCTCGCGATAAAGAGTGAGCATCGCTTCTGGAAGAGGGCTCCCATCGATGTCCAATCCAGCCTTAATCGCGTTGTCGATGGCGTCGGGGCCGCTGAAGTCCATGGGAGCGAGTGCAGTGCCTCAGAAGTCTGAGGCACCACATTTCTGCGTTTTTTAAGCGCTGAAGTAGCGAGCGTTGCTGTGCAAAGCAACCAGGGCTGTTGTGCTCTGTTCTGGATGCAGTTGATCGCTTTCGTCCATGGTCAAACCAATGCGATCAGCCTGAAGCCATTCCAGTTGTTGACGGGAGTCCGCCACGTTGGGACAGGCCGGATAGCCAAAGGAATAGCGGCTACCCCTATAGCGCTGGGCAAAAATGTCTCTGAGAGGCATCGCTTCGGGATCGGAGAAGCCGCATTCGCGGCGGATGCGCGCATGGGTCCACTCAGCAAGCGCTTCTGCCATCTGAACGGCTAATCCGTGGAAAAAGAGGTAATCGCTGTAGGCATCCTTGCGAAACAGCTCTTGGCTGAAGCGACTGGCTTCCTCGCCCATGGTGACGGCTTGCATCGGCAGTACATCACAGGGTTGGCCCTCTTTGAGGTCTCGGAAGAAATCGGCGATGCAATAGCGATTGCCACTGCGTTGACGGGGGACGTCAAATCGACCCAGAGCTGCACCACCCTCCGGGTTGAACACCGCCACCGCGTTGCCATCACGTCCGCAAGGGAAATAGCCGTAAGCCACTGCTGGAAGTAGGAGTTTTTCGTCTTTGGCGCGCGCCAGCCATGTTTGAAGGATTGGTTCGGCCTTGTCCGCGAGATCCTGTTCGTAGTCCTCACGGCTTTGGTTTTTGGCTTTGCGCATCTGCCACTGACCAGCGAACAGTGCTTGGCGGTCGAGGAACGCAATCACCTCATCGAGCGGAATCTGATCCTCTCCCTGAAGGACGGATGCACCAAGGAAGGGCGTACTGATGGTTGCTTCTTCAGGAACGGCATCCGATCGGTGGTAGGTAACCGGAAGCTTGCGATCAGGGGTCTCAGTTGGCTCAGAGGAGTTCTCAGGCGATGCATCGGCTGAATCTGAGGGGTCCGCATCAACGCCAATCGATAGACCATCAGGGGTGCCATCGAGAAAGCCAGCGCGATCATCCCAGCGATCCTTGGACTTAGCTGCCACGAGGGCGTCCATGAAACGCAGGTCTGTAAAAGCATCTTTGCCATAAATCACTTTGCCTTCATATACGTCGTTGCAGTCTTTATTGACGAACCTGGGTGTAAGTGCAGCACCACCTAGAACGACCGGTACGTTGATACCTGCTTCGTTAAAAGACTGCAAATTATTTTTCATAAAGGCAGTGGATTTCACTAGGAGTCCACTCATGGCGATGCAATCAGCTTGATGTTCTTCCTGGGCGGCAATGATTGCATTCACATCTTGCTTGATGCCAAGGTTGATGACTTCATAGCCGTTATTGGTCAAAATAATGTCTACAAGGTTTTTCCCGATATCATGAACATCACCCTTGACTGTTGCGATTAAAAATTTAGCCTTGGCGGATCGCTCGCCGTCCTCTTTCTCCATAAACGGCTCTAAAAATGCCACCGCAGATTTCATCGTTTCGGCAGATTGAAGAACAAAAGGAAGTTGCATTTGTCCGGAACCAAATAGTTCTCCAACCACTTTCATTCCATCAAGCAAGTATGTATTGACAATGTCTAGGGGTGGATAATTCTTTAAGCCCTCTTTGAGAGCATCTTCTAATCCAATCCGTTCACCATCGATGATGTGTTGTTTTAGCCGTTCGTCAACGGGGAGGTCGCTCAGGGATGGTCCAGATTCACGGGCCGCTTTGGCGCTGACACCCTCGAATAAGGTTGTTAGAACTGTAAGCGGGTCATAAGTACAAACATCGCCCTCAAATCCACGGCGATCATTAATCAAGTCTCGACAAACTTTTTGATGCTCTTCGCTGATTTTTATAAGAGGGAGGATTTTTGCTGGTGAGACAATGGCTGCATCCATTCCAGCTTCACAGCAATCATGAAGAAAGACTGAATTGAGTGTAATTCTGGCAGCAGGAGACAAACCAAAGCTCACATTGGAGACACCAAGAACAACGTGAACTTGGGGAAGATCCTCGCGAATCCTTCGAATGGCTTCGATGGTTTCAGCGCCGTTGCGACGATCTTCCTCAATGCCTGTGGAGATTGGTAGCGCGAGCGCGTCGTAAAAGATTTCGCGAGCTGGAATTCCATACTCCACAGCATCTCGGTAGGCCCTTTTCGCAATTGCAAGCTTTTGGTCTGCAGTCCGGGCCATTCCGTCTTCGTCAATCGTGCCAATCACCACCCCGGCCCCGTAACGTTTGGCTAGCTCCAACACTTTGAAGAAACGTTCATCGCCGTCTTCGTAGTTCGTTGAATTGAGAATGCACTTCCCTCCAGCAACTTTGAGTCCGGCTTCCATCTTTTGCCATTCGGTGGAATCCAGCATTAAAGGAAGATTCACGTTGGTGACGACTCGATTCACCAGTTCGCGCATATCTCGTTCACCATCACGACCGACATAATCAACATTGATATCCAGTACATGAGCATTCTCTTTGACCTGTCCTCGGGCAACGCCTACCAGTCCGTCCCAATCTTCTTCATTCAATAATTCACGTACTTTCTTAGAGCCACTGGCATTGAGTCGTTCACCGATAATCAAGAATGAATTGTCTTGTAGATAGGGAGTTGCGCCATAAATCGATGAGGCTGCTGCTTCGTAACTGAGTGCTTTTCTTTCATGGTGGTGGGAGCGCACATTTCTTGGTGCGGCACTTAGCTCTGATGAAATTTCAGAAAGAGCAGCAATATGAGCAGGTGTTGTTCCGCAACACCCACCAATCACTTGAACACCAAGATCTTCTACAAAGTGCATTAATTGCATCTTCAGCTCTACCGGCGTAAGTCGGTAATGCGCCACGCCTCCAACATTTTCTGGTAAGCCTGCGTTGGGGATGCAGCTCACCACAAATGGAGCATTATCTGTCAGATAACGCATGTGCTCTTTCATTTGTTCAGGACCTGTTGCGCAGTTCAGGCCAAGAACATCAATCGGAAAGGGTTCCAGAATAGAAACAACAGCTGCGATGTCGGAACCCACCAGCATGGTGCCTGTGGTTTCCATCGTTACGGACACCATCAAGGGGCGGCGTTCACCACTGGTTTCAAAGGCTTGCTCAATTCCTTGAAGAGCTGCCTTGATCTGCAGAACGTCCTGACAGGTTTCAATGATGAGTAGATCCACATCGCCGGCAATCAGTCCTTCCGCTTGCTCCTGATAGGAATCGCGAAGGAGATCAAAACTGATGTGTCCGAGCGTGGGTAATTTTGTGGTGGGTCCCATCGAGCCAGCCACAAATCGTGGTTTGTCATCGGTGCTGTATTCCATGGCCACTTCTTTGGCCAGCTCAGCAGCACGCTTATTGAGCTCGAAGGTTTTGTTTTCTAGGCCGTATTCAGCCAGGACCACAGAAGCGGCTCCAAAGGTATCGGTTTCGATGACATCACAACCGGCGTCAAGAAACTGTCGATGCACGCTTTGAACGGCATCGGGTCTTGTGATGACAAGGTTTTCATTGCAACCCTCTAAGGCTTCCCCGCCGAAATCATCGGCGGATAGGTCGAGCTGTTGCAGGGAGGTGCCAGTTGCTCCGTCAAACACCAAGACAGGTCTTGATGGATCATGCAGCCGCTTTAAAAAACGTGAGGCGATCAGGGTGGGGGTCTCTGTGACGGCCTGCATCGCTCAGTTGCTTCTCTCAAGCCATTCTATGAACTGCTCTTGATCCGAAGGCCGATCCTTAGTCTTCGAGTTCGATCCTGGTGACCCAATGGCTGAATTCAGGATCTCGTCCTTGCGTAATCGACACGAGCCGTTGTCTTAAGGCATCCATTACCGGTCGATGGGTCGGTAAGACCGTGGATTCGAGTTGGCGAATCGGCGTGATTTTCGCTGCAGTTCCCGTGAGGAAGACTTCATCGGCGATACAGAGTTCGGTTTTGTCGACGGGGCGTTCGATTACCTGAAATCCCATGTGCTTTGCCAGCTCAATCACG
>ERZ802831.1746-NODE-1746-length-10391-cov-13.2209_pt1 | contig 10391 bp, 6 predicted proteins | sample MGYA00345655_ERZ802831 | MGnify/ENA primary metagenome ERZ802831 (study PRJEB30503, sample SAMEA104212376) | marine metagenome | biome: Westerlies Biome; feature: [SRF] surface water layer (ENVO:00010504) within the epipelagic zone...; material: water...
GAGCTGTCTAGTGATAGCACAACTGCCTCTTTGGCAAACGGTAGTTCTGGTATGCAGATTATTGATGTTAGTGACGTGACTGCACCAGTAATTGGAGAATCTATGCCCTCAGATGACTTTACGTTCGATTTGGTGTTATCACCTGACGGCCGGACCCTAACTACGTCAGGTCGGAGAGGAAATCTGCAAATGATAGATGTCTCTGATCCTATGAATCCAACTGAAATACGTAGCACATTACCTGGCAGAGATTCATGGCGTTTAACCCTTTCTAGTGATGGTGAGACAGCTTATGTTGCGGACGGATTTTCTGGATTCAAGGCTTTAGATATTGGCTATACCGCAAGATCTTTGGGTACTTATATTGAATCAGATGTTACTTATGTCCATACGGCGAACTCCTCGATTAATGACTTTTTTGCAGTGAAAGCCAATGATGGTCTCGATGATAGCGATGCTGCCATCTTCAGGATGAATTTCATGGCGGATGCCGACGGCGATGGCATTGGGGATGAGGATGATAACTGCCCTAATACGACCAACGCGGATCAGTTAGATACTGACGGCGACTCTCAGGGAGACGCCTGTGATGAGGATGATGATAATGATGGGGTGCCGGATAGCTCTGATGCATTTCCTTTAGACAGTGAGGAGTCGATTGATACTGATGGAGACGGCACTGGTAATAATGCCGATTCAGATGATGACGGCGATACCGTTGAGGATACCTCAGATAACTGTCCATTAATTGCTAACACAAACCAATTAGATACCGATGGGGATCTAACTGGAAATGTTTGTGATGGAGATGATGACAATGATGGTGTGGCTGATGACAGTGATGCCTTCCCACTGGATAACTCAGAAACCGTCGATAGTGACGGCGATGGCGTTGGAGATAACTCAGATTGGGCGCCCAATGATAGCTCCGAGTCAGCTGACTCAGATGGAGATGGTGTGGGTGATAATGCCGATGCGTTCCCAAGTGATGCAACGGAGACTCTTGATACGGATGGCGATGGAGTGGGTGATAATACTGACCCAGATATTGATGGCGACGGAGTACTTAACGAGGATGATCCCTTCCCTAACCAAGGGCAATACAGTGTTGATACTGACAGTGATGGTATGCCGGATGCGTGGGAACTTAGATTTGATCTTGATCCAAACGATCCCTTGGATGCCGCGCTTGATCAAGATGGTGATGGCATCACCAATCTTGAAGAATTCTTGGCTGGTACACCACCCTCCGGCTCGATCGATATCGATGGAAATAGTCGATACGATGCCCTTACGGACGGGCTTCTTTTACTAAGGGGTATGTTCGGCTTGACTGACTCAGCGCTAGTCTCTGGAGCAGTTGCATCCGATGCGGTTTATTCATCCTCTTCAGAGATTGAATCAAGAATCAGCCTGCTGGGGGATTTAGCGGATGTAGACGGCAATGGAGAAGTTGATGCGTTGACAGATGGTCTACTAACCCTGCGATATCTGTTTGGCTTGCAAGGTTCAGCTCTGGTTAGCGGTGTTATAGCGCCGAACGCAACCCGAACTACTGCAGCTGAAGTTGAGGCTCATTTGGAGGGTTTGACTCCGGTTCTTTAATTCGATCGAACAATTATTACTTTTAAAAAGGGCCGCTTAGTGCGGCCTTTTTTGTGCCCAAAGTATTAGTCACAAGACCCTTGTCTAGATAATTAGAAAGATATTTTTTAAGCCAATGTTGCGGTGGAAGAAATATTATCTATTAACGAATAGATAATATTCCAATATTGCATAGATTGCATTTGTGATCTTGCGGAATAACCCCATGTTGGGTAGGGTTAATCCGATCTGCTAAATAATAACAAAAGGGTTCTTCCCTAATAGGTAGTTTAGGCGAGAGAGACCCAAGAGTTTTGGGGTATTTGATGCCAACAAAATGGTACAGAAGATTTCTATGTCTAGGACAAAGCACCCTCTTTTTTCGGGTTTTTGTTTTAACACCTATTACTCTAAAAATTAAAATTTCTATCTCCAAATCCCCTCAAAGCATTGTCTGGAGGGTCTTTTGACTAATATTTATGCCACAGAAATTTGGCCGTTGGCTATTTATTTTTTCATGGTCATCATGCTGGTCGTCACTATGCTGGTCCTGTCTTGGTTGTTAGGGCAGCGTCGTCGTGAGGCGGCAACTAATGATCCTTTCGAGTCGGGCATTGTCTCAGTCGGTGGATCACAAATCCGCATCTCCGTAGAATTTTATCTCGTCGCTATTTTCTTTGTTATTTTTGATCTTGAGACGGTATTCATTTTTGCTTGGGCGATTGCTTTCTTTGAGCTTGGTTGGCAAGGCTATTTAGCGATGGTTCTGTTTATCGCAATACTCGGATTGGTACTTATTTACGAGTGGAGATCAGGCGCTCTTGACTGGGGTAATAAAACACGCGTTGGCCTAAAGGAAGCGCAAAAAGAAGGGGAAGCGTAATGGACTGGAGTTTGACACGGCCAGATCAGGGAAATGTTGTCGGTGAAAGCGATGACTTCATTGAAGAGCAAGTTAAGCGAAATGTAGCTTTTGCTAAGCTCGAGGATTTGATTGCTTGGGGGAGAGCACATTCGTTATGGCCGTTTAATTTTGGATTGTCCTGCTGTTATGTGGAAATGGCTACCTCTTTCACAAGTCGTCATGATATTGCGCGTTTTGGTTCTGAGGTTATAAGGGCAACCCCACGTCAGGCAGATCTTATGGTTATTTCTGGCACATGCTTTCTTAAGATGGCTCCCGTAGTTCAGCGGTTATATGAACAACTACTGGAGCCAAGGTGGATTATCTCTATGGGCTCATGCGCGAATTCTGGCGGAATGTATGACATTTATTCTGTTGTTCAGGGAGTTGATAAGTTTATTCCGGTAGACGTTTATGTTCCTGGTTGTCCTCCAAGACCTGAAGCGCTGATGCAAGGTTTAATTATGCTTCAAGAATCCATTGGCAAGGAGCGACGTCCCATCACATGGGCCGCAGGGGATCAGAGTATTGTGAAGCCAGACAAAATTAGTAATCGTGACAGGTTAACTGCGGAGCGTATCCAGGCGACTGAATTAAGAGAGCCGAAAAACATTTAGAGCATATTAAATCATTTGGGAGTATAGATGCAGGCGGCTGAATCGTTAATTTGTAACCCAGTAGAGGAAAGCTTGTATCGCCAGTTCGGCGAGCAGCAATTTGTTATCCAAAATACGGCGGACTCGATATTGACGTTATGGGTGCCGCGACCACTTTTAATGGAGATTTTACATTTCTTAAAACCAAAATTTGCCATGCTTTATGACCTTTTCGCTATCGATGAGAGGACTCGAGAAAATCGAAAAGGACAGCCAAAATCGGACTTTACTGTGGTATATCAGCTTTTGTCGCTCGACAGGAACGATGATATAAGAATCAAGGTCGCTCTGCTGGAGTCCGAACTAAATATCCCGACCTGCATCGGTGTTTGGCCAAATGCTAATTGGTATGAGCGAGAGGCCTGGGATATGTTTGGTGTTGTTTTCGATGGCCATCCCAATCTATTCCGAATACTCCTACCCCCTACTTGGGAAGGCCACGCGCTCCGTAAAGACCATCCTGCTCGAGCTACAGAAATGCCTCCCTTTGAAATGGGTCCGGAAAGGGTAGCAAAGGAGCAGGAGGCGCTGCGGTTCCGCCCAGAGGAGTGGGGTATGGCCGAAGCTTCAGGCGAGAGCGAGTACATGTTTCTTAACTTGGGACCTAATCATCCAAGTGTTCATGGTGTATTCAGAGTTGCTCTCCAGCTTGATGGGGAGGTAATTATTGATTCCGTTCCTGATATTGGCTATCACCACCGTGGCGCTGAAAAAATGGCCGAACGCCAGACATGGCATACCTATATTCCTTATACCGACAGAATTGATTATCTCGGCGGAGTAATGAATAACCTTGCTTATGTGCAGTCGGTAGAAATGCTTGCTGGTATAAAGGTACCAGAGAGAGCAAAAATAATACGAATCATGCTGTCTGAATTATTTCGTATCTCAAGCCATTTAGTTTTTTATGGGACGTTTGTTCAAGATGTTGGACAAATGTCTCCGGTCTTTTATATGTTCGCTGATCGCGAACGCTTATTTGGCATCATTGAGGCAATCACCGGTGGCCGAATGCACCCGGCCTGGTTCAGAGTAGGTGGAGTGGCTCAAGATCTCCCTCAGGGCTGGGATGCAATGATTCGGGAATTTGTCGATTTTATGCCGGCCCGTCTTGATCACTACGACAAGATGGCAATGCAAAACAAGATGCTAAAAGAGCGCACTGTTGGGATTGGAGTTTATACCCAAAAGGAGGCAATCGATTGGGGTATCACAGGGCCGGGATTGAGAGCCACGGGAAGCGATTGGGATCTGCGGAAAAAACGACCATACGGTGGGTACGAGCAGTTTGAATTTGATGTTCCTGTCTCTGACAAGGGTGATTGTTATGATCGAGCGGCCTTGCGTATTGAAGAAATTCGGCAGAGCCTGAGAATCATTCGTCAGTGTGTTGATAACATGCCTGGAGGAGCCTATAAAAGCGATCATCGATTGACTACTCCGCCGCCAAAAGAGCGCACCATGGAGGATATTGAAACACTCATCCATCATTTTTTAAATGTAAGCTGGGGGCCTGTTGTTCCTTCTGGTGAGGCTTCAGTAATGATAGAGGCGACAAAGGGCATAAACAGTTATCACCTCGTTAGCGACGGAGGGACCAACTCCTATAGAACCCGCATTCGAACTCCCTCCTTCCCCCACTTACAACAGATCCCTCTAATTAGTAAAGGGCTCATGATTCCAGATCTAATTGCAATTATCGCGAGCATTGATTTTGTTATGGCGGATGTAGATCGATGAGTAATTCTCAGATGATTCAAACTGATCTCAACTCTGTTCTTACCTTAGAGGAGCTAGCAGAGATCGATCACGAATTAGAGCATATTCCTTATAAATCTGGTGCGGCTATCGATGCGCTGAAGATTGTCCAATCAAGTCGAGGATGGGTTTCAGATGAATGTTTGCAGGCTATTGCGAAACATTTGGAGATGTCCTCTGAAGAGCTTGAGGGGGTGGCTACATTTTACAACCTGATCTATCGCCGCCCAGTTGGAGATAATGTAGTTTTGTTTTGTGACAGTGTTAGTTGCTGGATTAATGGCTGTGATGATATTAAGGAGATGATTTCTCAGAAGTTAGGTGTTGACTATGGTGAGACTACTAGTGACAACGCTTACACATTATTACCAGTTCCATGCTTAGGAGCTTGTGATAGAGCTCCAGTGATGATGGTGGGAGATGATCTTGTTACTCATCTTGATAGAGAGACTATAGATACTATATTTGCTAATAAAGAATCTGGGAGTGAGACCTGATGGAGAAGGTATTGACTCGAAACATATCCCCAGGCAAGGCACCTACAGATATAGCTGCCTATGAAGCGAATGGCGGTTACTCTGCGTTGAGAAAGGCTATGACGGTTATGTCTCCTGATGATTGTCGACAAGTGATCAGTGATTCTAACTTGAGGGGACGTGGAGGAGCAGGATTCCCAACGGGTATGAAGTGGAGTTTTGTGCCAATGGGTGACAAATGCTCTCCCGGGCATAAATATTTGGTTTGCAATGCCGATGAGATGGAACCCGGTACTTTTAAGGATCGTTTACTGATGGAGTTCGATCCTCATCAATTAATAGAGGGAATGATTTTGTCAGCTTACTGTATTGGAGCTGATATTTCGTACATCTTCATTCGAGGGGAATATGTGGTTGCTATTGAACGTCTTCGGGCCGCCTTAGCGGATTGCTATGCTAGGGGATACCTTGGTGAAAATATTTTAGGGAGCGGCTACAAACTTGAAATGCATGTGCATCCTAGCGCTGGTCGTTATATCTGCGGGGAGGAGACTGCTCTCATAAATGCCCTTGAAGGCAAGCGAGCCAACCCCAGAGCAAAGCCACCATTTCCTCAGGTGAGTGGACTTTGGGGCCGACCCACTATCGTCAATAATGTTGAGACCTTGTGCAATATTCCGCACATTATTGATCGTGGCGCGGATTGGTTTAAAGGTCTTGGTGTTGGTGAAGATGCGGGCACTAAGTTGTTTGGCGTTAGTGGACGGGTAAAGAATCCTGGTTGCTGGGAACTTCCAATGGGCACATCGGTACGAGAAATCTTGGAGGATCATGCGGGAGGGATGCAGGATGGCTTGCAGCTTAAAGGCTTTTTGCCCGGAGGAGGATCAACAGACTTTTTAACCCGCGATCATTTAGATTTAGCGATGGATTATAACGTTATTGGCAAAGCTGGGAGTCGCATGGGTACCGGTACCATGATTATTCTTGATGATAAGACGTGTCCAGTTGGAATGGTATTAAACCTGATTCGGTTTTTTGCACATGAATCCTGTGGTTTTTGCACACCGTGCCGTGATGGACTGCCTTGGTCCAGGCAAGTTTTAGAAGATATAGAAAATGGTCGTGGAAAAAAAGAAGATCTTGATACGCTGGAGTATCAAATTAAATACATTGGTGCTATCGGAAATACTCATTGCGCGCTGGCTCCTGGGGCCATGGAGCCACTGCAAAGTGCGCTCAAGTATTTTAGAGAAGATTTCGAACATCACATTAGCGGCCGCGCTTGTCCTTATCGCTCAGCAGGGAGATCCTAAACAATGCCAACGATTTATATTGATGGTCAGGCGATCGAAGTTAAGCAAGGCGAGAACGTTCTAGAGGCTTGTCTCAACGCTGGAATGGATTTGCCTTACTTCTGTTGGCATCCATCTATGGGGTCTATAGGCTCCTGTCGTCAATGTGCCTTGGTTCAGTATCAGAATGATGAGGATACCCAAGGCAGAATAATCATGGGATGCATGACACCTGTCTCAGAGGGGGCTAGATTTTCACTAAAAGCGGAGAATGCCACAGAATTTCGTGAAGCCGTTATTGAGAGTCTGATGTTAAACCATCCCCATGACTGTCCAGTTTGTGCCGAGGGTGGTGAGTGCCATCTTCAGGACATGACCGTTATGGTCGGTCATCGCGATCGCCGATATACAGGTAAGAAAAATACTCATCGAAATCAATATTTGGGTCCACTCATTCATCACGAAATGAATCGATGTATTGCCTGCTATCGTTGTGAGCGATATTACAAGGATTATGCTGGTGGGAAAGATTTAGGAGCTCAAGCTTCTCATGATCATGTATATTTTGGTCGTCACGAGGAGGGGATCCTTGAGAGTGAGTTTTCTGGCAATCTCGTTGAAGTATGCCCAACAGGTGTCTTTACAGATAAACCATTTTTAAAACAATATAGCCGAAAGTGGGACCTTCAGTCAGCGCCATCTATTTGTCATGGCTGTGCTGTGGGTTGCAATATCGCCCCTGGTGAGCGCTATGGAAAGGTTAAACGAGTACATAATCGTTATCATGATGAGGTGAATGGATACTTTATCTGTGATCGAGGTCGCTTCGGTAGTGGTTATCTTAATAGTAAATTACGCTTGGATTACTCGGGTATTAAGAAATCTGATGGGAGTTTCTTAGCTGTTCATCAAAAGCAAGCATTAGAGACCGCAGCTAGCTGGATTTCAGGGAAAAAAGTTGCTGGGATTGGTTCACCACGAGCGTCCTTAGAGGCCAACTACTTACTGCGGGAGATGGTGGGTAAAAACAACTTTAGCGCCGGAAGTTCCGACTTAGAGGCGACACTAGTAGGAAGTATTCTCTCAATATTGCAAACTACAACTGCTGTAAATCCATCCATTAAAAAGATGGAGACCGCTGATGCTGTGCTTATTCTTGGTGAGGATGTCACTAATACAGCGCCCAGAGTTGCTTTGGCGTTACGTCAGGCGGTTCGTAATAAAGCCTTTGAATTAGCTGAGCAGATGGGCTTGCCATTGTGGCAGGACGCGGCAGTAAGAAATCTTGCTCAGGATAATTTATCTCCTCTTATTATTGTATCTGCAATGGATACTCGGTTAGATGATATTTCGAGCAACTCCATCTCCCTTGCACCCCATGAAATCGCAACCTTTGGTCGTGCTGTTGCTGGGGCTTTGAACGGTGAAAAAACTGATGATCCTGATGTTATCAGTACTGCAGAAATACTTAAGAACGCCAAAAATCCATTAATTATCAGTGGCTCCAGTATGGGTAGCCAAGATGTTATTAACAGTGCTGTTGAGGTAGCAGAGGCAATTAGCAAACCTGAAACTATGCTGAGTTTTTGTGTCTCTGAGTGCAATAGCATGGGGTCTGCGTTATTAGCCCAGGATGGTGGAGTCAGTTTAGCTGATATTATTAAAAGAGCTCCAAAACTTGATGCGCTTATAGTACTGGAAAATGACTTATATCGACGCGGGAAGAGAAGCGAGATTGATCAGCTATTGGACAGTGGGATCAAGATAATTTCATTAGATGTCTATGAAAACCGAACTCTTGACGGCTCTCATTTAGTTCTGCCTGCCGCATCCTATGCAGAATCACAGGGGACGCTTGTGAGTAGTGAGGGGCGTGCTCAGAGATTCTATCCAGTTCATTCTCCTTCTCATGAGCGGTTACAGAGTTGGGAGTGGTTGCTTGAGTTGGCGAAATTAACTGGGAATAAAAAACTTTCTAAATTAGAAAATCTAGATGATGTTGTCAGTACATGTGCTAAGGATAATCTTGCACTCAAAAAGATAGTTGATGTAGCGCCGAAGAATAGTTACAGAAGTTCAGGATCTAAGGTGCCAAGACAGACCCATCGATTTAGTGGACGAACGGCAATAAATTCGGATGTATCTGTGCACGAGCCTCAGCAGCCTAAAGATCATGATAGCCCTCTGTCTTATAGTATGGAGGGCTTAAATCGAGATCAACCCGCGTCATTGACACCCTTCGTATGGTCCCCTGGATGGAACTCGAATCAGTCATTACAAAAGTTCCAGTCTGAGGTAGATGGGCCGCTTAAAGGAGGTTCCTCCGGAGTACGATTAATAGCGTCCTCCAGTAAGGGCTCGAAGGTGTTTTCTGAGTCAGAAGAATTTGAATTAAAAGCCCACCAGTGGCATTTGGTACCTGCGCACCAAATTTTCGGTAGCGATGAACTTTCCGCGCATACAGAGGAAATGGCGGAGCTAGCGGGTCGTGGTTTTATTGCAATTGGCCAAAAGGTTGCCGAAAAGTTGGGTGTTAAGCAGGGTGATGGGTTATTAGTTCAACACGGTGATGTTAGGTGCTCTTTAGAAGTTAAGGTTCTATCACGAGTCGCTAAAAATTGTGTCGGATATAGTGTTGGATATGAAGAAACTCAAGAGCTAACTCCTGGATGTTTGGTTAGTTTACAGGTCGATAAAGACTGGAGGAGAACTTCTCCAGAAGTAATTGCATCTGATAAGGCTGCATTGGGGCATATTGCCTCAGATGGAGGTGGCGCGTATGGCTGAGCTATTGCCTGTTATTTTGGCGCTTACAATTTTAGTTAGTGGTGTTGCTGGTGCGGCTATCCTGACATGGTTTGAGCGGCGCCTGCTGGGAGTTTGGCAAGATCGTTATGGTCCAAATCGGCTAGGTCCGCTGGGAATAGGTCAAGTGCTGGCTGATATGATCAAACTGCTCTTTAAGGATGACTGGATACCACCTTTTTCTGATCGAGTTGTCTTTATTTTTGCTCCCACAGCCATTGTTGTTGCAATGATGATGGGCTTTGCCGTTGTTCCCTTTGCCCCACAAATGATGATTATCGATGTCAATATTGGTTTACTATTTTTTCTTGGGATGACCTCTCTGGCGGTCTACAGTGTTCTTTTGGGAGGTTTGGCATCAAATAACAAATACGCTCTGCTCGGAGGATTAAGATCTGCTGCTCAGATGGTCAGCTACGAGGTCTTTATGGGTTTGTCATTGATGGGTGTTGTGATGATTACCGGTAGCTTTAGTCTCGTAGATATTGTTGAAGCACAGGCTGATATTTGGTTTTGTTTTACCCAGATATTAGGTTTGTTTGTCTTTGTTATTGCAGGCATCGCTGAGAGCCATCGACTTCCTTTTGACTTACCTGAGGCTGAGCACGAGCTAACAGCGGGCTTTCATACTGAGTATGGTGGGATGAAATTCGCTATGTTTATGTTGGGTGAATATCTTGGATTAATGTTAATTTCTTGCATGATTGTCACGCTATTCTTTGGTGGCTGGCACAGCCCAATTTCACTGGGAGATGGTTTGCCACCATTCTTCTGGTTTAGTTTTAAGACATTCGTTGTGATCTGTTTCTTTGTTCTGTTGAGGGCTGCCATTCCGCGGCCGCGATACGATCAATTAATGTCGCTTGGATGGAAAATAATGCTACCAATCACCCTAGTCAATATTTTGATTACA
>ERZ802831.1747-NODE-1747-length-10383-cov-11.2825_pt1 | contig 10383 bp, 12 predicted proteins | sample MGYA00345655_ERZ802831 | MGnify/ENA primary metagenome ERZ802831 (study PRJEB30503, sample SAMEA104212376) | marine metagenome | biome: Westerlies Biome; feature: [SRF] surface water layer (ENVO:00010504) within the epipelagic zone...; material: water...
CAGCGGGCATGGTTCATCGGCATCCGCACGCAGCCGTGGCTGCGGGGAACGCCAAATGGTTGCCCGGCCTGTTCCTGCCATGGCGCGGCATGGAGACAGATGGCCTCGTTGGCACTCACGCACATCGTGTACGGCACCCCCGGAACGGTGTATGTGCGCCCGTACATCGTTGTTGAGCGGTATTTGGTGAACACCTTGCTGTTGAAGATCGGCGTCGGTGTCGAGGCTTTTCCGGTGCTCACCGGAATCACCCGAACGACTTCTTGGCGATCGTTGTAAGCGAGCAGGCGTTGGTCGGAAAGATCGACCACAAGGCTGGCAACAAGTTCGAGCATGGCTGGGCTGGCGCTTCCCATGCATTAGCTGTCTCATTTGAGACTTATTTGCCTAGTGCTGAAAAAATTCCGCTTCGGGTGCTCCTCTTGGCTCTGTTCAGGGCCTGGGAGACCTCTCTGTAGGCTGTTTCATTGGCCTGAATCGAGCCTTGGCGCGTCCCGTCGTCGCAATCATCGGACGCCCCAACGTCGGCAAGTCCACCCTGGTGAACCGGCTGTGCCGCAGCCGTGAGGCGATCGTCCATGACGAGCCGGGTGTGACCCGTGATCGCACATACCAGGATGGTTATTGGGGAGACCGCGAATTCAAGGTTGTCGATACCGGAGGGCTGGTTTTTGACGACGACAGTGAATTTCTTCCTGAGATCCGTGAACAGGCTGCTCTGGCGCTTGAAGAAGCCAGTGTGGCCCTGGTGATCGTGGATGGTCAGCAAGGGCTGACCGCTGCCGATGAATCGATTGCTGAATTTCTTCGCAGTCACAGCTGTCCCACTCTGTTGGCCGTGAACAAATGCGAGTCGCCGGAACAGGGTTTGGCGATGGCCGGAGAGTTTTGGAGCCTTGGGCTTGGTGAGCCCCATCCGATCTCGGCTATTCACGGTGCTGGCACTGGTGAGCTGCTCGATCAGGTGCTCACGTTTTTGCCACCCAAAGACCAGGAGGGGGATGAAGAAGAGCCGATTCAGATGGCCATCATCGGTCGCCCCAATGTTGGTAAGTCGAGCCTTCTGAATGCGATTTGTGGTGAGCAACGGGCGATTGTCAGTCCGATTCGCGGCACCACTCGAGACACGATTGACACCAGCATCGTTCGGGAGAATCGTCCCTGGCGTTTGGTGGATACCGCGGGGATCCGCCGCAGGCGCAGTGTGAATTACGGACCTGAATTTTTTGGAATCAACCGTAGTTTCAAGGCCATCGAACGCAGCGACGTCTGTGTTTTGGTGATTGATGCGCTCGATGGTGTGACAGAGCAGGATCAGCGTCTGGCTGGTCGGATCGAGGAGGACGGCCGTGCCTGCGTCGTGGTCGTCAACAAATGGGATGCGGTGGAGAAGGACAGCCACACCATGACCGCGATGGAAAAGGAACTGCGCTCCAAGCTTTATTTCCTCGACTGGGCCCCGATGCTGTTCACCTCGGCCTTGACCGGCCAACGGGTGGAAAGCATCTTTGCCCTCGCCGCCCTCGCTGTTGAGCAGCACCGCCGGCGCGTGACCACCTCCGTGGTGAATGAGGTGCTCAAGGAAGCTCTGAGCTGGCGCAGCCCCCCCACCACCCGTGGGGGGCGTCAAGGCAAGCTCTATTACGGCACCCAGGTGGCGAGCCGGCCCCCGAGCTTCACCTTGTTTGTGAATGATCCCAAGCTGTTTGGTGATACTTATCGCCGCTACGTGGAACGACAGATCCGTGAAGGTCTTGGCTTCGATGGATCGCCATTGAAGCTGTTCTGGCGTGGCAAGCAGCAGCGGGATGCCGAGCGGGATCTTGCACGGCAGCAGAACCGCAAAGGCTGAGTCATGGACTGGTTGCGCCAGATCCCGATCGGGCAGTACGTCGATGGCTCCCAGGGGTGGTTGCGGCGCTTGGATCCTCGGCTCAAGCTTGCCTGGTCGCTTGTTTTTCTGCTGACGCCTGTTCTGGCCGGCCCGCTCTGGCGGGTGGCCTTGGTCATCGGGTTGCTGACGATCACGCTCTGCAGTGGCCTGCCACGGATGCTCTGGTGGCGTTCGGTGCTGGTGCTGTTCGGGTTGGCGGTGGCGGTGGGCCTTCTCTCGATGTTCTTGCCCGCGGTGGATCCACCCGCAGCCTTCCCCCTGCGCAATCCGGATGAGCTCCCTGGCATCCAGCCCGAGAGTTTGCCCTGGGATCTGATTCGGCTGGGCCCGTTGCGCTTGGGCGGCCTCTCTCTCGGCCCTTTGGTGGTGGACCGGGCATCTGCGCTTTTGGGGCTGCGGACCTCAACGCTGATCTTCACGGTGATTCACAGCGTCAACCTGATGCTGATCACAACGCCACCGGAAGACCTGGTCTGGGCCTTGAGTTGGTGCCTCTCCCCGCTCAAACGCCTGGGATTCCCGGTTGATCGGTTGGGATTTCAGTTGTTGCTGGCGCTGCGTTTCCTGCCACTGGTGCAGGAGGAACTGCAGAACCTGATGCGGTCACTGGCCAGTCGAGCGGTGAATCTGCGGCAGCTGGGATTCAAAGCGGGCTTCGGGCTGCTGCTTGGGGTGGGTGAACGTCTCCTCGCCAATATTTTGTTGCGGGCAGAACAGGGTGCTGATGCTCTGATCGCCCGCGGCGGTCGGATCATGGCCCCCTCTCGGTTCCGGATTCCGCCTGAGCAGCCCGCTGCTGTTCTCAATGCACTGGCCGTTGCAGCACTTTTGGTGGTGGTGGGACTGCGGGGTCAGTACGGTGATCTGTGACACGTCGTTCTGGCCATGGCGTCTGAGCGTTACCTGAATCACCCCACCTTCGGCATGCTCTACCGGGTTGCGCCAGCGGGTGAGGGTCGCGATGTTTACGCCACCCTGTATGCCCAACGGATGTTTTTCCTCGTCACACTGCAGCCCCGGGGGGCGCAGTTTGAAGTGATTCCCTATGGCGACGCCCGTCACCATGCAGAGGTTCATATCGGGCGTTGTCGCCGCGATGGCTCCGAGGATCTCGACTCCTGGTGTCAACTCTTCGACCAGACCTTCATCTGAGTTTTGACCGATTCACTGCCTGATCGATTGCTGCCTGATCGATGGCTGGATCTCCAGGAGCGTTTGCCCGCAACAGCACGGCTGCTCGCGGTCAGCAAGGGCCACCCCGCCGCTGCGATCCGTACGGTCGCGCAGTTGGGGCAAAAGGCCTTCGGTGAGAGCCGTGTGCAGGAGGCGTTGCCAAAACAGGAGGAGCTTGGAGATTGTGATCTGGAGTGGCATTTCATCGGGCGCCTGCAGAGCAACAAGGTGCGCGCGGTGGTGAAGGCCTTCTCCGTGATTCATTCGGTTGATTCCCTTGCTCTTGCCGAGCGGGTGTCCCGGATCGCTGGAGAAGAGCAGCGCTGTCCGTCTGTGATGCTGCAGGTGAAATTGCGGCCCGACCCCAGCAAGGGTGGACTGAACGAGGAAGAGCTGATCGCTGCCTGGCCACAGTTGCAGAGTCTCCCCGCGATGCGGATCTGTGGCCTGATGACCATGGCGCCACAGGGCCTCGATGCATCGGAACGCAAAAGCCTTTTTGCAGACTGCCGCGCCCTGGCCGAACGGTTGGGCCTTGACGAGTGTTCGATGGGAATGAGCGGCGACTGGTTGGAAGCTGCCGAAGCGGGGAGCACCTGGCTGCGCCTGGGTTCTGCCTTGTTTGGCCCGCGAATCCTGTCAAAAGAAGCGTCAGCCTGACTTGCCCCGCCTCAGGGAAAACGGTATCCAGGGACATGGTTTTCGAACCACGTCTCAGACCGAGAGGATTTCCAAGGTGTCGCTGATCTCCCGTCTCCGTGCTGTCGTCGCTGGCGACGATTATCTCGATGGCGAATTGGACGATTTCGCCTATGACGACGAGCCACAGGACCATGACCAGCGCGCCTCGCAAGCCGAAGGCGGTGCGTTGGCAACCATCTCCGATAGCAATCCCTTCGATCTGGGCGGAGATATGCCAGGTTCGAATGTGATCGGCATGCCCGGAATCAGCACCGCAGCCGCGGAGGTGAACCTGATGGAGCCTCGCAGTTTCGATGAGATGCCCCGCGCCATTCAGGCTCTGCGCGAGCGCAAGACGGTGATCCTCAATCTCACGATGATGGAGCCGGATCAGGCTCAGCGTGCCGTTGATTTTGTTGCAGGTGGCACGTTCGCCATCGATGGCCACCAGGAACGGGTCGGCGAGAGCATTTTTCTCTTCGCTCCGAGCTGTGTCACCGTGACCAACTCCAGTCAGGAAGAAAGCGCGACTCCCACAGTGGTGAGTCGTGAAGCGGATGTTGCCGACACGTCCGAGTCGTCAACCGCTCCATCTCCCGCCTGGGGCGCTACCGCCCTCTGATCGCCTCCACCGTGCCGCCCGCCTTCGGTGTGATCGGTCTGGGTCGGATGGCTCAGGCCTTGGTGTCTCCATTGCTCACGAGCGGACGCATTCCGCCTGATCAACTGATCGCGATCGTTGGTCGATCGTCAAGCCTGGAACAGCGCCAGCGTGAGCTTCCTGCCGGCGTTCAGCTGATGTCTGCGGATGACCCAGCGGCTCGAAAGGTTTGGTCGGCTCCTGTCCAACTGTTGGCGGTCAAGCCCCAACAGTTGGATGATGTCGCGTCGGGTATCGCTGATGTTGCGGGCCAGCCGTTGTTGATTTCGGTTTTGGCCGGGGTCACCCTGGCTCGACTCGAGCGCCTGTTTCCCGAGCATCGCTGTGTGCGGGCTGTCCCCAATACTCCGGCTCTGGTGGGAGCCGGGCTCACAGCGCTGGCATGGGGCAAGGCCATTCCTGCTGAGCAGCGCCAGGAGGTGGTGCAGCTGTTCGCCGACGTTGGGGAAGTTCTGGAGCTGCCGGAATCGAAGCTTGATGCCTTTCTGGCCTTGACATCTTCAGGGCCTGCGTTTGTAGCTCTCGTTGCGGAGGCCATGGCCGATGGTGCCGTTGCGGCGGGGCTGCCGAGGGATCTGGCTCTGAGGCTCAGCCACCGAACCCTGGCCGGCACAGCGGAATTGCTCGACCGCCGTGACCTTCATCCTGCCCAGCTCAAGGACATGGTCACCTCACCTGGCGGAACAACCATTGCCGGCGTCCGGCAGCTTGAGCGCATCGGTTTGCGCTCGGCTTTGATCGAGGCTGTGATCGCTGCGGCAGAACGCAGCCGCCAGCTCGCCTAGGGCAGCACAGTTGGCCAGTTTTGGCGGATCAGCAGCATGGAGAAGTACGGCCGTGCCTCTGCTGCAACCGTGTCAGCGGCACAGACGTTTTGATCCGGCCAGCCGACCCGTTCGGCAAACAGTGCGTCGCTCAGCAGTGCCCTTTGCGCAAGGAGCGGCTGCACCCAGCTCCAGCGATGTCCCAGCTTGAGCAGAGCAAGCACCTGTCCATGGGCCGCTGCTAAGTCGAGGGTTGCATCCAGGTCACTGGCTTCCTCTGGGCACGGGCGGATCAGCAGCTGATCCTGTTGAAGGGCCAGGGGCCAGAGGCCGGAGGCGGCCGCCGCGGAAACAGAGCTGATTCCCGGGATCACGGAGAGCGAACAGTGCGGCCAGTGCTGACGAATTGCGAGAAGCACGTAACTGCAACTGGCAAACAGAGATGAATCTCCTTCGCAAAGGAGCGCCACCTGACGGCCGGAGTCCATGGCTCGGCGAAGCTGTTGGGCCGCGGCACGCCATGCGCTTTGGCGTGGCTCGGCTGCCTCCACCATCGGGAACAACAGAGGCATCCGTTCGTGATCGTCCCGGATCCAGTCCGATGCAATCCGTGCCGCCATGCTGTCGGCTCCGGGACGGCCGATCGGATAAGCGATGGTGGTGCTGCGGCGGATGGCCTCCACCGCAGCAATGGTGAGCAGGGACGGGTCCCCGGGCCCGACCCCCACCAGGGTGAGGCGCCCCGTTGCGGAAGGATTAATGATGGTCAGCAGCCGTTGCGCCCGGGAGCCAGACGATGAGTCGTCTCAGCATCTTTCCAGACAAGGCTGATGGAACTGGAGTTGAGAAAGCTCTGCCTCTCGTGGTGAGCACCGATCCAGCGGTGATTCAGTCGGCGTTGCTGGAGCGAGGCATTGGTTTTGAACAATGGCCAGCTGAGTCCGATCTCGCTCCCGGTGCTGATCAAGAGGCCATCCTTCAGGCCTATGGCGATGCGATTGCGCGAGTGCAACGGGATGGGGGATACGCCACGGTGGATGCGATTCGGATGACACCGGAGCATCCAGACCGGAAGCTGTTGCGCTCCAAATTTCTCGAGGAGCACACCCATGCTGAAGATGAGGTGCGCTTCTTTGTCGAAGGGTGCGGGCTGTTTTCTCTGCACATCGGAACTGAAGTGCTCAGCCTTCTCTGTGAGCGTGGTGATTTGATTCGTGTCCCGGCGGGAACCCGCCATTGGTTCGACATGGGAAGCGCACCGCGCTTCTGTGCCGTGCGTTGGTTCAACAACAGCGAAGGTTGGGTGGCTCAATTCACCGGAGACCCCATCGCGAAGCGATTTCCCGGGCTTGACTGAATCTGTTCGTTGCTCGTTCGATGCGTCGTCACCGACTGATCACTGCATGTCTGGTCGCCCTGTTCTGGGGAGGTATTGACCTTGCGAGAGCTCAGTCGCCACGCCCTGATGCATCGGATGCAGAGGTGCAGCGACGTGTGGCCGTGGTGGTGCTAGCCCGCAGAATCCGCGGTTACGCCGCCATGGCCAAGGCCAACAGCGACTGTCTGGTGGACCAGGGACGCTTGAGCGCAGCGCAAGCTGATCGAGCCCTTGTCATCAGCCTGGAGGAGTTGGGCATCAGCCCCACGGTTCTGCTCAATCCCCTGGTGAAGGCGTTGAGCCCGCGTTTGCAAGCCTTGTTGACACAGCAATGCAGCCTTGAACCTGACCAGGAAGCCACCGCTCTGAAGTTGACCGAAACAGAGCTTTAGGTCCCAGTTCTCTGGAGCCCCAGGAAAGTAGTGCGCAATTTTTATCTGGGGGAATATTAAGAAAATCGGTATGGTTGCTGGCCCTGTGCTCGGACGCTGTGCTGATTTGGGCTTTGCTCGCGTTGAACCTGGTGCCCTTCGGTGCGGCTCCGGCTGTCGCCGCTGAGTTTGATCTCGCTTCAGCTTCGACAGGAGATTCTTTCCTGGTTCTCAATCGCACACCGCGCCAGCTCCCCCGAACAGGGGATCCGATCTGGTCTCTCCGCCTCGAAACGCCAGGCCAACCGGCGGAGGAGTTCGATGCCGTCACCGGTCGGGCCCATCGCCAGAACGCCGATCGTCATGTGTCTGGCACCCGCGCTCCGCTTCCGGCGGGCCGCTACAACCTTGGCCCGGTTGAGCCCTTGGGTCCGGGCGATCCTGCTGAGCTGGGTCCGCTGTGGATCGGTATCGAGCCTCAATTCCCCACCGGAAGGGGCCATCTTGGGATTCACCTGGATCCGAGTGCCAACCGCAACGCCAACAGTGGCACCCTTGGCTGCGTCGGCCTGATCCGCCGCCAAGACATGCTCTCCCTGGCGGCTTTGGTGCAGCGCCGTAGGGTCCGAACACTGCTGGTCATCGACTGAATGTTCTCGGACTGGGGCTTCAGCTGGGGAGGCTGGTGGGACAACCGACGGGGAGAGTGGTGGCTGCTGGCGCAGTTGCTGCTGATCGCGGCCCATCTCCTGCCGGTCTGGCCTGCACCCGCCTCCTGGGGATTGGTGAGCTGGCCCCGCTCACTCTTCGGGGTGGGTCTGTTTCTGCTGGCCCTTGGCCTGGTGCGGGCGATCCAGGCGTTGTTCTGTCTCGGCAGCAGCCTGTCGCCGCTGCCAGCTCCGAAAACCACGAATCAGTTGATTCGTACCGGCCCCTACAGCCAGTGCCGTCATCCGCTGTATCGCGCTGTTTTGATCTGCTCAGCGGGCGTGGTGATCGCCACCGGGAGTCTTCTGCACCTGGCCCTGCTGATCAGCCTGGCCTTGGTGCTGCGGGGAAAGGCACGCTTTGAAGAAGCCGGTCTGCGTCAGGTGCACGCTGATTACGACCAGTACGCCGCCATCACTCCAGCCATCATTGGCGTTGTTCCCGGTCTGGACTGGCGCTGAATCGATGCGTCACGCCGCGAGTGCCTGCGTTCGAAGCAGGTCGTCGTAGAGCATTTCAATCGCATCAATGTTGCGATTGATCGTGTAACGGTCGAGCGCTCTGATCCGGGCCCGCCGGCCCAGCTCCGCTGTAAGCACCGGCTGGTCCCGCAGAACCGGCAACAGGGTTCGCAACTGGGTGGTGACACCTTGGGTACTCAGCACAATGCCGGCTCCCCCCTCCAAAACCTCGCCATCTGCGCCCGCATCGGTCGCCACACACGCGGTACCGCTTGCCATGGCCTCGAGCAGGGCGAGGGAGAGTCCTTCCACCAGGCTTGGCAGAATGAAAACCTCGGCGCATTGCAAGAGGGCTACACGGATGTCGAGATCCGGTTCATGCCCCCACCACACGATGTCGGTGTTGCTGAACTTGTTCTGAAGACTGCTGCGCAGCGGCCCATCTCCAACGATCACGAGACGGCACCCCTGCGGGGAGACCAGTCGCCAGGCCCGCAGCAGGGCTTCCACGTTTTTTTCCGTGGCGAGGCGGCCCATGTAGAGAAACGTCCGTTGCTGGCCCAGGCGTTGTCGAACGCTGTTCAGAGCCGGAGAGAGGAGCCCGGGCTTGGCCGGGCACCAACGATGGGGATCAACACCATTGGGAATCACGACAAGGCGTTCGCTGGGCACGCCCAGCCGCTCCAGCACATCCGCCTGCAAGTGCGAGAACACGATGACCCGGTCGTAGCGGGCCAAAGCTGGGGCATAAAGCTGATAGCTCAGCTGCTGGGTTCCGGCCGTGAGGTTTCGGACTGCTGCGTCAAAGGGCGGATGGAAGGTGGCGACCAGGGGAACCCCAAGCTGCTGGCACAGTTCGGGAAGGCGGAAATCGAGCGGAGAGAGGGTGAGGCTGGCGTGCACCAGGTCGGGTTTCAGCCGTTCAAGGGATTCGCGCAGTTCACGTTGGGCCCCAGGTGATGGGATCGTGTAAACCTGCGATTTCACCAGGTACGGCAGGCTGACATCGGGATCGTTGGCCAGCAGTGATGTGCCACCCCGCTCTGGGCTGCGGGGATTGTCGAAATGGATGAAATGGGTCTGGTGACCGCGCTGCCGAAGCGCCTCTGTCGTGCTCAGCCCGTAGGACACATTCCCGCAGAAGGGAGACTTCTTTCCGAGCCACGCAATCTGCGCCAAACGGGGGTTCTCTCCTCAGGCGTTCGGGCAAGTTAGCAGCGTTCCCATGGTCGCTCCAGCAAGGCAGCCGTGAGGGCCAGCCCCGCTAGCAGCCAGAGCACCGGTTGCAAACCGATGCTGCTCACCAAGGTCCCTGCCAAAACCAGGGGAAGGCTTAGGGCGATGTTGATCAGATTGTTCTGCAAACCGAACACCCGTCCCCGTTCCGTTTCGGGAGTCTCTTCCTGAATCGTGGTCTGGGCGGGGATGGCCACCAGCGCTGCTCCGACGCCCAGAATTCCGCAGACAGCGAGGGTGAAGCCCAGCGATCCCTGCACCTGGGTGAGCACAACGAGGGTGAATGTGATCGTGCCGAGCCCTGCCGCTGTGAGCCGGCGTCGGCTGAAACGATGACCAACTTGAGCAATGACAACGGCCCCGATGGCCATGCCCAGCCCGCTCATGGCTAACAAGGCTCCGAAACCAGATGCTCCAAGGTTGTCGATCAGAGCCGCAAGCTGCAGGGCGAGCACATAAAGCGCCGCCAGCAGGCTGTAAAGCAGCACGAGATGCAGCATGGCTCCACGCACGGAAGGCACCTCACGCAGCACCTGAAGACCTTCACCGATCTCGGTCCAGACGGAGGTGTCGGAGGGAGGTGCGGGTCGTTCGTGCAGATTGAGCCGGGCGAGACTCACCGCAGCTAGGCCATAGCAGAGCGGGAGCAGGAGGAACTCCCCTCCATCGATCCCAAGGGCCGCCAGGCTGGCGTGGAGTGCCCGCAGGATGGGTTCCCCGAGAGCAAAGCCGAGAATCGTCGCTCCCATGCTGGTGGCTTGATAAAGGGAGTTGGCAGCGAGGAGTTGCTCGCCAGGAACGACCACCGGAATCGTTGCCTGTTCCGACGGAGCAAAAAACTGGGTGAGGATCGATTCGAGAAAGGTCATGCCCACCAGCCCCCAGTAGCCCCAGGGGAGACCCAGCCAGAGCGGACCCGGTAAAAGGCATAGCGGTGCAAAGACCACCAGCAGGGCCCGCAGGGCATTGCTGGCCACCATCACGCGGCGTTTGGGCCAGCGATCGGCCCAGACACCGGCCACGGTCCCCAGGACCATGGCCGGAATCGTGTTGGCC
>ERZ802831.1753-NODE-1753-length-10353-cov-20.9456_pt1 | contig 10353 bp, 4 predicted proteins | sample MGYA00345655_ERZ802831 | MGnify/ENA primary metagenome ERZ802831 (study PRJEB30503, sample SAMEA104212376) | marine metagenome | biome: Westerlies Biome; feature: [SRF] surface water layer (ENVO:00010504) within the epipelagic zone...; material: water...
TTGTTTTGCTCGCTTTCCCAAAGTGAGGGTTTGTTGGTGTCATAGTCTGAAATTCCTTGATCATAACCTTGTCCTCCAGGTGCTGCATGTAGGTCTAAAATGAGATAAAGCTCATTAGCCTCACACCAACCAAGTAGTTCATCAACCATATCGAAACCTTTGTCTAGCCACGTGTTTGTGTTACTGTCTGGCTCATCTTCAATAGGTAGTGTAAACAAGTTGAAGTGCATAGGTAATCGCACGCTGTTAAACCCCCAACTGGCAATGGAATCTATATCTTGTTTGGTTACAAAGTTGTCTAACCAAGCATCATAAAACTCTTGCGTTTTGGTTTCACCAATAAGGGCCTCAAGTTTTGATCTGTATTCTTGTTGGTTTTTAGCCCCACCAATGGATTGCATCATATAAGGCTCTTGTAGCATCCAGCCACCTAATCCAATTCCTTTTAATAATATTGGCGTATTGTCCTTGTCTACAATTTCTTTACCCTGTGTTGTCAGGTATTGCGCATGTAGCGTAAAACAGCTAAGCACAAGCAAAAAAGACATTAAGAAGTTACTCAAATTAAACTTGAGTTGATGTAAAGCCATCTAATTTTTTTAAAATATTTGTTCTATAAATTGTCTCTTCCAAACAATGTGATTTCTGACCCGTGACAAAAAGAATCACTACCAAAATTGGAGGTTATACTAAACTTTAGATACCTGAATTCTGGGGATATTTCATCTAAATTAAAGTTGTGTCCTGCCGCAGCTTCATCTAATAAGGCTTGAGAAATTTCATCTGTACCTCCCGCGGGACCCTCTATTTCGAAGTTGCCTAACAAAACCCAATCGGTTTTATTCATACTTACGTACAAGTCAAAGCTCTTTAAATTCTCTTCCTGATAATAATAAGATTTACCATCTGGACCATTGTACCAATACGCACGTTGCCATACTTTAAATCGATTAATTTTTGCTTTTTTGTTGAGGTCAATAACAATATCAAGCGGCCAACGCAGTATCCCCCCATTGTCATTGCGATTTATAATAAAATAGCTGTTATCTGAATTTGTCTCAAATGTATCAATAACATCATCCCAAAAATTGACTGTAGCTCCCTCGTAGGCATTTCCATCAATAGAGAGGTTGCTGACCAGTTTCCATGTGTCTTTGTTTATTTTTTCTTCAAATAACGGAGTGTATGTACCTTTTTCTTGTAGTTCAGAAATGTTACCATCAAAGTCTTCAGTTTTGGTTAAAAACAACAATGGCTTTGCTTCAAGACCACGCACAAATATTTTTTCATTTTTATTAGCTGATGATAGAATTCGAATTTGCTCATCCTCACCGTCTTGAATATGTAGATAAATAAATACTGTTTTTTCTGTTGCATTTTCCCAACTGACCTGCACACCTCCTAAATCTGGCTCTATTTGAATACTCTCCTGAACCAGAAAAATAAAGGATCGTAACGGACGTATTTCAAGTGCTACAGCCTTAGAACTGTTTTGATTCTCGTCAACTACCGTTAGGCTTACCGTCACATCTTCTTCAAGAACAAATCCTGAAACTTCAATTTGATTCACATGTTTACTCACAGTTCTGAAAACGGCCTCCCCTTTTCCATTGGTATAGTCTGCGCGTACATATAAAATATCATTATCCTCGGGTAGGGTATAAGTAATAACTGCCCCGCCGTAAGTGGCCTCGGTACTTATTACACTAAGTTCACCTGGCGGTGTAGTATCGCCTTTATCGTCTGATTCACAAGAAGCTATTAGCGAAATAACTAGCAGAAGTGATGAAACATAAAGTATATTTCTAACGGCATGTATTTTTGATGCTACCATTGTGGATTTTGAATTAAATTGGGATTTGTGATAAGCTCACTTGTTTTGATAGGATGTAGGTAATCTCTAGGAGTAGCAAAAGAACGCATACCAACCTCAATTACTTTATAGTAATTTGCATCCGTTTTCTCGTCAACAGACCAACCGCGAACATTGGTATTAAAATATTCGTCAGCTAGTTTCCATCTTCGAATATCGTTATATCGGTGCCCTTCAAAAGCAAGCTCTATCATACGCTCTTGGCGTATAATTTCTCGCAGACCACTTTGCGTGGTATGTTTATTTAATGTTTTTGCCAAAGAGCCATCGCTCCAAACGACCTCAACATATGGGATACCTGCTCTGACACGGACTACATTTAGGGCATCATAAACGGCTTGACTTGGGCCATATGCTTCATTTAAAGCCTCAGCGTAATTTAAGTACAGTTCTGCTAACCTTGCGTTTGGCCAAGGATAACGGATTATTTTATCGTATGCGTCTCCTTCAGATTCGGGATGCACAAGTTTTTTTAGAGAAAAACCCGTTATCAAGTAATCGCTTGTATTGGCTATACGTCCATGTGTTTGCCCTTTTTTCATACGCAAAGTCCACAATTCATTCCAGCCTCTATATTCACTAGAATCGAAGCCAATATTTGTGTAGAATCTAGGCTCTCTGTTGAGGTGTAATTCTGCTGTCCTTAAGCCAGGCCGCGCATAATTCTTTTTATCATTAGATACAACTGTAGTACCGAACCTTCTTTCATAATTATAGGTATTATCTTCGTCTATGGGGAGGCCATTTTTGGTGTAAAACAACTCTGCCATACGCATTGTTGGCGCTATCCATTGCCAAGCAGCCTGCACCGACGAAGCTGTAGGGTCTTTCATAAGTACACCCGACTGTAAACGCCACCAGTCGTTTACTGGGCTTGAGTCGCCCCATAAAAGCTCAGGATTCCACTTTTCTAAAACAGAAAACTTAAGATCATAAAAAGTTTTGTAGAATGGATTATCATAGTTGGTTTCGTCATATTTTGGTGGACTTGAAGTAAATTGATATATCGCTGCTCCTTGTGCCACAGCAATATCAATGGCTTCTTTTGCAATTGTTGCAGCCATTTCCCACTTGCTTACTTCAACATTCTGATTAAAGAAAGGAGTACCCTCATGATTCACAAAGTCGCTGTAGAATTCTGAATTCCCATTAAACAACGGACTGGCCGCATAAAGGCTTACCTTTGATTTAATGGCATATGCAATAACCTTATCCATGCGCCCTAAGTCATTGTTTCCTGTAGTGCGATCTGGCAAATCAGCAATAGCAGAATCTAAGGTATTCAATATATAGGTAACTCCTTCGTCAATTGTTTTTCTGTGAACGCGTAAATCTTCGTCACTAGCATCAATTGGAAGATTAACATCTACAATTGGAATAGGGCCATAGTAATTAAGAAGTAAAAAGTGGTAATAAGCCTTAAGCACTTTTGCTTCGGCTTTCCAAGTGTTCTTTTCTACTTGGGTCATATCTACGGCTTGGTCGATATTGGCAATTAGCGTATTACAGGCTCGAATGCCATCCCACAAAGAACCTTGTCCTCTACCACTGGCACCATAACCAGACCAAAAACTCATAAAAGGATCGTCAGCTACTTGCTCGCCTTTCATTAATTTGATCGAGTTTGGTTCTTTGGCCAAGGGAGTTGTTAACTCGTCACTAGCCAAGGTAAAGGTCGCATAGAGGCCATCGTTTTGTGGCAAATAACTATAACAGGTAACTAAAGCGGTATAGGCTGCTTCTTGACGTTGAAACATCAAAGAAACTTCTTGTGTTTTATCAGGGACAATGTCTAAATAATCATCACAACTTAAAAACCCAACAAGAACGAACGAGTATAGCGCGATATGTTTAATAGTTTTCTTCATTGTTAAAAGTTTATTTGTAATCCAAGATTCATGACACGTTGTGGTGGATACCCCAGTCCATTACCCCCCATTTCGTTATCCCACAAATTAAATTTGCTTATGGTAAATAAGTTAAGTCCACTGGCGTAAAAACGTGTGCGTAAATTCTTAATCTTAAGCCATTGTTCTGGAAGTGTATATCCTAGTTCAATCGACTTCAGTCGTAAGAAATCCCCGTCTCTTAGCCACCATGTTGAATCTTGGTTGTTATTATTCACCTCTTCTGTAGAAAGCCTTGGCCAGAAGGCATAAGGATCAGGATTGTTTTCAGACCAGTGGTTGTCACTAATGATATTAAGCGCATTTCTTTCATTTATAAATGGTGCGATATTGGTTGGCTGAATAAAAAAGGAAGATTTTGCCGCCCCTTGGAAAAAGAAAGAAAAATCAATGTTTTTATAGCCCATGGATGCTCCAAAACCATATACAATTTCAGGAACAAAAGGATCACCAATTGGTGCTTTGTCTAGCTCGCTAATTTTACCGTCGCCATTTAAATCTTTATACTTGATGTCACCTGGTAGATATGCATTCTCATTCGATGAAAGCCCGTTAAACTGCTCTGGGGAATTGAGAATATCTTCTTGATCTATAAAAAGACGTTCCGCAATGTAGCCTCTAGGTTGATTTGTATGATAACCTATTGCACTTAGATAGCCAAAGGGGTATTGTGGCTCATTCTTAACCACAACCTCGTTTGTTGCATAGGTAAATGTACCTCTTGCCGTGAGATAAAATCCATTAGCGAAAGACTGGTTGTAGTCAATGGCAATATCCAAACCTTTGGATTGAACCTGTCCAGAATTACTGCTAACTACAGATGTAAGCCCTGCCGTGTCGGGATATACTGGACGCTCCTCGTATATTTTTTTTCTGTTTTCTATAAAATAATCAAACTGCAATACAAGGCGTTCTTTTATTCCCAGTTCTACACCATAATTGGTTTTTTCAGCAACTTCCCAAGTAACGTCAGCGTTAGGGTAGCTGTTAATGTTGTATCCGTTATAGTAGTTGTTATAATCGGCACCCCAAGCATAACCACGACCACCATCGCCCAGATTAACATCTGATAAATAGAAAAAACGAGAACTTCCAATGTTGTCATTCCCAACAAGTCCAAAAGTGTATTTTAGTTTTAGCAGTGAAATAGACGGGAATGTCTTTTCGAAAAAACTTTCGTTGGAAACAATCCACCCCAAACCTGCAGAGGGGAAAAACCCAAAGCGATGGTCTTTGGCAAACTTTTCAGAGCCATTATATCCAAAGTTTAGCTCTGCAAAATAACGATCGTCATATCCATAGGTTCCCCTGCCAGAAATCCCCATATTTCTTGCAGGCAGCGAAGCAAATACAGAACTGTTTGAATACTTATTTAGCGCTTCATTGAAGTTAAACACGAGTAAGCCACCAACTTGATGCTTGTCATTAAAAAACCTGTCGTATTGAGTGGTAAACTCGTAGTAATAGTTACTGTTTACTGCGTTGGAAGTACTGTTGTTACTTAAAAATTCTGTGCCTTCTTGAATTTGGTATATTCTATTGACCAATCCAAGCTCAGTTTCTGACTCCGCAATCCCATAATAAAATGGGTTAAAGCTACGTTGGTTTTCAGTAGCAGAATAACTTTTTACAGCGACTAATGCTCTAAAGGACAGTCCTTCAGTAATAAAATCCAATTCTTGTTTGATTTGCACCTGCGACAAAATGGTAGAACTAAATCGGTCTTTATAGCCTCGTACCATATCTGCATAGGGGTTAGGAAATCCACCATTTCCTTTGTTCCCGAATAGCGTATGGTTGTATTGGCTAAATTGGTTATCAAAGGTGTAATACTTTGGGAAATTTACAGGATTTGCCTGCATGACTTTTCCAAAAATATCATTTGCGCTGTCGATGGGTCCGTTATAACGCTCAAAGAATGAATTGAACTTCACAGATATTTTGGTTGTTTTGGTTAGGTTTATATTCACATTTGCCCGAAGGTTAGACCGGTTAATGTCAATATTGTTATTGAAATTGTTCAAAGGGTCCACTTTAAGCAGCCCTGTGTCGTTTGTATGAGAAACGGAGAGGTAGTATTGTGATACGTCTCCACCTCCATTAACATTCAGGTTGAACTTTTTGTTTATGGTATTATTTTTAAATAATTCGTCGTACCAATTTAGATTTGGGTAAATATTAGGGTCTGGGGTGTTTCGAGTTGCCTCAATTTTATTTTTACTGTAATAAAGTGGAGCAGAAGGATCACGCATGCGAAGTGCACTGTTATAGAGTTCCATATAGCTGACTCCGTCTAAAAAGCTTGTAATTTGTGTTGGGGCTGAAAACTTATTTTCATATCGAAAAGCTACTTTTGCTTTTCCTTTTTTACCTTCTTTTGTAGTCACTAAAATAACTCCATTAGCACCTCGCGCACCATAAAGAGAGGTGGCTGTAGCATCTTTCATGACAGAAAAACTGGCAATGTTGTCCGGTTCAATGCGTGCTAAGTCGTTTGTGGTTACTTCTAATCCATCAATAAGGATGAGCGGGCTATTTGAATATCCGAAGGAGGTAACGCCTCGTACAAAAAATTCGGCATTGTCTGCGCCAGGTTCCCCAGAACGTTGGTAGGAAATTACACCTGAAATTCTGCCGGCCAGTGAAGCAGTAAGGTTTGAGTTGGGTTGATTTAATTCGGCTGGTTTTATGGTGTTAATGGAGCCAATAACGCTGTTTTTTCTTTGCTTTTGGAAGGCTACTACTTGTACTTCTTCGAGTGCTTCTGCACTTTCAGATAGGATTACATCCAAATATCTTTTGTTGGCAATAGCAATGATTTTGGTTTCAAATCCGATATAAGAAAAAACCAAAGTTGCGTTTGAAGATGAAGTTGTTAAAATATAATTTCCGTCTAAATCGGAAACCACACCATTAGCACTGTCTTGCTCTAAAACCGTTACGCCAGGAAGTGAAATACCTTGTGCATCTACTATGGTTCCTGAAATTAGATGCCCTTGTGCGTTAACTGTTTCTAAGAACAACAGTACAACTGCAATAAGCATATATAATACTTGCTTGTGCATTTTATAGTAAATAAATTAACAGGGAAAATAAATATTCCCCCTGTTAATTTAATTTTTTATTTAATTATTTGATAATTAACTTTTGAACTTGGTCTTGTACTTTTAAGAAATATACACCATTATCCAATTTGTCAACGTTAAGTTTGTTGTTAACGATTGCTTTACTCAACTGTTTACGACCCAGCACATCAAATACTTGTGCTAATTCACCATCCACATTGCCAATGAAAGTCAATTGCGAGGTCGCTGGATTTGGATAAAAAGCGAAGTTTTGAACGCTAATATCAATAATCGATGCTGTAGTTCCTAAAGCAGGACCACTAAGGTCGTCAACCAAATAGGATTGACCCGCATCTGTATTTCCAGGATTTAAGAACAAACGAATGTGTTTATAATCTGTAGGCAATGGATCTGTTCCAAAATCAAAATTGAAGTAAACAGTTTGCCATTCGTCGTTTGCCAAAAACTGTGAGTCATCGGTTTCTTTAGAACTTCCGCCATCCTCTTTTTGGTTGGCGATTTTTAACCTTGTCCAACTCCATGCTTTTGAAGCATCAATAGATTTTATTTTAAACGAAAGTACTGTCCCTTTTGAAAAATCAATTGGATTATCTAGTTCATAATGAAGCGAAGACCATCCCCAATTTGAAGTTGATTTGTCAACTTGTAATGCACTATTGTTTGAGTCGCTTGGATCTACAACTATAGCTGTGGTATAAGGGTCATCACTTAGGTAATCTTGAATTGTAATTGAGTCTGTGCCTCCTTCGTTATCTTGATACATTGCTATGGCAGGCGATGTAGCTGCTGTCGTAAAGGTTACAGACTGTCCAGTAACAGCATTACCATCAGCTGTGATTGTGGTTCCATCTTTAACGCCATACCAGTATGTTGTATTTGGTGTTAATAATTCATCTGGAACAATAGTAAATGTTAGTTTATCAGATGAAAAACCAACCTTTACAGGAACTAAAGTGCCATTTTCGTCTTGTGTTCTAAGTTCAACATTTTCCGCTGGTGATGTAATATCACTATCATCAGCATTTTTAAATGCTAAGTTAGAAGCCAAAGAAAGTCTTGAATATGTTTCAATATCAGTAGCTCCAGTTGCTGGGTTTAAAGTAAACTCTGCTGGTGGTTGAACATCACTTTTGTGAATATCATCAAAATAATAAACATCCCCTTCTGAGGATCCACCAGATTTGTCTCTGTCAAAATATATCTGAATTCTGTTGTGTGGGTCTTTTCCAGATTCAATAGTTGTACCGCCAAAATTATAAACCAATTCAACCCATTTATTTGTTTCTTCTACAAGGATTTCTTTAACGCCAGTGTTATTTCCCCAATCAGGGTTATTTTGAAGCTGCATATAGACTTTAACAGGCTTACTGACCCATACCTTTACTCTAAAAAATGGTGTTTGTTCATAATCAAAAAACGGCAATTTGGCACCATCAACGTCATTGTTTTCAATACCAGCGTCTCCACCAGGTACAGTGTATTTACCAACTTTAGCAGATGTATTAATGCCAGAGGGATCAGGATTATCAATTTTTTCAAAACCAGCTCCACCCCAACTGCCCCAACCGGCATCAGTTTGAGGTGTTTCAAAATCAATAAGCATTTTATTTGTTACAGGTGCCTCGGTGGTAAATGTTGCATTACTCGCAAGAACTGCAGTGTCGTCTTGATATTTTACAGTAGTTTCGTTTATAGATACGTAGTAATCACTAGAAAAATTAAGATTATCAGTTGGATTAACAGTAATTGTAGTTGAATACTCATCAGTATTATGATTCCATTCTGCTACAGTTCCTGTAAAAGCAACATCAGCACCGTTGATGTCGGTTTCTTTTAAAGTAATTATACCGCTTATGTCACCATCTGCCAGCGCCGTGCCATCAGTTTTGAGCAATTTCTCGTTAGTTTTTATAATAATATCGCCTGTTCTAGCAAATGCTGTTGAACCATCGCTCGGTTCATAAACCAGTTGATTAGTGGTATAAAATGAGCCAGCCATCAAATCATCAACATAAAAGGTGTCTCCTCCAGAAGCGCCTTCAAAACCGATACCAACCTTATTCAAGAAAATATTGGTAGTACCACTAAAGTCGATAGTAACTTCTACCCATTGGTTTAAGGTCGAAACAGTCGTTTGCTTCTCAGCGTTATTGGGCCCATAGTCAGTACCTTCAAACTTGATCTTAACATCAATAGCCTTGGAAGTGTATAGTTTAAGTGTTACACTTGTATTATCAGTAAGATTAAAGTATTGTGTGTAACCAGGTGCTTGAGCAATTCTGCCACCATCATTTCCAACAGTATGTTTAGAAACTTTGGCTGATGTATTAATTCCTCCAGGAAAAGGATTGTCTACCACTGTGGTAGTGTGAGCATCGTCTCCGCCTCCCCAGGTTTGAAAAATAAGCGATGTGCCAACATCTTCAAAATCAGCCAATAATTGGTTCTGAGAAAACACTGCACTAACACTAAAAAATAATATAAAAATGTATATGTTTTTCATTTGGATAAATTTTAAGTTATAATGAAATATTTATAATTCGTATTAGTATTTTAAATAAATCATAAATTAATGAGGACAATATTATGAAGATCAAAAACTAATGAAAAATATAAGTGCCCTAAAGAAACCCTACGTAGTTGATTACAAGCCCTACAAATACACTACAAGAATGTTTGGTCTATAGTGAACAAATATAGTTGTACAGATTGGATCTCGCAGATAATCCAAGCTTTTTTCGGAGTCTATACCGAGTCATTTCCAAGCTTTTTGGATTGATGTTAAGCAAAGAAGCCATCTGCTTGGTGGGTATGTTTAATTTAATAAAAGCACAAATTCGAATATCATTGGGTGTAAGATCGGGGTGTAAGTCGTCGAGTTTACTAAAAAAGTCGGGGTTTGATTTTTTAAAATGAAACTCAAATTTGACCCAATCGTAAGTTTCTTTCAGCTCGACATCTATTCTTTTGACAATTGATTTCATCTTAGGACTTAACTCTTTTTCCTTTTTTACATCATTTAGTTTAAAAATGTGATTTTTTAAATTGATCAGTAAATCGTTTTTCTTTATGTTAGTATAGGTGGAAAAAGCCAGTTCTTGGTTTCTATTTTTGATTTCCAACTGAAGCTTGTCCTGCTCGAGCGCCAACATTGTTTTTTCATCTTTTAGCTTTTGAACTTCTAGCCTGCTAATTCTTTCTTTTTGTTTGCGTTTTTCTTTTTTAAGTAAGCGCTCCCTTTTCTTTTTGTTTCTAGCTTCTTGAGTTATTACAATAAATAAAATTATCCCAATTGTGATTAAAAAATAAATAGAAAACGCTGCTCCAGATAAATACCATTTCGGTTTAATTTTAAAAGGAATAAGCATTTCTTCTGAAAAGCTACCCATTTGATCACTTGTCCTGACAAAAACCTCATAGCTATTAGTTTCGAGCCCATTTACTTTTATAACTAAATTATCATCGGCTTCTAGCCATTTGCCCTCAT
>ERZ802831.1764-NODE-1764-length-10334-cov-8.595_pt1 | contig 10334 bp, 10 predicted proteins | sample MGYA00345655_ERZ802831 | MGnify/ENA primary metagenome ERZ802831 (study PRJEB30503, sample SAMEA104212376) | marine metagenome | biome: Westerlies Biome; feature: [SRF] surface water layer (ENVO:00010504) within the epipelagic zone...; material: water...
TCATTTTAAGGGCTTTTTTCGATTTCGAAGACTTGGAGCAGCCATCACATCTCGTGACTGGGTAGCCTAAAAATATGGGTTACGCCGGCTGGAAAGAGATCACACCCGACCTGATCACCACATAGACGACTGCGAACAACACAGCCGCGATCAGCGTTGATGCCGCCATCTTGCGCCAGAGCATTGGTTTTGCCGGTGCCGAGGTTGCATGTCCCTGCTCAATTTCAGCCGGCGGGCGGACGCCGAAGGGAAGACTCATCAAAAAAACCCACCACCACAGCAGGATGTAGACCACAAGTCCCGAGACAAAATCCATCAGCCGCTCACTTCCTCAAGTTCAATCAGCGTACCGCAGAAATCCTTGGGATGCAGAAACAAAACAGGGTTTCCATGCGCACCGGTCCGCGGTGTGCCATCACCAAGCACACGCGCGCCCGTGCCCACCAATTGATCACGCGCCGCGAGAATGTCAGCCACCTCATAGCATATGTGGTGAATGCCGCCATCCGGGTTGCGCCCGAGAAAGGACACAATCGGCGAGCCCTCACCAAGCGGTTCCATCAATTCAATCTTCACATTTGGCGCAGTCACAAAAACCAGACGCACACCATGTTCGGGCAGATCCTGTGGCTGGCTGCACTCAGCGCCAAGGCTGGTCTGCCAGGTGGCACTGGCGGCCTCAACATCCGGCACGGCTATCGCGACGTGATTAACACGACCGATCATGCGATCATATCCTCGGCGTCAGGGTCGTGTGCGTCATCAGGGTCACCGGCACCACCTGCAATATCCCCCTGCGCGACGCGAATGACATGCACATGCGCAATCGGCCGCAGGCCAAACATGGATTTGGCGACGCGGCGCACCGCCTGTGAGGTCACCTCCTCAACCGAAGCGTCACTGCGGCGCGCGCTACGGCCAAGCACGGCAATCGCGTCCTCGATGGCGATACTGGCGGCAGCAATGTAATCATCCGCCGCGTTCTTGTTGCTGATCCCGGTCTGTGAAATCGTCGGCACCGCACAGAGCGCGCCTGAGCTGTTCAGAACGACACTGGCGGTGACGGCACCATTCCACAACATCCGCCGCCGGGCGCGCAACATATCCGATTGAACCTCGATAATCTGTCCGCCCTCATGGGTGAGCGCGCCGGTGTGAACATCATCAATGATTTCAGCCCGGTAATTGCCATCATCACCAGACGAACACCCATTCAGGCGGATCATCGCACCATTGTCGGGAATGATGGTCTGCGCGACCTGGCAGCTTTTGGCCAGTTCAGCATGCGCCATCAAATGGCGCGCCGTTCCATGCACTGGAATGGCAATCTGGGGCCGGATAAGCCCATACATCTCGACCATTTCATCGCGTGATGGATGGCCCGAAACATGCACCGGCGCATCCTCATCGGTAACCAGCTTGATTTTCCGGCGGATCAGCATGTCCTGAACCTTGCTGATGGCATTTTCGTTGCCGGGAATCTGGCGTGATGAGTAGATCACCGTATCACCGGCCTCCAGCGAGACCGATTCATGCGCGCCCGCCGCAATCCGCGCCATTGCAGCGCGCGGCTCCCCTTGCGTACCGGTGCAGATGACCACCAGATGCTCGCGCGGCACAAGTTCGATATCCCCCTCAGGGACGAAATCGGGCAGATCCCGCAAATAACCAACCTCACGCGCCGCCGACATGGCGCGGTTCAGCGCCCGGCCAACAATGGCAACCGACCGGTCATTCGCCTGCGCCGCCTTCACGATCGAGTCAATGCGCGCCACATTACTGGCAAAACAAGTCACCGCGACACGGCCCGTTGCCTCAGCAATCACCTTTTTCAGCCCCTCACATGCCTCAGACTCGGACCCAGTTCGCCCTTCGACCATCGCGTTGGTGGAATCACCGACCATCGCCAGAACACCCTCCGTGCCAATCTCGGCAAGGCGCTCGCTATCAGTGTCGGTCCCCAAAATCGGCGTTTTGTCGAATTTCCAGTCACCGGTGTGCAGGACAACCCCAGCCTCAGTGCGAATGGCAAGTGCAGCGGGATCTGGGATCGAATGGCTGAGACCAACCAACTCAATGTTGAAGGCGCCAATCTGTTCAACCGCGCCCATGCCAAGTTCGATTAGCGGTACCTCATGGTCAAAGCGTGACTCCGCCAGCTTGCGACGCAGCAACGCAAGGGTGAACGCACTGCCATATATGGGGCATTGAATGCGGTTCCAAAGATAGGGGATAGCACCCAGATGATCCTCATGCCCGTGCGTGAGAACGAGGCCCGCCAGCTTGTCACGGCGCTTTTCGATAAAGGTCAGGTCAGGCAGGATGACGTCAATCCCGGGGGTGCTTTCATCGGGAAAGGAAATGCCAAGATCAACCATCAGCCAGCTGTCACGGTAATGATAGAGGTTGGCGTTCATGCCAATCTCTCCGGACCCACCAAGTGGCACAAACAGCAAATCGTCCGTCTTATACATCTGAATTCCGTTTCATCAGTTGCGCCTGTTTCGCGCATGAATTTCAACAAGACCCTTTACCGTCAGATCAGGATCAACCATGGTAATGCCCGGCACATGAACGGCAAACAGGCTGGCAAGGCCGCCCGTCGCGATTGCCGGCAGGGATTTGCCATATTGGCCGCGCAGCCGGGTCAACAGACCGTCGATCATGCTTACATAGCCCCAGAACACCCCAGATTCCATTGCCGAGACGGTATTTTTTCCCAAAATCGGCAAATCATCGGCCCATGGGCGCACCTCAAGACGCGGCAATTGCGCCGCCGCGCGTTCCAGAGCCTCAACAGACAGATTGACACCGGGAGCAATGATGCCGCCTTCATAGGCACCGTCAGCGGCAATCAGATCGAGCGTGGTCGCCGTGCCAAAATCAAGAATGATCGCTGGCAGGCTGTGGCTTGCCTTGGCACCAACCGCATTGACCAGACGGTCGGCGCCTGCCTGTTCTGGCTGGTCAATATTGACCTGAATGCCAAGATCAAGATCGGCACTGCCGACCACCATGGCTGTACAGGAGAATAGACATTGCGTCGCGCTCTGCACCAACGGTGTGAGCCCGGGAACAACGCTGGCAATAATCACCCCATCGACAGTTTTGGCAGCATCACCAAGGCTGTCAGCAAGGAGCGCCTGAAAGGCAGTTTCAGATAGGCCGGTATCGCTGGCAAACCGCCACAGACCTGTCTGCCGGTCACCATCATAGAGGGCGGCAACAATATTCGTGTTGCCTATATCGAGCGCCAGCAGCATCAGACCTGTCCCATCAGTTCGACGTCTCCAGTGGAGATATGGTGCGTCACGCCATCATCAGCAAGCAGAGTGAGGGTGCCATCCTCAGCAAGATCAGTGAAAACACCGCTGATGGCCATATCGGCACAATGCACCGTCATCTGCTGCTGGCGATGAACACAATGCGAGAGCCATTCGGAACGAACAGGGGAAAATCCAGTCTCGGCATAAGCCGCATAGCGGCGCGCCAGCTGTGTGCAATAAGCAGTGGCAAGAGCATGGGGGGTGACGCTGACCCCAGCAAAATCACCCATTGCCACCGGTGGAAAGACGGCATCACCAAGCGGGGCGACCGGGGCAATATTGACCCCCGTGCCGACGATCAGATTGTCGCCCGACGCCTCTATCAGAATTCCGCAAAGTTTTCCCCGCCCGGCAATGACAACATCATTCGGCCATTTAAGACCAATGGCCTTGTTCACAATGTAACCGGCGATCACATCACGAATGGCAAGACAGGCAACGAATGACAGGCCAAACCAGCGATCCTGCGGAAATGGAGGTTTCAGCAGGACAGAATAATACATGCCGCCCTGTTCAGAGGCCCAGGAGCGGCCACGCCGTCCCCGCCCCGCCGTTTGTGTTCCAACAAGAAAGCCGACTCCTTCAGCAGCGCCATCAGCCGCCGCCGCGCGGACCAGATCGGACGAGGATGTTGCCGTTTCAACGACAGTAATGGGCCAGTCGGCAATAGAGACCGTCACGTCCGCCCCCACCCCCTAACGGGCACCACCCATCAGCGCAATGGCAGCGGTGGCAGTCGCGGTCAATACACCGCCAAGACCCGCAAAAAACAGCAGGATCACGGCCATCGAAACACCAAGAACGAGCTTGTTGACCGCCGGTATTTCCGCATCAAGCGGGGCGTCCGTGTCCTCAAAATACATCAGACGGATAATCCGCAGATAATAAAAGGCACCAACAACCGACATCACCACGCCGATCACCGCCAACGGCACGAGGCCAGCCTGCACCGCCGCAAGGAACACATACCATTTGCCAAAGAACCCGGCCAATGGCGGAATGCCAGCCATCGAGAACATCATCACCAGAAGGCCTATGGCAAGCAGCGGATGCGTCCGCGAAAGACCCTTGAGATCAACAATCTTGGTCGCCGCCTGACCATCGCGGCGCATCAGCAGAATGATGGCAAAGGTGCCAGCCCCCATGAATACATAGCCGGTCATATAGATCATCACACCAGCCGCACCGGCAGGAGTTCCGGCAGCAAGGCCAGCAAGCGCATAGCCCATATGGGCAATCGAGGAGTAAGCCATCATCCGCTTGATGTCTGTCTGCATGATCGCGCCAAGCGCACCCACCGCCATGGAGGCAATCGAGAGCGCCACAAGCACCTGTGACCACTGATCGGCGATCTGGCCGAACGCGCCATAGGTCAGGCGCATCAGCAGCGCCATTGCAGCCACTTTCGGGGCAATCGCGAACAATGTTGTTACCGGGGTTGGCGAGCCTTCATAGACATCAGGTGTCCACATATGGAATGGCGCGGCCGATACCTTGAAGGCAAGGCCAGAAACCATGAAGACCATGCCGACAATAAAGGCAACAGGTAAATCACCAGAGGAGAGTGACGCGGCAATTCCGGCAAAATCCGTGGTGCCACAGATGCCATAGACCAGCGAGGCGCCATAAAGAAGCATGCCCGAGGACAGCGCGCCCAACAGGAAGTATTTGAGACCCGCCTCAGACGAGCGCAGCGAATTGGTGCGCATGGCGGCGACCACATAAAGTGGCAGCGACTGCAGCTCAATACCCATGTAAAGCGCCAACAGATCGTCAGCCGAGATCATCAGCATCATGCCAACGAGTGCCAGCATCACCAGCAAGGCAAATTCCGGCTTGTTGATGTCATCATTACCCTCTGGACGAAGCGAGAGCAGCAGCGCGGCAAAGGTTCCAACAAGCACCAGCGCCTTCATGTAGAACGCGAAGGAGTCAGCAGCAAACATGCCACCAAACGCCAATGATGGCATCGCATCCCCTTGCACCAGCAAGAACATTGCAATGGCGATACCAACAAGCGACAGCCGGGTGACGCGACGGGCATTGCCTGCCCCCTCGCCACCAAAGGCAGCCACCAGCACCAGAACAAGCGCCAGCCCGGCCAGAAAAATTTCCGGAAGCGCCGGGATAATGTCTGTCATCTGAAAAGCCATAACCGCCTCTTAGTTCCGCGCCAGGAGCGATACGCCACTCGACGATACCGTATCAAGCACAAGCTGTATTGATCCCGCCATCAAATCGAGCAGTGATGCGGGGTAGACACCAAACCACAACACCAACACCGTGATTGGCAGGAAAATCGCAAATTCGCGTCTGTTAATCGGCTCCATGGTCTTCACATCATCATGCACAATGCCGCCAAACATCACCCGGCGATAGAGCCACAGCATGTAGGTGGCACCAAGAACAAGCCCCGTTGCGGTGAAGAAAGCCACCCAAGTGCTAGCTTTCCATGCGCCAACAAGAACCAGCATTTCACCAACAAAGCCACTGGTGCCCGGCAAACCAACCGACGCCAGCATCATGAACATAAAGAACACAGCATAGCGCGGCATCACCGCAGCAACACCGCCATAGGCGCTTATATCGCGTGTGTGGAGCCGGTCATAGACAACACCCACCGAGAAGAACAGGGCCGCCGAAACAAGGCCATGGCTGATCATCTGGAACATCGCCCCGGCAATACCCTGTTCCGTCAGGGTGAAAATGCCGATCGTAACAAAGCCCATATGGGCGACCGATGAATAGGCAATCAGCTTTTTCATGTCGGACTGCGCGAGCGCGACAAGCGATGTGTAGATGATAGCAATAATCGACAGGGAAAAAATCAGCGGCGCAAAAAATTCCGAGGCATGCGGGAACATTGGCAACGAGAACCGGATGAAACCATAGCCGCCCATCTTCAACAGAACACCAGCCAAAATCATCGATCCAGCGGTGGGCGCCTCGACATGCGCATCCGGCAACCATGTGTGAACAGGCCACATCGGCACCTTTACCGCAAAGGACGCCATGAACCCAAGGAACAGCCAAGTCTGCATCCCAACACCAAAGCTGTAGCCGGTCAGGACCGGAATATCCGTCGTGCCAACCTCGATATACATCGCCAGCATACAGACAAGCATCAGCACCGAACCAAGCAGCGTGTAGAGGAAGAATTTAAACGCCGCATAGACACGCCGCGCCCCACCCCACACACCGATAATGATGAACATCGGGATCAACACTGCCTCAAAAAACAGATAGAACATCAACATGTCGAGCGAGGCAAACATGCCGACCATCATCGTCTCGAGAACAAGGAAAGCGATCATATATTCGCGTACCCGTACCTTGATCGCCTTCCAGCTCGCCAGAATTGACAGCGGCGTCAAAAAGGTGGAGAGCAGCACAAAGGGCATCGAGATACCATCAACACCCATGTGATAGCCAATGCCAGTTCCGGGCAGCCATACGGCCGTTTCCTCGAACTGATAGCCGGGTATCTGGGGATCAAAACCAATCAGCAGGGTGAGCGAGACAAGGAAGGTAAACCCTGTCACCCACAAGCTGACATGGCGCGCATTCTGCGCAACAACTTCGTCCTCACCACGGATCATCAGCAGAAACAGCGCGCCGAAGAGTGGCAGAAACGTGACAATCGTCAGAATGGGCCAGTCACCAATCATTATTTAAACCCCCACCCCTCTGATTCGCAGATAATACCAGGTGACAAAAATCACCACACCAATCAGCATCGCAAAGGCATAATGGAAGACAAAGCCAGTCTGAATGCGGGCACAATAGCCGGAAATCCGGTAAACCAGAGCCGACATGCCGTCCGGGCCGAAACCGTCGATTGTATCCTTGTCGCCGCGTTGCCACAGCAGGGCGCCGAAACGGACAGCCGGACCGACAAAAATGCGATCATACAGCTCGTCGAAATACCATTTGTTGAAGAAGAAGAGATAAATCGGGCGAAACGCCGCTGCGACACGCCTCGGCATGTCAGGCAGGACCACATAGAACAGAACCGCCAGCACAACCCCGCTTGCCGCCAGTACGACCGGCAGCAGCTTCACCCATGTCGGAACGTGGTGCGCTCCCTCCATGGCGTGATTCCATGGCAGGATGAAAATCGAGTCGCCCCAGAACGCCGCCATGTTATGGCCGACAAACAACTCATAACCAAGCCAGCCTGAGAAAATCGCGCCAAGCGCCAGTACAAACAGCGGAATGGTCATCACTTTTGGTGATTCATGGATGTGCGCCATCGCCTCAGCTGAGGCGCGGGGCTTGCCATGAAACGCCATGATCAACAAACGCCAGCTATAGAAGGCGGTCAGGAATGCCGCCGCGCAGCCCATCCAGAAGGCATAATTGCCAACCCCCGTATGCGCGGCATAGGCCGCCTCAAGGATCATGTCCTTTGAATAGAAGCCGGCGAAGAAGGGGAAGCCAGCAAGCGCCAGCGAGCCGATCCACATCATCGCATAGGTCACCGGAATTTTTTTCCAGATGCCCCCCATGCGGCGCAGATCCTGCTCATCAGACAGCGCGTGGATGACCGATCCTGCTCCAAGGAACAGCAACGCCTTGAAAAAGGCATGTGTCGTCAGGTGGAACATCGCGGCTGGATAGGCTGATACGCCGGCAGCAAAAAACATATAACCAAGCTGAGAGCAGGTCGAATAGGCAATCACCCGCTTGATATCAAACTGCGTCATGCCGACGGTGGCCGCAAAGATCGCTGTCGTTCCACCAATGATGGTGATCACCGCCAGCGATACAGGCGCAAATTCCAGCATTGGCGAGAGACGGCAGACCATAAACACACCAGCTGTCACCATCGTTGCCGCATGGATCAGTGCCGAGACTGGGGTTGGGCCTTCCATCGCATCAGGCAGCCAGGTGTGCAGGCCCAACTGGGCGGATTTGCCCATGGCACCAATGAACAGCAGGATGCCAGCCACCTCAAGGGCGGGAAGCGTGAAACCAAGGAACGAGATGTCAGTCTTGGACAATAAACCCGCATCGTTGAAAATGACGTCAAATTCAACAGAGCCAAAAATCTGATAGACAGCAAGAATGCCAAGGGCAAACCCGAAATCACCAACCCGGTTGACAACAAAAGCCTTCATCGCGGCGGTATGGGCGCTGTCCTTTTTGTACCAAAACCCGATCAACAGGTAGGAGGCAACGCCCACTCCTTCCCAGCCAAAGAACAGCTGGACCAGATTGTCAGCTGTTACCAGCATCAGCATGGCAAAGGTAAACAGGCTGAGATAGGACATGAATCTGGCACGCGCCTTGTCATGCGACATATAGCCAACAGAATAGATATGCACCATCGAGGACACGCCGGTGACAACAATCAGCATCACCGCAGTCAGCGTGTCAAAGCGCAGCCGCCAATGTGCGACAAAATCCCCCGAAACAATCCAGCGGGCCAGATCAACCGTTACAGGCTCGCCGCCGATGGCAACCTCTGCAAAAGCGATAATGGAGAACAGCAGCGAGAGCAGCAAGCCGGCAATCGTCGCCAGTTCGGCCATGCGATCACGGTTGTAGAGGCTGAGGAAGCCAGCGATCACAGATCCCAGAAGCGGTAGAAATACGATGGAGGAATACATCTGTTATCAGCCCTTCATCATGTTTACGTCTTCAACCGCAATCGACCCACGATTTCGGAAGAACACAACAAGGATGGCAAGGCCAATCGCCGCTTCGGCAGCCGCGACCGTCAGGATGAACAGAGAGAACACCTGCCCTTCCAGATTCCCATTATAGGCAGAGAACGCCACCATGTTGATATTCACCGCCAGCAGCATCAATTCAATCGACATCAAAATGGTGATGACATTTTTCCGGTTCAGGAAAATCCCGAAAATGCCAAGGGCAAACAGGATTGCCGATACCGTCAGATAATGGCTCAAGGATAGTTCAAGCATCAGGTGTTACCCCCATTCCTTGACGTCGTTTTCGTTGATTTCACCGCCGCGGTCGACAGGTTTTCCGGACTGGAACCGGATGGCACCGAAACAACCTCGACTGTCTCCGCGCGGCTGCGCAAATTCTGCGCTGCAACTGACTGTCGGCGGACACCCTCACGCTTGCGCATGGTCAGCGAAATGGCCCCGATCATTGCCACCAGGAGAATGAGACCGGCGACCTGGAACAGATACATGTATTTTGTATAGATGACATTACCCAGCGCCCGGGTGTTGGAGATATCCATCGCTTCGGGCAGCGTGGCACCCTTGAAAACATCGCCATACATCGCGGCAACAAGTTCAAAAACCAGAATACCCCCAACAATAAGGCCAAGCGGCAGATATTTCTGAAACCCGGCCCGCATCTCAGAGAAATTGATGTCGAGCATCATCACAACAAACAGGAACAGCACCGCCACCGCGCCGACATAGACCACCACCAGCAGCATCGCCAAAAACTCGGCACCGATCAGGACAAACAGCCCAGCAGCGTTGAAAAAGGCAAGGATAAGGAACAGCACCGAATAGACCGGGTTGCGCGAGACCACAACCATCAGGCCACTTGCCAGCATGATTCCGGCAAACAGGTAGAAAAACAGCGCCTCAATCATGGCTGCCTACTTTCGTTTAAGATATGCAAAATTTAGTCCTCCCCGGAGCCGTACGGCTCAGCGCCACCGCGCGTCGGCACCCAGATTACGGGCAATTTCCGTTTCCCAGCGATCACCATTCGCCAGCAATTTATCCTTGTCGTAATAGAGTTCCTCGCGGGTTTCGGTGGCAAACTCAAAATTCGGCCCCTCAACAATCGCATCAACCGGACAGGCTTCCTGACAAAATCCGCAATAGATGCATTTTGTCATGTCGATGTCATAGCGTGTGGTCCGGCGGCTGCCATCATCACGCGGCTCGGCCTCAATGGTGATGGCCTGCGCCGGACAGACCGCCTCGCACAATTTGCAGGCAATGCAGCGCTCCTCGCCATTTGGATAGCGACGCAACGCATGCTCACCGCGAAACCGGGGGGACAGGCTAC
>ERZ802831.1767-NODE-1767-length-10321-cov-23.4514_pt1 | contig 10321 bp, 12 predicted proteins | sample MGYA00345655_ERZ802831 | MGnify/ENA primary metagenome ERZ802831 (study PRJEB30503, sample SAMEA104212376) | marine metagenome | biome: Westerlies Biome; feature: [SRF] surface water layer (ENVO:00010504) within the epipelagic zone...; material: water...
GAACTCATTTTTTTAAAAGAGGTGATCCAGAGTTTTTTAATAACAATAATAAAGTGCATTATGAGTTAAGTTTATATGATTTAATCAAAACTTATGGAAAAATTGTTACAAAAGATAATAATAAATCAATAATAATTGCTGAAACTAAATTATATTCTGTTGAGGATGCTATAAATAGGTTAAAAAAATTACTTAAAACATCTGATGGTTGGCTAAACTTACTGGATTTTATTCCAAAAAACATTAAAGATAAGCTTGAGATAAAATCTTCTTTAGCTTCACATTTTGTAGCATCGTTGGAACTTGTAAAAGAGGGTGATATATCCTTAAGACAAGATAATTTTAATGATAAAATTTTAATAAGTTCTAAAAATAAATGATGCATATTCTTAAATAATATTGGACATATGATTAGGTAATTTATGGAAAATTTAAATAAAAATAATAAAGAAATTAATTTTGGTTTAAAACAAAAGATTGTTGAAGCTTTAATTTTTTCTTCAGCAGAACCTATTTCATATTTGGAATTACAAAAAACAATTACTGATAATAAATTACTTGATGAAATTTTAACTGCATTAGAAAATAAATACATATCTAGTGGAGTAAATTTATGTACTATAAATAATTCTTATGCTTTTAGGACATCCTCTGAAGTTTCTGAATATTTGAATATTGAAAGAATAGTTCCAAAACCTTTATCTAGAGCAGCGACTGAAACCCTAGCAATTATTGCATATCATCAACCAATTACTCGATCAGAAATAGAGAATATAAGGGGTGTTTCGTTAAGTAGAGGTACTATAGATTTACTTTTAGAATTAGGTTGGATACAACCTGGCCAAAGAAGATCAACACCAGGCAACCCACTAACTTGGAAAACTTCTAATAATTTTTTAGATCATTTTGGTTTAAAAGAAATTAATGAACTTCCTGGAATTGAAGATCTAAAAAGTTCTGGGCTTCTTGATAAAAATAAAATAATTTTTAGTGATCAAGTAATAGATTAAATATAAATTTAACTTTTTTAAAATCAGGCACTGTTTTGTTAGAATTTTTTAATATATCTCATGCATATAACAAACAACAAATCTTAAATGATTTTTCTATGAAGCTTGAATTAGGTGAAGTAGTTTCTTTATTAGGACCTTCAGGATGTGGAAAAACCACTTTACTTAAATTAGCAAGTGGCATTGAAAAACTTCAGAAAGGAGAGATTAAAATAAATAAAGAAATAGTCTCATCTTCCAATATTCATGTTAATTCAGAAAAAAGAGATGTTGGTTATGTTTTTCAAGACTGTGCTCTTTTCCCACATTTGACAATAATGCAGAATATTTTTTTTGGAATGAAATCAATTGAAATAGAAAAACAAAAAAATAAAATACAAAGCTTGATGATTGAAATCGATATTTCAATTTTAGCTGATAAATATCCTCATGAGTTGTCTGGAGGTCAACAACAGCAAGTAGCTCTCGTAAGAGCAATGGCCAGTGATCCAAAAATTATTTTCTTAGATGAACCATATTCAAATTTAGACTCAAGGTTGAAAGAAAAAATTAGAGATCAAATGTTACATATACTTAGAGAGCATAATATATCTGCCTTACTAGTAACTCATGACCCAGAAGAAGCGATGTTTATGTCAGATAAAATTGGTGTTTTAAATAATGGTTCTATTGAACAATTTGGAAGTCCAATTGATTTGTATTTGCGCCCTAAATCTGCTTTCATTGCAGAATTTTTTGGAGAGATTAACGTTTTCGAAGGAACAGTTGAAGATGGATCTGTAAATACTGTTTTAGGTACTTTCAAATGCTCTAAAAAGCTCAATAAAAAAATGGTAAAGATTGTTATAAGAAATGAAGCTATTAATCTTTTTGCAGAAAATAATTTAAATTCTTACAAGAACAATATAAATGGATTCGTTACTTCACCTTATTTTGGTTATGTAATGGAAGCTAGATTATTGGCAGGATCAACATTAGTTCATTTATCTTTAAAGGTTAACAAATCAAATTTTCATATTCATGCTAAAATTCCAGGATTAAATTTCTTTAATATAGATGATAAAGTCTTAGTTTATACTGATCCATCACAAATTTTTGTTTTTGAGCAATAATTATTTTTAATATAGAAAAAATAAAAATTACATATAATATTTAATTAAGTTATAAGTAGTTTGTAATTTTAGGAGTAAATATTATGGGTGCATTTAGTATTTGGCATTGGATTATTGTCTTGATAGTTGTTCTTATCTTATTTGGTGGTAAAGGAAAGTTATCAAGCATAATGGGTGATTTTGGAAAAGGTCTAAAGAATTTCAAAGATCAAGTTAAATCTAATAAAGACAATGAAGAAGAAGTTGAGGTTATTTCTGAACAGAAAGCTACCCCAAAAAAGAAAACAGTTAAAAAATCAGCAAAAAAGAAACAAACTGTTAAAAAGAAATCTTAATATTTTTCAGAAAGTTCTAAATGCTAGATATTGGTTTTCCAGAATTCCTTTTAATTTCTTTTGTTTTACTTATTGTAGTTGGGCCAAAAGATTTACCAAAAGTGCTAAGATCGATAACCACTTTTATCAGAAAAATAAAGACAATGGCTTCTCAATTTCACTCTGGAATTGACGATTTAGCTAATGAATCTGAAATTTCAGATCTTAGGAAGGAAGTTAGTAAAATAGAAAATAATTCTATAATTGATTCTGAAATAACCGATATCAAGGATTTTAAGAATGAGATAAATGTAAATTCCTTGAAAGATGATGTTAATGAAATTAAAAACTCTCAAACTAACTCAATTAAACCCAAAAAAATTTCTAAAACTATTAAAAAATAACTTTTAAGAATTTACTATGGCAAAAGTAAAAAAATCAGAACATAATATGACATTACTAGATCATTTAATTGAACTAAGAAATAGACTTTTAGTATCCTTTTGTGCTTTTTTATTACTGTTTTTTTTATGCTTTATAAAATTTACAAGCGACAACCAAAATCTAGCAGATATTGTTTATAATTTCCTTCAAGCTCCTCTAGCATCTCAAATATTAGAAAACGGTGGTAGGATGATTTATACGGCATTACATGAAGGTTTTTTTACTCAGGTTAAAGTTGCTTTTTTTATATCTATATGTGTTTCATTACCAATTTTTTTAATTCAAGTCTGGCGTTTTGTGGCTCCAGGTTTATACCAAAATGAAAAAAAAGCTTTTCTTCCTTTTTTGCTTGCTACTCCAGTTCTTTTTGTAGCTGGAGCTGCTATGGTATATTACATTGTAATTCCATTAGCTTGGGACTTTTTCCTTTCATTCCAAGTTAGTAGTGTTGATGGTTCATTACCTATTGAATTAGAGCCTAGAATATCTGAATATTTGTCTTTAATTATGAAACTAATCTTTGCTTTTGGATTATGTTTTGAATTACCGGTAATATTGTTGTTGCTTGTTAAGTCTGGTATAATTACTCCAGAAGATTTGGCTAGTAAGAGAAAATATGCAATTTTAACAGCGTTTGTGATTGCAGCAATTTTAACACCTCCTGATGTTATTTCACAAATTTTGCTTGCTTTACCAATTATAGCTTTATACGAAATTTCTATAATATTTTCAAAATTTCTTAATACCAAGTGAATTAAACGAGAATTGCTATGCATGATATTAAATTTATAAGAAATCACCCTGAAAAATTTGAAAAATTAATGAAGCGAAGAGGTTTAAATATAAAATCTTCTTTTATTCTTGAAATTGATACTTCAATACGAGGTTATCAAACAGAAATTCAAACAATACAGCAAAAAAGAAATACTGCTTCTAAGGAAATCGGAAAGTTATTATCAATTGGTTCAGATGTATCAAGTTTAAAATTAAATTTAGAAAATTATAAATCTGATTTAGGTCAAATAGATGATAAAATAAAAAAATTATCAAAGGACCTAAATGACATTTTAAAAGAGCTGCCTAATTATTTGGATGAAGATGTTCCAGATGGTGAAACTGAATTTGAAAATGAATTTGTTAAAGAATGGGGTGATAAGCGAGTATTCTCTTTTAAACCAAAAGATCATGTAGAGATTGGTGAAAAATTAAATGAACTTGACTTTAAGACAGGTGTAAAAATTTCTGGTTCTAGGTTTGTATTATTAAGAGGTAAGTTAGCTTTGTTGGAGAGGGCACTTTCATCTTTTATGCTTGATACGCATTTAAATGAATTAGATTTTGAAGAAGTTTCTCCTCCTTATATTGTTAGAGAAGATGCTTTGTTTGGCACTGGACAGCTCCCAAAGTTTTCAGAAGATCTTTTTAACACAACTGATAATAGATGGTTAATACCTACAGCTGAAGTACCACTTACAAATATTGTAAGTAACGAAATAGTTGACAAAAAAATATTACCCTTGCGGTTTGTCGCTAATACTCCTTGTTTCAGATCAGAAGCTGGCGCTGCAGGAGCGGATACCAGAGGTATGATAAGACAGCATCAATTCTCTAAAGTTGAAATGGTTTTTATAACTAATCCTTTAGAATCAAATGAAGAACTAAACCGTTTGGTTTTAAGTGCAGAAACTATTCTACAAAAATTAAAATTACCTTATAGAGTAATGAAATTATGTTCTGGAGATGTTGGTTTCTCTGCAAAAAAGACATATGACTTAGAAGTTTGGCTGCCTGGTCAAAACAAAGGTAAGGGTGCTTACAGAGAAATATCTTCTTGCTCTAATTGTGGAGATTTTCAAGCTAGAAGAATGAATGCAAAATTTAAGGATAAAGAAACTAATAAAATTGATTTTTTGCATACTTTAAATGGTTCTGGACTAGCTATAGGCAGAACAATGATAGCTATATTAGAAAATTATCAACAAATAGATGGATCTGTTATAATACCTGAAGTGTTAGTACCTTATATGAAAGGGACACAGAAGATTGATATTCCAAACTGAAATAAATGAAAAAAAAATTAAATAATATTCTTATAACAAATGATGATGGGTTTGATGCCATCGGTATAAAAGTATTAGTAGAAATTGCAGAAAAGCTTGGGGAAAATATATATGTGGTTTCTCCCAAAAATAATCAATCAGCCAAATCTAAGTCTATAACTATTAGAAACAAAATTAATTTTGAAAAAATATCAAAGTATAATTGGATTATAGATGGAACACCGACAGATTGTATGATTTTTGCTTTAAATCATATTTTTAAATCGAATAAACCAGATCTAATTTTGAGTGGCATTAACGCAGGTAGTAATGTCGGAGATGAGGTGTCTTATTCAGGAACTGTTGCCGCAGCATGGGAAGGGGCAGTTAGAGGTATTAATTCTATTGCATTAAGTCAATACGGTGGCGATAATGATATTTACTCCTATATGAATTCTAAAAATAATGCTTTGAATGTTATTAATTATCTCCTTGATTTAAATATAAGCATTCCAAAATTTTATAATGTTAATTTTCCTTTTATATTTTCAGAAATTATAAAAAGTAAAGATTATTTGTTTACCGAGTTAGCTTCTCAAAAAAAGGCAGATGAAATTATCCTTAGTCAAGATAATACTTACTTTACTATAGGGCGAATGATAAATCACAATGAATCTTTATTAAATTCAGATTTAGAATCTTTGAAGAAAAATAAAATTTCGATAACACCATTACTATTAAATTTGACTGATAATTTAGTAATAAATAATTTGAAGTTATCTTAAATGTTATATGAAAGTTCAATTCAAAAGGCTAATCTAATAATGGATTTAAGATCTATGGGCATTTCATCAAATAATGTTCTTTCAGCAATAGAAAAAATTCCAAGAGAAATATTTTTGCCATCTGCTTTTCAATCATATGCTTATGAAAACAACCCTTTACCTATTGGTTTTGAGCAAACAATTAGTCAACCTTACATTGTTGCTCTTATGACACAGGTGTTATCATTAAAAGGTAACGAAGTGATTTTAGAAATAGGTACTGGTTCTGGTTATCAAACCTCAATCCTATCTCTTTTGTCCAGAAGAGTTTACTCGATAGAGCGAATAAAGCCACTGCTTGTTAATGCTCAAAGTTGCTTTAAAAAACTAAAATTAACAAATATAATTTCTGAATTTGGAGATGGATTTCTAGGTTGGCCAAAATTAGCACCCTTTGATCACATGATAATAACTTGTGCAGTTAAAAAAATAGATGATAGATTATTAAATCAAATTAGAGTGAATGGTTCCTGTGTTGTACCAATAGGAAAAACAAAAAAACAGCAAAGATTAACCAAAATAACAATAGGTAAGTATAGACATGATGATGTTTGGGAAGATTTAGGTAAAGTTAGTTTTGTACCATTAATTAGTGAAAAATATTGAATAACATTTAATTTTTGGGAATATTAATAATCTAATATGGAGAATTAAAATTGTTTAAATTTCTTTTAATTATATTAACTCTGTTCATGTTTGGTTGCCAATCAAATAACTTAGTTGAAGAGTTAAAAAATAATTATGCGCCTGAGACAAAAGCTGTAGTTTTTAATAAAAATGAAGTTTTAAATAAAATTAAAATACCTTTAAACGGTATGATAATGGTAAAAGAAAACGAAACAATTTTTACTATTGCAAATAAATATAATGTTATTCCAAGAGACATAATTGACGACAATAAACTTTTAAAGCCTTATGATTTAAAGTTAAATCAAATTTTATTTTTAAGAAATAAAAATTTCTATATTTTGAGTAAGGGCGATACTATTGATAAAATTTCTATAAAATTCGCTGTTAATAAATTAGATATCATTAAACTTAATAAACTTAAAAAACCATATAATTTAATTGCTGGTAACAAAATTTTAATTCCAAGAATTAAAGATTATTCTGTTGTTGATCTAATAATTAATGAAAAAGTATATAAATCTAAATCAGTAGTTACTAAATTTAATAAAAGTAATAATACCTTAATTAAAAATTCTCCTAAATTTACTTGGCCAGCCAAAGGTACTGTTATTAAAAGTTTCGGTAAATTTGGAAAAGGACAATACTATGATGGAATTGACATAAAATCAGGAGAAAATCGACCAATATATTCTGCATATGATGGAAAGATTGCTTTTATTGGATCTCAAATAAAAAAATTTGGTAATCTTATACTTGTTAAGCATAAAGATGGTTGGTTATCAGCGTATTCAAATTTAGGGAAATATAATGTAAAACAAGGTGACATAATTAAAAAAGGTGAAATCATAGCTTTTACCTCCTCTAATAGTGAGTCATTTCATTTTCAGTTAAGGTATAATAGAACTCCTGTTAATCCAGTAAATTATCTAAACTAATATATTTTAATTTTATTTCTTCCAGCTAAATCTTGTATGAATTGCCATGCCACTCTTCCAGATCTAGCTCCTCTAGTGATTGACCATTCAAGCGCCTCCGATTTTAAAATTGTTTTATCAATTGATATTTTAAACTCATGACAATATGCATAAACTATTTCTAAGAATGTATCCTGAGACATATTATGAAATCCTATCCATAATCCAAATCTATCTGATAAAGAAACTTTTTCTTCTACTGACTCGGATGGATTGATAGCTGTTGATCTTTCATTTTCCATCATATCTCTAGGCATTAAGTGTCTTCTATTGGATGTTGCGTAAAAAATTACATTGTTAGGCTTTCCCTCAATTCCACCATCTAATGCAGCTTTAAGGCTTTTATAAGTGTTTTCCCCAGTATCAAATGATAAATCATCACATAATAATATAAATTTATAATTTTTATGTTGCGATAATAGTGAAAGTAATTCTGGAAGTTCAGCAATGTCTTCACGATGAATCTCAACTAATTTTAAATCTGTAGACTTAGTCTTAGATAAAATCTCTGCATGTACAGCCTTTACTAAAGAAGACTTTCCTGTTCCTCTCGCTCCCCACAAGAGCGCATTATTAGCTGTTAAGTTTTGAGAAAAATTAAATGTGTTATCAAGAAGTAACTTTTTTTGTGGTTCAATACCTTGAAGAAGTGTAATTGGAATTCGATTAATACCTTCAATTGGTCTAATAAGCCCTGAATTTGAGTCAAAAACAAAACCTTCGCTTTTATCTAAATTATCTATTTTTTTTTCTGGTGGAGCTAGTCTATCCAAAGCGTTTGCTATGCGTTCTAATAAAAATATTGTTTTATCATTATTTATCATATGTGAGCCCAAATTGTTAAAGTTGTAATATATATATATTTTAGAATTTATCTATGGTCTTTATTAGATTTTTTTTATATAAGTTGTTATCTTAATTTTTGATTTTTATGGAGTTACCAATGATTTCAAGTGCATTTGCTCAATCTGCAGCAGGGGGAGCTGGAGGATTTTCTTTACAAGGACTTCTACCATTTGTTTTAATTTTTATAATATTTTATTTTTTGTTAATAAGACCTCAACAAAAAAGAGTTAAACAACATAAATTAATGGTTGAAAGTCTTAAAAGGGGCAACAAGGTTTTGACTGCTGGAGGGATACTTGGTGTTGTTACTAAAGCAATTGATGGTTCTGAAACAGTTAGTGTAGAAATTTCATCGGGTGTAACTGTAGAGTTGGCAAGACAAATGATTTCTGAAGTTAGAGGTGAAGAAAAAATTAAGTCTGCGGAAAATAAAAGTAAACCAAAATCTAAAAAATAACCAATGTTCTTTAAGCCTCAAAACATATAATAAAGTGATATAAATGAAGAGTTTATCTAAAATAAGAATTATTCTTATACTATTTAGTGTTTTTTTAGGTCTTCTATATGCCGCACCTAATTTTTTTAGTAGTTCAGTGCAAAATAATTCATTTAATTTTCTACCAGGGAAAAAAATTAATCTTGGTTTAGATTTAAAAGGTGGATCATATCTTCTTTTAAAGGCGGATATGGAAGTGGTATTTGCAGAAAAATTGGAATCTTTAACGTCTGACATTAGGTCTACACTTAGAAAAGCTAAAATTGGTTATAAGAAATTGAGTGTAAAAGAAGATTATGTTTCATTTGAAATGAGAACAGGTTCATCTGTCGAACAAATAAAATCTGCAATATTAAAGTTAGATAAAAATTTGATTATTGAGATTAATACTAATAATTTTCAAATTAAATTTTCTGATGCCAATAAACAAAAAATTACTAAAACAACAATGGCGCAAGCAATAGAAATAGTTAGAAGAAGAATAGACGAAACTGGAACTAATGAGCCTAGTATTCAGCAACAAGGAATAGATAGAATAATTGTCCAGTTACCAGGTTTAGATGATCCAAGTCGTATAAAAAAATTACTTGGGAAAACTGCAAAGTTAAACTTTCAATTGGTTCATCCTACTATTTTGTCTGAAGATATAAACAAAGATTCAAAATCTCCTCCAGGTTATGTTGTTCTAGAGGAAGATAAAAACTCAGATCGTTTATATATGGTAAATAAAAGGATAATGGTTTCTGGAGAAATGTTAAAAGATGCTACTCCAACGTTTGATAGAAATAATAGCCCTTCTGTTTCATTTCAATTGTCACCATTAGGTGGCAAAAAATTTGGAAGAGTGACTGGTAAACATGTTGGTAGAGCTTTTGCAATTGTGCTCGATGGTAAAGTTGTTAGCGCTCCAGTTATTCAAACTCAGATTTTTTCAAGTGGTCAAATAACAGGAGCATTTTCGGTTCAAGAAACAAATGATTTAGCTTTGGTTCTGAGATCAGGTGCATTGCCCGCACCAATGATTATTCTAGAAGAGCGTTCAGTTGGGCCAGGTTTGGGAAGTGATTCAATTTCATCAGGTAAAATAGCAAGTATAATAGGCTTAATAGCAGTTATGGTTTTTATGTTAATAACTTATGGTATATTTGGAGTTTTTGCCAATATTGCTCTTTTCTGTAATATAATTTTTATTATAGCGTTACTAAGCTTGATACAAGCGACGCTTACATTGCCAGGTATTGCTGGAATAGTTTTAACTATGGGCATGGCTGTAGATGCAAACGTTTTAATTTTTGAACGAATAAAAGAAGAATTTAATGCAGGTAGAAAGATTGTAGATGCTATTGAAGCTGGTTTCCAAAGAGCTATATCAACGATTATTGATGCTAATTTAACGACATTATTTGCAGCTCTTGCTCTATTTTCATTTGGAAGTGGTCCTATTAAAGGTTTTTCTGTAACTTTGATGATAGGAATAGCTACCTCTATGTTTACTGCGATTGTAATAACAAAGTATCTTGTTTTATTTTATTCAAAGAAAAAAAATATCAATAATATTTTATTTTAAGGTTATACAAATGAAATTATTAAGATTAATTCCAAGTAATACAAACTTTGATTTTTTACGTTTTA
>ERZ802831.1768-NODE-1768-length-10321-cov-9.33012_pt1 | contig 10321 bp, 9 predicted proteins | sample MGYA00345655_ERZ802831 | MGnify/ENA primary metagenome ERZ802831 (study PRJEB30503, sample SAMEA104212376) | marine metagenome | biome: Westerlies Biome; feature: [SRF] surface water layer (ENVO:00010504) within the epipelagic zone...; material: water...
CTCAAACTTCAAATGATCACCATCTGTTGATCCGGGTATCAGGTCAGGCTGTAAGGCGAGAAGATATCCCGTTCCAACATTGGGATGCCCGGCAAAGGGCATTTCGTTTTGCGGGGTAAAAATCCGCACTCTGGCAGCATTGCGTGGGTCGTCAGGTGGCAGAATGAAGGTTGTCTCGGAATAATTCATTTCGGCAGCGATTTTTTGCAGATCAGCATCCTCGATGTCGCGCGCATCGGTAAAAACGGCAAGAGGGTTGCCGCCAAATACATGGTCGGTGAACACATCCACCGTTTGAAACTTTAGCTGTTTGGTCATCTGTAACCTCAATTCCATGTTCAGAACATGCGGGGGATTGCGCAATCAACCTAGCGGCGGTTTTCAATCCAAGGTGAATCTTAATCATCTTTAGACTTCCCGCCAACCGAGCTTTTCCTCTCAACAAGATGGAGACAGGAAAAATAGAAAAGGGGCCAGCATGAATTTCCAACCGCTATTTGGTTCGTACCATCCTATCGCAATTCACGCCTCCGCGGCGACGCTGGCAATTGGTCTTGGCGGCGCTCAATTTGTCCTGCCAAAAGGAACCTCTTTGCACCGGTGCCTTGGTTATGTCTGGGTCACCTTGATGGCATCTGTTGCCATCACGGGGCTGTTTATACATGAAATCCTCATGATCAGCGCTTTCAGCCCTATCCATCTGCTATCGCTCCTCGTTTTGGTCACTTTGGTCTGGGCGGTCAGGGCGGCGAAGAACGCGCTTGTCAGTCGCCAACGTACGGCAATGATAATGCTTTATATTTTTGGCCTTTTGTTGGCTGGAGCCTGTAGCTTTCCCCCGGTTCGAGTGTTTCATGTTGTATTCACTGGATGACGTGATTGCTTTGTCTGCACAATCACATTTGCCGCAATTGACAGACGCATCTGAATATTTACAGTGGTCCTGCGGACAATCGTGCTCCACACGCACAGTTGGGTGGGATAACTTAAAATGTTGATTGTTAAAGAGCACACGCGATGTGCAAACGGAGGAAACAAATGAAAAATTATATCGGACTCTCAGCCCTTGCCGGTTTACTTGTTATGGCGAGTGGTACAGCGAGTGCTTTCGAATGCAAGGTCAAGGACGCAACTATGGCAAAGCCTGATGGCTTTCCCTCACGCGCGCTGACGATGATTGTTCCTTATGGTCCAGCCGGTGGTTCTGGACAGGTTGCGGCTGCCATGGCTGAAGCGGTTACGGGCCATACTGATGTGGCCATCAATCGTGATCACAAGCCAGGTGGTTCAGGAACAGTTGGTATGACAGCCTATATGGCTGCACCTGCTGATGGGTATAACGTCCTTGAGCATATTGATGATGCCTCGTCGGCGCATGCGCTAGACTCATCGCGGCCAAACCCTGCGGCTGACTTGGTTCCTCTTGTGGTTTCTCAGGTGACATTTTCACAGGTTTACATCCGCACGAATGAGACGCGCTACACAGATTGGACGTCATTCGTGAAATGGGTGAAAGCTCAGGATGGTAAGGCAACAATTGCCAATGTGTCCAAGGAAGGCTCGATGGAGCGGGTGACGATGAAGTTCATCACCGATGCCACCGGCATGGAAATCCAGCAGATCTCGTTTGACAAGGGTGCGCCCCGCTATGGCGCGTTGCTCGGTGGTCAGGTTGACGCACTGTTTGAGCAGCCCGGCGACGTTCGCAAGTTTCTTGATGCTGACAACTTCAAGCCGATCCTGACGATCTTCAACGAGCGTCCGGGCGTGTTTGCCGATGTGCCGACCCACAAGGAAATGGGAATGGATTTCGAGCCGCTTCTGCGCTTTCGTGGGTTCTATGTCCATAAGGATGCGCCTGCTGACCGTGTAAAGTGGCTGCAGTGGGCTTTCCAGCGTGGCTATTGTCAGGACAGCTATCAGGCATTCAATGAGTCAAAATTCATGAATGTGATTGACAGCTACCGCGATACTGCTGGTGCGATTGATCTGATCAATGCCAGCGTTGATCAATATCGCGAGGTCTATAAGAGCATGGGAATGGACGTGAAGTAACACAGGCCTTAGCCCCGGGTTATGATCCAGATACCACCCGGCTTACTTGCCGGGTGGTGTTCTCTATATAAATTCATGGCTCACTCGAATTTTGATTTTCAACCACAATATGTCCAAGGGTAGCCGGTAGTCTGTTATGGGTAATCTGACGCGATCGCATATGATTGAAACGGGTGTTTGGCTCGCAATCTGCATCATTTTTTTCGTCTATTCTTTCGAATTTAACCAGCCCATCGAAATTTATAAATTCGGTGCCACTGGCTGGCCGCGCGTAGTTCTCGTGCTGCTTCTTTTGGCGACCATTGGGAATTTCTTTTATCTGCGAACGCACGGCTCAGCCGTACAAAAGGGGCGCGTCGGTATCGCTGATGGGGATGAGGCAGGCACTGATTACAGTGATACTGGTGCAGTGATGAAGGTAGTCGGTGTTTTGGGGACGCCGTTTGTTTTTGCAATGCTTCTCAAACCTGTTGGGTTCTATTTTGCCACACCCTTTTTCATCGCTCTCATCATTTTTCTATTTGGCGAGCGGCGGGTAAAATGGATTCTTGGCATAACCGTGTTGATCTATGCGATGCTGCTTGGATTGTTTATGGTGGTCCTCAACGCGCCACTGCCGCAGGGTAATATGTCACCCTTCTATGATTACAGTGCGTTTATTTTGACACTGAATACCCAGCTCCAGCAAATGTGGTAGGAAAAAATTATGTGGGAAAATTTTGCTGCCGGAAGTTTGGCTCTTTTTAGTGACCCGTTTACTGTCGCCATCTTTGTCTTTGGGGTTCTGGGGGGAATGCTGTTTGGTGCAATACCAGGTGTGAGCATGCTCACGCTTGCGGCCATTCTGTTGCCATTCACCGCCAGCCTTACGCCTGCGCAGGGTGTGATGCTGTTTGCTGTTATCTACTGTACCGGCACCTATGGCGGTGCCATCACGGCAATTCTGTTCAACATCCCGGGGGCGCCCGAAAACGCACCGACGGCGTTTGACGGCTATCCGATGACTCGTCAAGGCAAATCGGGAAAGGCAGTTGGGGCGGCTGTTCTCTGTTCGGCGATTGGGGGCGTGGCATCAGCACTTGTGATGATGGCGGCTACCGAACCGCTTGCCAATTGGGCCATTCGCAATATCGGGCCACCGGAGATATTTGCTTTGGTGTTTTTTGGTTTGGCGGTTGCCTCGTCGGTAGGGGGACGTTCAATCTGGAAGGGTTGGATGTCGGTACTTCTAGGTCTGATTATTGCAACAATCGGCCAGGATCCCGTTGGCGGCATCAACCGGTATAATTTCGGGTTTACAGATCTTGCCGCCGGTATCGCCTTTGTGCCGGCCATCCTGGGATTCTTTGCCGTGTCTGAGATTTTCGTGCAGGCGGAAAAGAAGGCTACTGGCAAGTTTGACGCGCCCAAAGTTGGCATGTCATTCCCTTCATTTCTGGAAATATGGGCGCACAGGATCGCTGTTGTTCGCTCAATTCTGGTTGGTTTTTTCTGTGGCATTCTGCCAGGTATTGGCGCCACTCTGGCTGCCTTCATGGGTTATGGCGAAGCTGTGCGGTGGTCCCGCGACAAGGAGGGCTTCGGCAAGGGTAAGCTTGAAGGTGTGATTTCATCTGAAACCGCAAATAATGCGGCAACCGGCGCAGCGATGATACCACTGCTGGCGCTTGGCCTTCCGGGAGGTGCGCTTACTGCAATGATGGTTGCGGTTTTCCAGATGCACGATCTTGAACCGGGCCCGCTGGTTTTCTACAATTCGCCTGAGTTGATCTGGATTGTTTTTGCAGCAATGTTCTATGCCAATCTCTCAATTCTTTTTATTGGATTGGTTGAAACCAAGACCATCCTCTATCTGCTGAAGATCCCGTTCCAGTTTCTGGCACCGATGATTTTGCTTCTGGCGTCAATTGGGTCCTATATTGGTCGCGGTCTGGTACTGGACGTCATTGTCATGTTTGGGGCAGGTATTATTGGATTTCTGCTGAGACGCTCAGGATATTCCATACCCGGCATTGTGCTTGGTATAATCCTTGGCAAAATTGGTGAGCAGAATTTCGCCCAAGGGATGCAGATGGTTCATTATGATTTGGGCACCTATTTCTCGCGACCAATCTGTTTGATTCTGATTGTTGCTGGCGCACTAACCTTGCTTGCAGGCATTTATAAGGCTGTTGGCTCTTCTAGGAGCACTGCCAGTCAATAATCCGGCAGTAACCAGAGGCACAAAATGACGGATATGAAAGAGATTGCTGCCATTGATGAAATGGTCGCAAAGGCGCGTGTGGCGCAGAACTCATACGAGGCCAAAGGCTCACAGGCGTTGTTTGACAGTGCCTGTCAGGCGGTAGCTTGGGTGCTGATGGAGCCGACGCGAAATAAAATGCTGGCCGAAATGGCTGTGGCGGAGACGGGCCTTGGCCGGGTTGAGGACAAAATCCGAAAAAATCATAACAAGACACTGGGCCTGATGCGTGATCTCAAGGATGTAACAAGCTTTGGTCACCTCGGTGATGATGCGGTGACTGGCCTTTCATCCTATCTGCGCCCCAAAGGCGTTATCGCTGCCATTGTCCCATCAACAAATCCGCTGGCAACACCGGTGAACAATATCATCAATGCCCTGAAGACAGGTAATGCGATTATCTTGGCGCCGTCGCCGAAGGGAGTTAAGCCGCTGACAACAATGCTTACTGATATCCATCAGGCACTTGGCCGGTTTGGTCTGCCGGATAATCTTGTGCAGATGGTTCCAGCGCCACCCTCACGTGCCAAGACCGAACGGCTGATGAAATTGGCCGATCTTGTTGTCGTCACAGGATCGCAGAACAATGTGCGTGCTGGGTATGAGTCTGGAACACCGGCCATTGGCGTTGGTGCGGGCAATGTTGTGACCATCATTGATGAAACAGCCGATATCGCGGCAGCGGCACAAAAGATTGCCGCCTCCAAAACTTTTGACAATGCCACGTCATGCTCGTCCGAGAATTCAGTGATTGCTGTTGACGCTGTTTATGATGAGGTCGTTGCAGCCCTCGCGGGGGCGGGAGGATTATTGCTCAACACCTCACAGGTTGAACGCTTGGAAAAGCTGCATTGGCATGATGGCAAAATGACAACAACTCTGCTGGCGCAGGACATTGACAAGGTTCTGGGGGAAATGGGCATGTTGGAAGATGCGCCGCCCGCTACCCAGTTTCTCGTCGCGCCACAGAGTGAAATTGGCCCAGAGCACCCGATGACTGGTGAAAAGATGGCGCGCTTTCTGGCACTTCACCGGGCGTCCGATTTCGATGATGCGTTGGCCAAGGCTGTCGCCATTCAGGATTTTCAGGGAGCTGGTCACTCGCTTGGTTTGCACTCAACCAACGATGCCCGGGCACATCGTCTGGCAATGGAGGCCAAGACATGCCGCGTTATCGTCAATCAGGCCCATTGCTTCGCTACGGGTGGGTTCTTCAACAATGGGTTGCCCTTTTCGTTGACCATGGGGTGCGGCAGCTGGGGCGGCAACTCGATTGATGACAATCTGAACTGGCGGCATTTTGTCAATCGGGTGGATGTGGTTCGTGTTGTGCCCGAGCGCCGTCCCGAGCTTGATGAAATTTTTGGTGACTATTGGGATAGGTTCGGTAAATGACATCGACAATCACTGGCCAGATTGATGCCAACGCGTCCTCCAGCCCGGATAATATCTGGCTGACCTCACCCGACACGGCACAGACGGTGGCGTGGCATGAGGTGGCGCATCGGGCCCGTGACATCGCTTGCCACCTCGATGCCCTTGATTTGCCCGCGGGCGCACCAATTGCTGTTGCTGCGCAAAATTCAATTGGCTCTTGCCTTACATTTGCGGGAATTACCTATGGTGGCTATCTGGCAACACCGCTCAATCTGGTGGCCGGCGTGAAGGTTCTGAATTACGTGATCCACCATTCAGGCGTCAAAGTCATTCTTGTCTCTGATGACCATCGCGCACTTATAGAAGAGGCAATCAGCAGCATGGATCGGGCCATCACCCTGATCCGTCTGGATACCGCGACTGGCCCAGAATGGCTGATGGATGCGCAGCCTGATGCTGCGCCGCGCCATGTGCCGATGGCCGAGACCGCTGGTTTGCTGATGTATACTTCGGGCACCACAGGCAATCCCAAAGGGGTGATTCTGTCACATGGGAACCTTTTGGCGGCTGGTAACAATGTCGTCATTGGCCATGATATCACCGCTGCGGATATTGGCATGTGTGTATTGCCCATCTATCATATCAATGGATTATGCGTGACTGTCATGGGAACGCTGGCTTCGGCTTCAGGGCTGGTGATCCCATATCGATTTTCCGTGAGTGGATTCTGGCAGCAGGTTGAAGCGAACAACGTCACCTGGTTCAGCGCTGTACCGACATTATTTGCTTATCTGCTGAATGACGAGGTGCCCGTCACCATTGACCGGGACCGCCTCCGCTTTGCAAGATCGGCATCGGCACCATTATCACCGGAGATTCACCGCCAATTTGAGGAAAAGTTTGGCATTCCGATTATCGAAACCATGGGCCTTACCGAAACAGGTGCCCAAATTCTCTCAAACCCGATGCCACCCGCGGCCCGGAAAATAGGCTCCCCGGGTGTTGCTGTTGGTAATGAGATCATGATCGGTGATGAGAACCAGAAGCCAGTACCTGCCAATCAAACAGGTGAAATTCTGGTGCGTGGTGACAATGTCATGCAGGGTTACCTAGACCAACCAGAGGAAACCGCGGAGACGATTACGCCTGCGGGGTGGTTGCGAACGGGTGACCTCGGTCACATTGATGAGGATGGGTTTGTCTTTGTCACCGGCCGGATCAAGGAGCTCATCATCAAGGGCGGGGAGAATATTGCACCGCGTGAAGTTGATGAGGTGCTGCTTGAGCACGGGGCGGTGCTGGAAGCAGCGGCATTCGCGGTGCCATGTGTCAATTATGGACAAAGTGTTGAGGCTGGTATCCGGCTGAAACCCGGACGTGATGTGAGTGAAGTTGAATTGGCCGCACATTGTGTTGCGAGACTCGGCAAATTCAAATCGCCTGACGTCATTCATGTTCTGCAGGATTTGCCAAAAGGTCCGTCTGGCAAGGTTCAACGATTGAAATTGTTTGATCTGGTGCATGGCGATGGCTGACAGACCTGATCAACCAACGGGATGAACATGCCAATGCCCCTGTCATTTTTGCCATCGCTCGACCCACTCGTCATTTCTGCAATGCTGCTGATCTTTTTGTTTTCCGGGTTGGTCAAGGGGTTCCTCGGCATTGGGCTGCCAACGGCAGCGATGGCATTCCTGACCCTGGTGATGGAGCCGACAGAGGCTATATCGCTGCTGACCATACCGATTATTGTCACCAATTTCTTTCAGTTCTCGCGCTCTAAGGAGCGGCTGCAGACGGCGAGAAAATACAAATATTTCGCGCTCGCGATAATGGTCAGCATCTTTATCACCTCATGGAACATTACGGCCTTCCCAACGGGCTTTCTTACTGTCGCGATTGGTTTAGCCATGGTCATTTTTTCGGCAAATCTGCTGTTTGGCCTTTCGCTGCCAATTGGTCCCGGCCTGCGCTGGCAGCTCGGTGTGGGTGTTCTCTCTGGCTTTCTGGGCGGGTTGAGTTCGATCTGGTCGCCACCTGTGGCGATGTATTTGATGGCGCGCGATACGCCAAAGGAACAATTTATTGCTGCAACCGGCTTTCTGTTTCTTGCCGGTTGTTTTCCCTTGGCATTTGGTTTGTATCTTTCGGGAGTTCTAACGCCGGTCACGGCGATCAAGTCACTGATGGGTCTCGTTGTCGTTTTGCTTGGGTTTCGGATCGGTGAATTGTTGCGCGGTCGCGTGTCCCAGGAGCTTTTTCGTAAATTCGTTCTTATTGCCTTTTTGGTGATGGGTGTGCGGCTGATTTTTGCCGGCATTTTCTAGGCTCTGTCCTCTCTTAACCGAGACTGTCTCCAGCCTTGATCCGTATGCGCGTTGTTATCATCCGCAGATATTGCTTTTGCAGGTCAACCGCATCGGCTGGCTGCAACAGCGCGGGTTCGTAAAGTGCTTTCATCCACAATCCATTGAGCAAAGCAATGAAACCGCTACTGGCAGCATCAAGCGACCGCGCACTCACGAGCGGGTGCAATTCGCAACGGACAGCAGACAGCAGTCGATTCTGATACGTCCCATATGTGGCTTTAAGTATCTTGGAATCATAGGTTGCGTGATGCATATCGCGGCAAAGTCGTTTCATCTCTGGCGTAAACAGGTCATCCCGGAAATGCGTGTTAATCAGAATATGCAATCGGTCCAAGGGGTCTTCATGCCGGTTAAGATGCTCTTTGGCGATGGTATGACAGCGGCGAAGAATTTGCCGTAAAATAGCATCGAGAAGTAATGTTCTATCAGGAAAATAATGGGGCAGAAGGCTGGGAGACAGGCCTGCTAACATGGCAATGCGGGCATTCGAAATGCCTGTAAGTCCGTCCTGCAAAATCACCTTGATGGCTGCATTGATGAATTGCTGACGGCGAATGCCACGCATTCCCTTTTTTGGCATTGTTGTTTCCTCCACCACGAAGATGGTCAGTTTTTATTGTCGGTGTCAACAATAAAAACATGATGAATGCGGTGATGATCTTAAAGTTAAGTGCGATTGTGACTGTTCCTGATGGAAAAACCTCATTTTTCAGCTATGCTTTCAGCCGGTATTTTTGTTGGATCTGTGCCACGCAACATCACAAAAACATCAACTATAAATAAGGTGCAGCATGAACCCGCTAACCGGAACCGCGAAGAGCAAAAAATTTGCGCCAATGCGTGATGTCAGCAAGACACTTCAGATTCGTTGGTACCGTTGTCCTGTCGATAAGAAACTATTACGCGAACTGATGACGCCCGATGACAGTCGTGGGCTGTTTTTGGCGCTCGGCCATCTTGGCCTGTGGGTAGCATCTGGGGCCGCTGCCTTTTATTTGTTTCTGCAGCAGCTATGGCTGCCGTTTGCCCTAGTGTTGTTTTGTCATGGGACAATTGCGGCGTTTCTCACCGCCCCGCATCACGAGTTATGTCATCGCACGGTGTTTCGTACCAAGTCACTGAACGAGGCTTTCCTGCGCATTTATGCGCTTATCGGCTGGAGCAATTTCGAAATCTACCAGTTCAGCCATAATTACCATCACCGTTTTACCCTTCATCCCGAGGGTGACCGTGAGGAAATCATGCCGGCGACACCATCGCTGCGTGCACTATATATCCTACAGCTTTTCACGGTGAATATCTTTGGAGGTTATCAGTCAAAGGGCTTGCTGCCGACCGTGCATAATTTTCTCTGTATAGCCACAAATCGTTTTGACAATCCCTATAATTCATGGGGTGAGGAACTTTACGAAGGCTTTGATGAGCATCGTAAGCGGGCCACAAACTGGGCCAGGATCACCTTGCTGTTTCACGCGGCACTCGTTGCCGGCGCGTTTACCATTGGACATCCGATACTTGCATTACTGACCTCAGGCTCGCCGTTTCTGGCGAATTGGTGGCGCTATTTTGTTGGCGTGACGATGCATTGTGGTCTCAAAAGCAACGAGACCGATTTTCGCAAATCGGTAAGGACCGTCACCCTCGATCCGGTTTCAGAATTTCTTTATTGGCATATGAATTGGCATTTGGAGCATCACATGTATGCCGGTGTCCCCTGCTACAATCTCAAAGCGCTGCACAAAGCCACGGCAGACGATATGCCCGAACCCAGAACCCTGCTTGGGGCCTGGAGAGAAATGCGTGAAACATGGAAAAGACAGTTGACTGATCCTGACTTTGCCTTTGATACTCCAGTACCCAGTCGTGGTGGGGTTGGTGAGGCGAATCCGGATAGTCTGGCGCGCTCAATCGGGGATATTGGCCCGAAAGAACTGGCGCGATAGCGTGTAATTGGGGACAATACCGCGCCCGATTTGCCTGAGAGGAAATGTGGATGATGCGTGCTGGTGTGATTGGCCTCGGCGATATGGGCAGTGGTCTTGCAAAAAACCTGCTCCAGAATAGTTTTGAGACAACCGGCTTTGACCTTGACCAAAACCGGATGGACGCTTTTGCAGCCATGGGCGGTGTTCCAGCGCAGGACGCGTCTGAGGTAGGGCAAAATGCCGACTTCGTCTTTGTCATGGTGATGACGGGCGGACAGGCAAAATCAGTGCTTTTCGGAGATGGAGATGATGGCATAGTCAGCCAGATGGCCACTGGCAGCACTGTTATCCTG